>Ga0315297_10000965_pt1 | contig 17397 bp, 14 predicted proteins | sample YL17G15_0_MG_FD_203628 | JGI IMG/M metagenome (GOLD analysis project Ga0315297, IMG submission 203628) | Sediment microbial communities from Yellowstone Lake, YNP, Wyoming, USA - YL17G15_0 | ecosystem: Environmental > Aquatic > Freshwater > Lake > Sediment | place: USA: Wyoming | collected... | reverse complement strand
CGGGCGGGTAGATATCCGCATGCGAAAACTGCCGGCCAAGGAGGCCCGGGTCCCGCTGCAGGTGCTGCTCGAGCAGGTCGATCCTGCCGCGATGCAGCGCCATCGTCGGCGTGTCCGGCAGCGCGAGTCCATGGCGCGCGTACATCTCCAGGATCTCGTGCTTGGCCGCCGGCTTGCGGCTGTCCGACTCCAGCACCACAGCCACCGGCGCCAGGACCTTTCCCTCGTCGTTCCGCACCCGCCCACCCAGCTCGAAGATCAGCGCAGTACCTGGCACGTTCAGGGTGTAGGCAGGACCACCCAGGGCGTCGTCGAGCGACGGAGGGGGCTCCATCATGAAATAGAGCTTCTTGGCCGTGGCCACTTTTCCCTGCAACACCGCCCGGCCCATGGCGTGCTCCACGTCCGTGGCGCCCAGCCGGTGCAGCATGGCGATGATGCGATCCCGTCCGAGGTTGGCCGCATAGCTCATGGGCGGGCCCCAGTTGCTCTTCCGGATGAGGGCAGGCTCGAGGAGCATGTGTGGGTGCCTCGTCACGAGTGAGCGCACCGTGTCGGTGTCGTCGCGCCAGATCGCATCCACGAGCTGGCAGGCCTGCACCACGCGCGGCCAGCTGGGCGCCTCGTAGCTGCGGGCCAGCACGAGCTGGGCGTCCGCAAGCTGGGCGCTCGCGGCGCTGACCGACTCCGGATGGAAGGTGGTGAAGTCCTCGATCGCCGCTGGCTCGCCCGCCTGAAAGGCCCGCAACAGCTCCTTCGCCTCGAGCTTCAGTTGTTCGAGATCGGGACGCACGGATAGTCGGCGAACGGCCATGACAAACTCCTGTTCCGGGCTCTTGTGCCTAAACCTCAGGACCCGCGAATTGCCCCGAGCACCTCGCGCACCGCCGTCTCGCCCCTGTCCCTGGCGTACCAGCGGCGCTCTTCCTTGACCACCTCGCCCCTCGGGAGCAGCAGACGGTTGGCCATGACCCACGCCTGCAGCTCGGACGGACGCGGGCCCCAATGCCCCACCTCGTTGAAGTCACCGTCGAGCACGATCAGCACCGGAATGGATCGCGCCCCATTGGTGAGATAGCGATCCATGATGTCGAGGTTCGCGTCGCGCAGGATCAGGCGCAGGTCGACTCCCGGCACGGACTCGGTGACGCGTGCCAGGGTCGGAATGGTGCTGGAGGTATCCACGCACCAGTCCTCGGAGATAGCGAGCAGGTGCAGCGTCCGGCCGTTGACGACCCCCGCTGCCCACGAGGGTGACTTCGCGTGGCGGTAGATGCCCTCCCAGAGTGGCCGGTGTTCCGGCCGGGCCTGTGCGAGGAACTGCTCGAAGGTGAGCGCGCCCCGCCAGATCTTCTCGAAGTCCACGCCGTTACAGCTCCTCGATCACCACGCCGCGTGCCGCGAGACCGGCGACATAGCCCGCAAACGGGACCGCCTCATCCGGAGTGTGCACGCCCTTGAGCGTCACGCGCCCGTCGACCTGCATCTGGCCGGTAATGGAGAGCGAATAGGCGGTGGCGCGCATCATCGCCGAAATGCCGTGCCTGGCATCGTAGTAGTCGATCAGGCGGAAGGTGACGGTGGACTTCTTGCCATCCTTGATACCCGACGCCGTCACCAGGAGTGCCACGAGGTCCTTGCCCTCGGGCTTGTGCAGCTTGGGGTGCACCGCGGCGATGAACACATCGCGCGGCACCACCTGCTGACCCTTCACGGTGATCGGCGAATTCTCCAGCAGCCCGAGCTCGCGAATGGGGCGCATGACGGCAACGTGGCCGGGATAGCGGAGCGTCTTGTACTCCATGACGTCCACCTGACCCTCGTACTTGAACGGCAGGGTGCTGATACCGCCGGCGGTGTGGAATGCCTCCAGCGGCCCCACCGGTGACGGGAACTCCACTGTCTCCAGCTCGCTCAGTGCGTCCACCTGGACCGGCTTGCCGCCCCGCAGCACCCACGATGGCGTGGTGTAGTAGTCGAGCGCCCCCTCGAGGGAATAGACGATCTGGTAATTGAGCGGGGGCTCGGGGTTCTGCGGCAATCCACCGACGTAGATGCGAACGCGCTCGGTCTTGTCGAGCCGGCGAATGCCCTCGGCGGCCAGGATGGCCACCATGCCTGGCGCCAGGCCGCAGTCGGGGATGATGGAGAGGCCCTTCGCGGTGGCCGCGGCGTCGAGTTTCTTCTGCTCGAAGACGATCTCGGTGTTGCCACCCAAGTCGCTGAAGTGACAGCCGCACTCGACCGCGAGGGCAGCCATCGGGCCGTTGAAGTAGTAGGGCAAGGCGCTCATGACGGCATCATGCCCGCGCATGACCTGGCGCACGGCGGCGTGATCGGATCCGTCGAGCTGCTTCAGGACCAGCTTCTCGCTTCGGACTCGCTCCAGGAAGGGAGGGAGCCGATCGATCTTCAGGTCGGCGAGCGTCACCCGGGTGACGCCTTCGCTGTGCAGCAGGTCATAGGCGCACGCTGATCCCTGCAATCCTGCGCCGAGCACGAGCATCTTCATTCGGAACCCTGTCTATGCATAAAGGCCTGAGATAACTGGACTTACAGCCGGCCGCAAAGATAGTGGAGTAAGACGGGAGACAGAAGACAGAAGACGGAAGGCGGGAGACGGGAGACCGAGTGAGTGAGGGCTCACGGTTAGATTGCCTCTATGACCCCACCAATACCACCCACCCCAAGGAAGCGCGACGGCGAGGCCACCCGGCAGAAGCTGCTGCGGGCGGCGCTCGACCTGTACACGACGGTGGGGTTCCGGGGCACGACCACGCCGGCAATCGCGGCCAGGGCGGGGGTGGCGGAGGGCACGATCTATCGCCACTTCACCAGCAAGGAGCACCTGCTGAACGAGGTGTACCGGGGGGCGCAGAAGTGGGCAACGGGGATCATCAAGGAAATCGAGGAGCAGGCCCATGGCGCGCGGGCGTCGGAGCGATTGCAGCGGGTGGCGCGGCGCTTCTTCGAGGCAGCGGAGCGAGACCCCGCCGCACTCCGGATGCTGCTCTACAACGCGAGCGAAAAGGGCCTGGACGACAAGAGCCGCGAGGGGGCGCGCGAGTTCAGGGAAGGACTGCAGCAGATGGTGGCGAGCGGTAAGTCAGACGGACTGGTGCGACCGGGGCCGGCCGACCTGTGGGCGTCGGCGTGGCTGTCGCTGATTGCGTTTGCGGCAGAGAAGGTGGCGAGCCGGGAGTGGTCGGCGGATCATCCGCACCTGCAACTGCTGGTCGACTCCGCCTGGGATGCGGTGTCGGCCAAGCCCGCCTAAGGGGTCGCGCCGCGCCGACCGGTGAACACCGTGAGGTCACGCGGGTTCACCAGCGACGAGCGCCACCGGACGATCCGCTCGCGTCCCGGACCCACCGGCCGCACCACCAATTCTCCATCCAGTAGATACGCCAGCGAATCATCACCCCAGCGCACCGGGTTCGTTGCGCCTTCGGCGATTGTCGCGGGTGGCCCCGAATCGGGGAAGACGCAGAGGGCCGCACTCCCCTCACAGGGTGCCACCCGCGCGAAGGCTGGTGACCCCACGGTGACGCTCAGCGCCCGCTCCGCCGCGGCCACTTCGTTCGGCGGCACCTCCGATGGTGCGGGGGGAGCGGGTGGTGCGTTGACGCGGAAGATCGTGCGGGTGGTGCGGATAACGAGCGCGCGTCCGCCCTCGCTCCAGGCGAGCGCCACCGGCGCGCCGGAGCTGTCGGGCAGGCGCACCTGCCGCTCGGATCCATTGAGGAGATTGAGCAGCCAGACGCGGGTCCGCGCGGTGTCGCCCTGCTCGCGCGCGCGGAGGAAGGCGATCACGTCGCCTGCCGGCGAGAGGCGAGGGGACCATTCAGCCGGCAGCGAGAACGTGAGCTGCACCACGCTCGATCCGTCGGCGCTCATGGCCCAGAGGTCACCGCGACCGTCGGGGGCATCGGCGACGAGCACCACGTAGGGATCACGACCGACCTCGAAGTTGTGCCGCAGCGGCGGCAGGCCGCTGCACGCCGCCAGCAGCAGGAGGAGAGCGCCGGGCAGTGGTGCGCTACGGCGCACGTTCGACCTTGGCCTGCAACAACCGTTTGTGCTGCGGATCGACAATCACCGAGGTCGGCTCCTTCGACACCGGCACGGTGAGCTTGGTGGTGGCACCGCTCGCATCCACCGTGACCAGTGTGCCGCCGACATCGATCTCGAGCTTCGGAATCTGGCGAAGGCCCCACGTGGGCGGCTGCACCTGCACGACCTCCAGTTCCACCGTGTGTCCGACCGGACGCCAGCGCACCGTGAGCATCGGGTATCCAGGCAACATCAGCGCCTGGGTGAAGAACCATCCCAGCTGCTGCCCGGATGTTTCCTCCATGACACGCTCAAAATCGGCAGACAGCGCCGTGCCATTTCTGTACCGGGTGTAGTAGAGCTGTAGCCCCTTGAAGAAGGCAGAATCTCCCACCAAGCCCCGCAACTCGTGCAGGACCCAGGCGCCTTTGGGGTAGTTGTTGGTGTTGAGCAGGCCCATGAGATCGGTGGCCACCGTGTCCACGATGGGCGTCTCGGTGACGGGGTTGTTCACGAAGACGCCGTCCTTGCCCTTCTTGCCGAAGACGGCGTCGGCGTGATGCTGCATCTTCGCCTGGAAGGCGCTGTCGCCGTGCACGTGGCCGAGCCAGAGCGCCGCCAGGTAAGTCGCAAACCCTTCCGACAGCCAGAGGTGATGCCAGTCGGCCTCGGTGACGGCGTCACCGAACCACTGGTGCGCTGTTTCGTGCGCGATGATTTCCTCGCCGACCTGCTTCGCCGGGTAGAGCTGGGCGGCGTAGAAGATCGCCGTCGCGTTTTCCATCCCCCCGAACCGCGTGCTGGTCTGGACGTGGGCCAGGCTGGGATAGGGGAACGGCCCGATGATCCCGCTCAAGTACTCGACGATGGCGGGGGCGACGCTGAAGGCCTGCGCCGCATACGCCGAGTCCTGCGGGTAGGACCAGGCGGCCTGGGGCACGCAGGGGGCGGAGCATGACGTGGGCGTGAGCGGGGACACCGCCATGCGCGCGGCGCCAAAGACAAAGTTGGACGGGGGAATTCGGGTGTCGAGGCGGAACTGCCAGGCGACGCGATTGCGGGCCAGGGTATCCACCTTGATCAGGGTTCCGTTGGCGATGACCTGGAGGTCGAGGGGCACCTCCACCCGGAAGTTCACCTCCGCCTTGTCGGAGGGGTGGTCCTGCACCGGCAACCAGAGGTGCGCGCGGTCGGGCCAGTTGTCGGCGAAGAAGGTGCGATTGCCGCTGGAGTCGATGCGCACGACGAGGCCGTCGCGGGCCACGCCGTGGTAGCGAATGCGGGTGGTGAGGGTGTCTCCCGCCTGCTTGTCGTGGGGGATGTACACGATGTTATCCTGCCGACCGTAGGCAGTACGGTGGACGCGAGTGTTGTCCTTGCCGTCGATGAGCACGCGCACCACGCGCATGGCGGAATCGAGCGGCACCACCACGGGCGCGTCGGATCCCAGCACCCACAGGGTTTCGACCTCGCCGACGAAGTGGGCGCCCGTATCGCTCACCGCGATGAGGATGTCGTAGCGAATGGCATCGTGGGTGGTCTTGACGGTATCGGCGCGAGCCGAGAGCGGGCCCTGGAGCGCCAGGAGAAGGGCGAGAATCATGTATCCCTGAGACTGAGTGTGAAGTGATAGGCACCGACGTGCATGCCCTCGCGGAAATAGAAGCGATGGGCCCGGAACCGATGGACCCCGGAATCGAGGTCGAACGAGTCGCAGTCCCGGTCGCGGGCATACTGGATGAGCCACCGGAGCAACGTGGACCCGTATGCATGCGAGCGGCTGGCCTCCGCGGTAACGAGGTCGTCAACGTAGAGATTCTTGCCGCGAGCGAGGAGGACGTTGATCCGGAAACCGGCCACAGCGCGCACCTCACCGTCGTCCTCCAGTGCCGCGAGCACGTAGCCTTCACGTTGCATCGCCCGGACGAGGCGCACGAAGGTTTCGGCGGCCAGGTGAGGCCGTAGCTCGAACATGACGGGGAAGCAGCGGGCGATCTGGGCGTCGGTTTCGGCGAGCCACACAGAGGAGTCGTCAGTCATCAGTCGGGAGTCGTCAGTCAGTCATCAGACGTTCGCGGCACGTCGAAATCCATGGCCAGGCGCGCCTCACGGATCGGCAAAAGGTACGTCTTCGCCACATCAACGTGGTGCGGGTGATCGACATAGCGCTTCACGGCGCCCATGTCATCGACCACCACCAACAGGGCGTGGGTGTATTCAGCGCGGCTCTCGGCCAGGTTGGGGCCGAAGGCGACGTCGCGCACCTCGGGAATGACGCCCTTCATGCCGAGGAGGGCGGCCGCGGCGGCCGCGACCTGATCGGGCGTGGCGGCGGGGATCCAGCGGAAGAGGACGACGTGGTGGATCACTTTTGGAGAGTTAGGAGTCAGGAGTTAGGAGTTAGCAGCTAGCTTCGAGTTCGGTGGGAAGTTAGCCGACGCGGCAGGTGGGCGCGCATCATGGCCTTGGTCCCGGAAGGCTATCACGCTGCAGGACGACGCGTTCGACGGTTGCCGTGCCATGAACGAACCGACCCAGCGCGACGGTAACGGTGTCGGACGAGCCGACGCAAGCGATGGACAGTGAGTCGTGATTCGAGTAGGGAGAAATATGCTCAGTGAAACGCACCCTCCCCATTTGGCACCGTCTTACCTCCCGAACAACCGGCGCAGAAACCCTTTCTCCTCGGCCGCATCCAGCTCATCCGCGAATGCCTGCATCGACTGGTACCGTTGATCCGGGTTGAGCGCCATGGCGCGAGCAAGCACCGCCTCGACGCGGCCCGGCAGGTCAGGCCGCACGGCGCGCGCGGCGCGCGGCCGACCCCGCAGCCGGGCCATCATCGACTCCTGCGAGTTCCTTCCCGCGAACGGCAACTGCCCGGTAAAGAGCTCGAAGGCGACGATGCCGAGCCCGAAGATGTCGCTCCGCGCATCGATCTTCTCCCCGCGCACCTGCTCCGGGCTCATGAACTCCGGTGTGCCGAGGATGATGCCAGTCTGGGTCAGGCGCACAAGGGCGGGATCGGGCTGGATCGCCTTGCCCAGGCCGAAGTCCATCACCACGGCGCGAATGCCGCCGGGCACGGCGTCATCGGGCACGAGCATGATGTTCTCGGGCTTGAGGTCCCGGTGGATGACGCCCAGGTCGTGCGCGTGCTGCAGGCCATGGCATACCTGCACCAGCAGCATCACCGCCTCGTCGACGGGATAGGGACCGCGGCGGGTCTCCGCGTCGTTGAGCGACTCACCCCGCAGGTAGGGCATGATGAGGTACAGGATGCCGTCGGCGGTTTCGCCGACATGGAGGATGCGGCAAACGTTGGGATGATCAAACCGCTCCGCCAGCAGCGCCTCGCGCTTGAGGCGCTCCACCGATCCCGGGTCGCCGGCCAGCCGCGGTGTCAGCACCTTGATGGCAACATCGGTATTCGCCACCTGGTCGCGGCCCTGGTACACGTAGGACATCCCACCCTCGCCGAGGCGGCGCGTCACCCGGTAGCGATCGTCGATCACCTGGTTCAGGACCAGGACCGGTGGCGCATCCGAAGGCGGCGGGTCGAGGGAAATCGGCGTGCTCACCGGGGCTTCGACGTCGGCGAGGGGCGTACCGTCCCGGGCACAGAAGCGGGCCGGCGGCTGGAACAGCGACTGGCAGCGGGGACAGCGACGGGCGCTCACACCGGAGGTCCGGTTCGCTCCCCGGCACCCGCCTCTGCGATCCGCTCGAGCGTACGGACCGCGGCGTCCACGATTTCGCGCGCGAATCCGACATCGTGCTGGTCGAGGGGTGCGTCGGCGGTGGTGGTCCGGAGGAAGAAGACGCCGGCGGGCTCGCCCCGCAGCTCGAAGCGGATGGCGATCGCCGAGCGAAGCGGCACCGGGAGACCGTCGGCGCGCCAGGAGTCACGGATCGCGTGGTAGAGCGGATCGGTGGCGACATCTTCCACATGCACCACCTCACCGGTGTCAAGCGCGCGCCGGAGCTCCGGGTAGCGCGTCAGGTCCACCGGCAGCGACTGGATCAGCGGATCCTCGTACGCGGCGACGACGGTGCCCCGCTCGTCGCCCGGTTTCGCCAGGATGATGGAACAGCGCGGGATCCTGAGGCCCTGCGCCACGCGTCGGACAAGGAGCTGGAAGATCTCGCCGGCCGTAAGGCCGGTGGTGACGTCCGCCATGACGTTGGCCGGGGTGCGCGCGGCGCGCTCGACCTGGCCGTCCATCGCATCGTGCCGCGCGCGCAGTTGCGCCTTCACACGCGCCACGAGCTCATGGACGCGGAAGGGCTTCGCGATGAAGTCCTGCGGCCCGGCCTCGAGGGCACGGTACATGTCGGCGTCGGGAGGGCGGGAGGAGAGCAGCAGCAGGCCGGGTGCCGGGGACGCTTCGGCGGCGCGCAGCCGGGCCACGTCGGCGACGGCCTCCGCTCCGGCCGCGACAATGTCCACCAGCAGCAGCTCCACCGGCCCGTCGGCGAGGGCGCCGGCCAGCTCGGTCACGTCGGGCACGGCCACCGCGTCGTAGCCGTGTTCCCGGAGCACGCGGATGAGCGTGCGCCCGAGCGCGAGATCGGGATCGAGGATGACGAGCCGCGGCGGCGTCATCCCGCAAGGAATCTCGCGAAGACGGCGTCGTCCACATTGCCCCCAGACGCGATGACGGCGACGGGGCCGGCCGGGCGATAGCGGCCGGAGAGGAGTGCGGCGACCGATGCCGCGCCCGACGGCTCGACCCGCAGCCCGGCCTCGACGTGGAGGTGACGCACCGCCGCGCCGATCTCGGCGTCGCTCACCTGGACCGCCGCGTGCACCGCATCACGGAACACCTCGAACGGCAGCTTGCCCACGCTGGGCGGTATCAGCCCGTCCGCGACGCTGGCCGGGGCATCGAGCGTCACCGGCGCCCCTGCGCGGAGCGCGGCCGCCGCCTTCGCGGCGCCCTCCGGCTCCACCGCGACGAGCTCGACATCCGACCCCGTGGCGGCGATGGCCGCGGCCGCGCCGGCGAGGAGGCCACCACCGCCCACCTGCACCAGCAGCGCCCGCAGCTCCGGCCACTCCTCGAGGATCTCCAGCGTCAGGGTTCCCTGCCCTGCGATGACGTCGACGTGTTCGTAGGGCGGGATCAGCACCAGGCCCTCGCGCTCGGCGATATCGGCACAGACCTTCACCCGCTCGTGCCGTTCAACGAAGACAATCTCGGCGCCGTGGCTCCGCACGCCAGCCACCTTCACCGCCGGCGAGTCCTTCGGCATGACGATGACGGTGCGCACACCAAAGCGCCGTCCCGTGAACGCCACCGCCTGCGCATGGTTCCCACTTGAGTGCGTCACGAGGCCGCGTGCCCGCTGTTCGGGCTCAAGGCGGGAAATGGCCGTCCAGGCGCCGCGGATCTTGAACGCGCCGATGGGCTGGAGGAACTCGGCCTTGAGGCGGACCGGCACTCCCAGCATTTCGGAGAGTGCCGTGAGCGGCAGGAGCGGTGTGCGGACAGCGACGCCCTCGAGCCCCAGCGCGGCGCGCCGGAGGTTTGCGAGGTCGACCAGCGGCGGCCTCGCGGCCGCCTCACGCATCTCCGTCCGCGGGCGCCACCGCCTCCGAGGCGTCCTCTGCCTCGGCCGTTCCCTCTTCTTTCACCACGCGCGCGACACCAACCACGGCATCGCCTTCATCGAGGTTCATGACCCGGACGCCCTGGGTGTTGCGCCCGATGACCCGGATGCCGTCGACCGGGACGCGAATGATGATGCCCTGACGGGTGATCATCATGAGCTCGTCCTCCGGAATCACTTCCTTGAGGGCGACGATGGAACCGGTCTTGTCGGTGACCTTGAGGGTGATGATGCCGCGCCCGCCGCGCTTCTGCACCCGATAGTCGATCAGTTCGGAGCGCTTGCCATAACCCTTCTCGCTCACGACGAGCATGGTGCAGTCGCGCCGCACCACCACCATGCCGATCACCTGGTCGCCCTCGTCGAGCTCGACCCCCTTCACGCCGGTGGTGGCGCGGCCCATCTCGCGCACATCGCTGTGATGGAAGCGGATGCTCATGCCACCACGGGTGGCAAGCACGATATCGCTGTTCGCGTCGCAGACCTGCACGTCGATCAGCTCGTCGCCTTCCTCGATGTTGATGGCACGAATGCCGTTGGTACGCACGTTCCCGTACTCGGAGAGCACCGTCTTCTTCACCGTGCCCTTGCGGGTGGCGAAGAAAAGGTGCTTGTCATCGGAGAATTCGCGCACCGGTACCAGCGACGCGATCTGTTCCGTCGGCTTGATGGCAATGCAACTGACCACCGGCTTGCCGCGCGCGGCACGCCCGGCCTGCGGAATTTCGTGCACCTTGAGCCAGTAGACATGGCCCTCGTTGCTGAAGAACATCAGGTAGTCGTGCGTACTCGCGATGAAGAGGTGCTCCACCCAGTCGTCCGCCTTGAGGTCGGTCCCGGTGGCGCCGCGCCCGCCCCGACGCTGCTTGCGGTAGCTGGAGACGGGAATCCGCTTGATGTAGCCGGTGTGGGAGATGGTGATGACCATGTCCTCTTCGGCGATCATGTCCTCCACCGTGAACTCGCCCTGGTCGGCGAGAATCTCGGTGCGCCGGTCATCGCCGAAATCCTTGGCGATCTCGCGCATTTCTTCCTTCAGGATGGTCATGCGCCGCTCGCGGCTCGCCAGGATGCTCTTGAGCTCCTTGATCGTGGCGCGCACCTCGCCCAGCTCGGCTTCCAGCTTCTCGATTTCCAGGCCGGTGAGCTTGGCGAGGCGCATGTTGAGGATGGCGTCGGTCTGCTTCTCGGAGAGCTTGAACCGCGCCCGCAGCTTCCGGTCGGCGTCGGGCGTGTCCTCGGAGCCCCGGATGATCTTGATCACCTCGTCGATGTTGTCGACGGCGATCTTCAGCCCCTCGAGGATGTGCTCCCGCGCCTGGGCGGCGTCGAGGTCGAACTGGGTGCGCCGGGTGATGACCTCGTGGCGGTGGGCGATGAACCGGAGGATGATGTCCTTCAGGTTCATGACCTTCGGGGCGCCGTTGTCGAGCGCCAGCATGATCACGCCGAAGGTGGACTGCATCGACGTGTGCTTGTAGAGCTGGTTCAGCACAACATTCGGGATCGCATCGCGCTTGAGCTCGATGACGATGCGCATCCCATCCTTGTCGGACTCGTCGTTGACCCGGCTGATGCCTTCCAGCTTCTTCTCCGCCGCCAGCTCGGCGATGGCCCGCACCAGGTTCTCCTTGTTCACCTGGTAGGGGATCTCCGTGACGACAATCTTCGACTTGCCCGACGTCTCGTGTTCCTCGATCTGCGCCCGCGCGCGCATGATGACGCGACCGCGGCCGTTCTCGTATGCCTCGGTGATTCCCTGCCGGCCATAGATGTAGCCGCCGGTGGGGAAGTCGGGACCGGGAATGACCTTCCGCAGGTCCGCAATCGTGGCGTCGGGATTGTCGACCAGCAGCTCGACGCCCTTCGCCACTTCCCGGAGGTTGTGCGGCGGGATGTTGGTCGCCATGCCGACGGCGATGCCGCTGGAGCCGTTGACGAGCAGGTTCGGGATGCGGGACGGGAGGACGGTCGGCTCCTGCAGCCGGTCGTCGTAGTTCGCCTGGAAGAGGACGGTGTTCTTGTCGATGTCGTCCAGCATCGTCACCGCGACGCGCGTCAGGCGCGCCTCGGTGTACCGGTAGGCGGCGGCTGGGTCGCCATCGACGGAGCCGAAGTTGCCCTGCCCGTCCACCAGCGGGTAGCGGAGTGAGAAGTCCTGCACCATGCGCACCATGGCGTCGTACACCGAACTGTCGCCGTGCGGGTGGTACTTGCCGAGCACGTCGCCCACCACCGTCGCCGACTTCTTGTAGCCGCGGCCCGGCACCAGGCCGAGCTCGTTCATCGCGTAGAGAATGCGCCGATGCACCGGCTTGAGGCCGTCCCGCACGTCGGGCAGGGCGCGAGAGACGATGACGCTCATCGAGTAGTTGATGAACGACTGCTGCATTTCCTCTTCGATGAGGCGCGGAACGATCCGTTCGCGACTATTCGGTGCGGTCATGAGCGTCCATGGTCGGGTGGGTCAGCGGCCGTTTGGGGCGGCCGGAAACGGCAAGAAAGATACCCGGGGCGGGGGTGCTGAGGCAAGCGGCAATGGTGACCGTAACCGATTGGGGGACAATCGTTTAGTTGCAGCTACTAACTCGATTGCGGCACCGACGCCAACTGGCAGGTGGCCAGTCGGGCAGCAGCCCGCGTCTCCAGGATGACGGAGCGGTCGATCTTCGCTGTCTTGCCGAGAAAGGTGAGCTTCGCGCTGCTCGACCTGAGGAGGAGTTGCAGGTCCTCCGCTCGCAGCAGTGCGGTGAAGGGGAGGGTCGGAGGCATCATCCCCGTGACCTTGGTCGGGTGAGGAGTGCTCAGGGGGACCTGGAGGGTATCACCAAGAACCCGCACCATGGGCTCGGCCTGGGTGAGGTCCCTGAAATGTCAGGGTCCGAGCGCGCCGATGGGAATGACGGAGACTCCATACTCTCGCACGTAACACAGCAATACTAAAGGGGATGTATGTAGCGATACCGAGGGGAGATATGTAGCAAGCTGCGGGGGAGGGCAGATGCGCTGACGGCGGCCCCAACCAGGAGCCGCCGTCTCGCTTCGCTTCGCCGATCGCCCGAAAGCGAGCGACCTGTCCATTTTGCCGCTACCGCCTCAACGAAGTGTCAACTCGCCCGGGGCGAATTCGCGCCGAACTGAACTGGAACCGGTCGGGCGGGGGCGGCCCAGGGCCGCGTGCGGGAGACGCGGCGCAGGCACTGGGATCCATCCTGACCGGCGGCACGTGAGGTTCACCATGGCCCGCATATGGCACGGCGCGATTCGCCGAGCGGGGTGACGGACCTCGGCAGCGTGCTGGCGCCTGCTGCATCGCAACTCATGCTGGCCACTACTCGTACAGGGGGAATGGCCGCCGTGGACGCGATCATGCCAGGTGCTGACGATGGGGCCGACTCGACGGTAAGCACAGCGGCGGGAGCAACCCTTTCCCGGCGGGCGCCATCTAAGCGGCACACCTCCAACGAACGCCGGGAACATCCTGAATGCTGGTTGCGCTGCTCCTGCAGGTCGCACTCGTTGCGCCGCCCGGTGCGCCCGGTGGTGGCGCACTGCCCGATTCGGCGGCCGTCGCTGCCGCGCGGACGGTGCACGCGTTGCGGGCGAGCGAACCGGTGCGGATCGACGGCGTCCTCGATGACAGCGTCTGGAGCCGGGCCACGCCGGTGTCGGGGTTCCTGCAGCGCGCACCGAATGAGGGCGCCCCGGCCACCGAGCGCACCGATGTGCGCGTGGTGTTCGACAACGGCGCCATCTACATCGGCGCCGAGATGTTCGATGCCACGCCCGACTCCATTGTCACCCAGCTCGCCCGGCGGGACAACTGGGTCAGCGCCGACCAGTTCCAGGTGTTGCTCGACCCCTATCACGACAAGCGCAGCGGCTTCTACTTCGGGCTCAACGCCGCGGGCGTGCAGTACGACGGCACACTCCTCAACGACGACTGGGACGACGATACCTGGGACGGCGTGTGGCAGGGTGCGGTGCGTCGCACGTCGACCGGCTGGACCGCCGAGATGCGGATTCCCTATTCGCAACTCCGCTTCAATCCGGGCACGAGCCAGGTGTGGGGCATCAATTTCCGGCGCGACATCGCACGCCGCAACGAGCGCGACTTCCTGATCTACACGCCGAGCAACGCGAGCGGCTTCGTGTCACGGTTCCCTGAACTGCAGGGACTCGACCAGCTCGAACCGCCGCGCCGCATCGAGCTGCTGCCCTATGCCACCGCGCGGGCGGAGTTCATCTCGCACGATCCCGGCGATCCGTACAACGACGGCTCGGTGTACGGCGCGGGTGTGGGTGGTGACTTCCGCATCGGGCTCGGCTCCAACCTCACCATCAATGGCACTATCAACCCCGACTTTGGCCAGGTCGAGGTCGATCCGGCGGTCGTGAACCTGACAGACGTCGAGGTGTTCTTCCCGGAGCGGCGGCCGTTCTTCGTGGAGGGCGCCAATACCTTCGCATTCGGGCGCGGCGGCTCCAACAACTACTGGGGCTTCAACTGGGCCTCGCACGACTTCCTCTATACCCGTCGCATCGGACGCCCTCCGTCAGGCGCAACGCCCGACGACGCGACCTACGTGGACTCGCCGGGCGGTACCCAGATCCTCGGGGCGCTCAAGCTCTCGGGCCGGCTGGGTGGCTGGAACGTGGGGGCGCTCTCGTCGCTCACGCGGCGCATGTTTGCCAACTACGAAGTGGCGGGAGTGCCGGGCAGTGTAGAGACCGAGCCCACCACCAGCTGGAACGCCATCCGGGTGCAGAAGGAGATCGGCGGCGGCCGGCAGGGAATTGGCGTCATCTCCACCATCACCCAGCGCTTCTTCAACGACGCGAACCTGCCGGCCCAGATGAACCGGGGCGCCTACACCCTCGGCGTGGACGGCTGGAGCTTCCTCGACCGCGAGCGGGTGTGGGTGCTGACGGGATGGGCCGGCGGCAGCCTCGTCACTGGCACCGAGCAGCGGATGACGGCATTGCAGCAGAGCAGCACCCATTACTTCCAGCGCCCTGACCAGAACTACCTGCGCGTCGACTCCCTGGCCACGAACCTGACCGGGTTTGCCGGACGGCTGCTGCTGAACAAGCAGAAGGGGCCGGTGCAGTTCAACGCCTCGTTCGGCGCACTCAATCCTGGCTTCGAGCTGAACGATATCGGGTTCGCCCAGCGCACCGACCTCATCAACAGCCACGTCCTCACCGGATACCGTTGGACCAAAGCCACCAGCGTCTACCAGCGGGTCAACTTCAACATTGCCGCGTTCGGCACCTGGGATTTCGGCGGGAACAACACCGGCGCCGGACTGTTCAGCAACGTCAACATCCAGTGGAGCAATTTCTGGTGGTCGTGGGCCCGGGTGAACGTGAATCCCCAGACCATCAACATCCGCAATACCCGGGGTGGGCCCGCGATGCTCAACACCGCAGGCTACAACTTCGGCGGGGGCTTCGAGAGCGACAGCCGCAAGCGGGTGACGTATGGGCTCGAGGGGTTCATCAACCGGTACCAGCAGGGTGCGGACAACAGCTGGAGCGTGAATACATGGGTGGAGTGGAGGCCGATGCAGCGGCTGCAGGTCCGGGTGGGCCCCGGACTCGACCGCAACCTGGACGGCGCGCAGTATGTGGGCACCTGGGTCGATCCCACCGCCACCGCGACGTACGGTAGCCGCTTTGTGTTTGGTGAGCTGGACCAGTGGACGATCTCGGGCAATTTCCGGGTGAACTGGATCTTCACCCCGAAGCTGAGCCTCGAACTCTTCATGCAGCCGTTTGCGTCCAGCGGCAACTACCGCGTGCTGAAGGAGCTCGCCGCCCCGCGCACCTTCGACTTCAACGTGTATGGCGAGAACGGGTCCACCTACGATCCCGAAACCGGCATTGCGTACCCGGATGGACCGGGCGGGCCGGCGGCACCAATCGATATCGGCAATCCCGATTTCACCGTGGCATCGCTCCGGGGCAACGCCGTGCTGCGGTGGGAGTGGCACCCCGGTTCCACGGTGTTCCTGGTGTGGACCCACAATCGCAACAATGCGGACGGCAACGCCAACTTCGATCCGGGCCAGTCGTTCGGCAGCCTGCTGCAAGCGCCCGCCGACAATGTGCTGCTGGTGAAGTTCACGTGGTGGTTGAATCCGTGAAGTGAGGGATCTGCCGACTGTGGACTACAGACTGTTGGCAGTCGTGAGTCGGCAGTCGGCAGGCAGTCGGCAGTCGTGAGTCCCTGCGTTTAGATTGTTCCCCCCATGTTGCGCCTGTCCTTCCGTTCTCGCACGGGGCTATTCGCCCTCCTGCTCGCTGCCTGCGGCCCAGGTCCCGCAGCCGTGCCCCAGCTTGCGCTGGTGCCGGGGAGCGACTCGATTGTCGTGCCGTTCGCCGAGGCGACCGATGCGGCGTGGCTGGGGGGTGAGCGCTGGGCGGTGCTGCTGCCGGGTGGACCGGAGGCGGGGATCGTGGACTTCGCGAGTTGGTCGCGCACAACCCTGGGCACCAAGGCGACGCTGGAGAGTCCCTTCAGCGTGTTCCGGGCGGGCGACACGCTGTATGCGGGAGAGCCGCTCAAGCGCCGGCTGACGTATTGGACGCTGGACGGTGGCTTCGTGCGGTACGAGCCGGCGTCCGACCTGGTGCGGGGAGCGCTGCCGCGGGCGCGGGACGGCGCCGGACACTTCTACGCCGAGCTCCGGCCGGCGGCGGGCGTGGATGGCAGCGGCAGCCGCGACTCGGCGGTGGTGGTTGAGCTCAGCGGCGCCGGGGTGGATACGGTGGCGCGGTTGGCCCCCCTCGACCTGGCCAAGGTGGCGAGCCCGACGGGTGAGCGGTTCGAGCGCCGGGTGTTCAGCGGCGTCGATCGCTGGGGCGTGTATTCCGACGGGACGGTCTGGCTGGCGCGCGTCTATCACAATCGGGTGGATTTCCGGGCGCCCGACGGCAGGACCAGGAAGGGCGCGCCGCTGCCCGACCGCGTACTTGAGGTGACCCGCGAGGACCGCGAGTTGTTCGTCCGCAAGTTCCCCGAGGAATTGCGGGGCACCGCGGAACAGCTGCCGTTCGCGCCAATCAAGGCGGCGTTCACCAGCGCCTTCGCCGATGCCGACGGGCGGATCTGGCTCGAGGGCAGCCGTTCGGTCAGTGATTCAGTGCAGCGATACAACGTGGTGGGCCGCGACGGTCGCCTCCAGTTTGTGGCCCTGCTCCCCGGAACCGGTCGCGCGATCGCCGCGTCCACGACCCAGGTGCTCGTCGCCGACCTGACGCGCGAGGGCATTCGCCTGCGGCTGGCACCGATGCCCGTGGTACCGTCCATTTCCCCTGATACTGCCAAGTGAGAGTGATGAGAATCCGCAGCTATTACGTATCGATCGTTCTTGCCGTCCTGCTCGGCGGCTGCGGCCCCAAGGTGCCGTCGGTGACGCTCGCGGTGGACAAGAAGCTCAACGCCACCTTCGGCGGCGTGAGCGACGTGGTGGAGATCGGAGGCGGACGTGTGGCCTTCGCCGACCCGATAGCACGCCGCTTCCACACTGGTGACTTCGCCACCGGTGCCGTCGATACGGTCGGTGTTCCGGTCGACACGCTGCCGTTCAACGCGCCGCCGTCGCTGTACAAGCATCCGGGCTGGGTGGCGCGGCTCGCGGCGGACACGGTGGCAGTGGTGGATTTCGGGGCGACCCGCACCACCCTGTGGACGCCCACCGGTTTCGCCCGGGTGCTGACGATTCC
>Ga0315297_10000963_pt1 | contig 17416 bp, 18 predicted proteins | sample YL17G15_0_MG_FD_203628 | JGI IMG/M metagenome (GOLD analysis project Ga0315297, IMG submission 203628) | Sediment microbial communities from Yellowstone Lake, YNP, Wyoming, USA - YL17G15_0 | ecosystem: Environmental > Aquatic > Freshwater > Lake > Sediment | place: USA: Wyoming | collected... | reverse complement strand
CCAACTGTTGAGGCAAGGCGGTTCGGGGAATGTAGGAAAAGGAACGATAAAAGAAAAGAGAGGGCCGGCCTCTCTTCCAGTACTCTCATTGCCATTCTAAAAAGGACTCCTTACATTGGCGGAGTCAACGTGCAAGGGGTTGTTCCAGCCGAAAGACCGTGCCTTCCGATGATCGACTGGTGTGGAGCGCCTGAACAGGAACACATCCTGTCCCTTCAACAATAACTATCCAGAGAGGGTCTGCCATGTCAGTCGTGAAGGAATTCAAAGAGTTTGCGATGCGCGGCAACGTGCTCGACCTTGCCATAGGTATCATCATCGGCGGGGCGTTTGGAAAAGTAGTTAGCTCGATGGTCAACGACGTCTTGATGCCACCTATTGGTGTCCTCATAGGCGGTGTCGATTTCAGTTCCTTTGGCTTGACGCTCAAGGAGGCGGTCGACAAGACGCCCGCGTCTATCCTCAAGTATGGGGTGTTTCTTAACAATATCATCGATTTCACGATCGTTGCATTCGCGGTGTTTCTCATCGTCAAGGCAGTGAACAGGATGAAGAGGAAGGAGGTCGCTCCCGCACCGGCGGCAACGACAAAGCAGTGTCCCGAGTGTTCAATGTCGATCCCCCTCGATGCAAAACGATGCGGGCATTGCACCACAAAGCTTTGATGGTGCTTTATCGACAATTTCATTGATGACAGAAGAAGAGGAAACTCATGAAGAAGCTTGTTGTTGCCATCACCGTATTCTTCATCACCTGCGCTGTTGCGCAACCGCAACCTCAGGGGGAAGCGCCACCGCCGCCCAAGTGGGGTTGGAAACACTCCGTTGTCTCGAGCCTCACGATGACGCAGGTCTCGTTCAGAGACTGGGCGCAAGGCGGCGAGGATGCTCTGGCGTGGACGGCCAGACTTGATGGGAAGAGCACCCTTGACGACACAACGTACTCGTGGGGAAATAGCTACAAGATGGTCTACGGTCAGGCAAAGATCGGCACGACAAAATCACGCAAGACCGAAGATCGCATCGAATTCGAATCGGTGCTCACCTACAAGCTGGGCACGTATGTTAATCCCTACGTCGGCACAACGCTCAAGACACAGTTTTCGGCAGGCGTGACGGTGGATGCCAATGGAAATGAAACTCCGGTTTCCAAGTTCTTCGATCCCGGCTATCTGACACAAAGCGCGGGCGTGGGTTATCAGCCTGCCAAAGAAGTGAAGACACGGTTTGGTGTTGCGCTGCGCGAAATTGTCACGTCGGTATATTGGACCTATGCCAATGATCCAAACACGCCCCCGCAAGACAGGGTCAAGACTCGCGTCGACGGTGGTCTCGAGTCAGTGACCGACATCGATTGGAAACTTGATGACAATCTTCTCTTTCGGTCAAAGCTGGAATTGTTTGCACCGATCAAGAAACCGAGCGATGCGACGCTCAGGATGGACAACACTCTTACGGCGAGTGTCAGTAAGTACGTGGTGGTCATCCTCAACGTGCAACTGATCAACGACGAAAGGGCTTCAACACGGCTTCAGGTCAAAGAGGTTCTGTCGCTGGGGCTCACGTACACCCTCTTCTAGCCGATGGAAGGAACAAGAGCGAGTTCCATATAGATCGCTCCGGGGTGCGGGTTGATGCGGTACGCCTCGGTGGGTTGGAATCCGAGCGATCGGTACAAAGCAATCGCTTCAGTCATCACTGGTAGCGTGTCAAGTCTCATAGCGGCATATCCGGCTGTGCGTGCCTCCTGGATGACCTTCTCAGCCAGGTGCCGGCCGATGTGCTTCCCACGAAACGCCGGGCGGACGTAGAGTCGTTTCATCTCGCACGTTCGCCCTTCAATTTTCCGCAGTGCTACACAACCACCGACCGTATCGCCGACAAAACTGAGCAAAAGCCGGCCCTCCGGAGGAGCGTACTCTCCGGGAAGGTTCGCAACTTCCTTACTGAAGTTCTGAAAGCAGAGATCAATCCCGATGGAACGCTGGTACTCGAGAAAGAGCTCTCGTGCTATCTCGATGTGCGCTGGTGTCTGAACCTGTATGTCGGTGAGAGGGTCCATGCAATGCAGGCGATCGACGGGTTGCCCGGAACTGTCTCCGATACTGATGAAGAAGCCGACAAGACCGGGGGATGATGTCCCCTTCTCATCGGCTCCGTATGTGAAACCATGATTCTCTGCTGAACGCCGGGCGGTCAGGCTCTGTTCGCGCTTCCGAGGACGTTCACAACCTTATGTTTGTAAAGTTCTTTGAGCTGCTCGCGGGCTGGGCCAAGGTACTTCCGCGGGTCGAACTCCGCGGGGCTGTCCGCGAATGTTTTCCGGATCGACGCCGTCATGGCCAGCCGGCCGTCTGAATCGATGTTGATCTTACAGACTGCAGAGGCTGCTGCGCGGCGGAGTTGCTCTTCTGGAATTCCAACCGCATCCTTCAGTTTCCCGCCGTTGCTGTTGATGATCTTTACAAGCTCCGATGGAACCGACGAGGCCCCATGAAGCACGATGGGGAATCCCGGAATCCGCTTCTCGACTCCTTCCAGGATGTCGAAACGAAGCGGCGGAGGCACGAGAATGCCCTCGGCTGTTCGCGTGCATTGCTCGGGCTTGAACTTATTTGCGCCGTGAGACGTCCCGATGGAAATTGCCAGCGAATCGACGCCGGTTTTCTTGACGAAATCCTCAACCTCTTCCGGCTTAGTGTAGTGCGTGACGGCACTCGAGACTTCATCTTCGATCCCCGCGAGCACGCCTAACTCGCCTTCAACAGTCACATCATGCTTGTGAGCAAACTCCACCACCTGACGCGTGAGCTCAACATTCTTGTCGTACGGGTGATGCGAGCCATCGATCATCACAGATGAGAATCCCGTTTCGACGCACGATTTGCACAGCTCAAACGTGTCACCATGATCGAGGTGCAGCACGATTGGAATGGCGTACCCGAGTTCTTTTGCATAGTCTACAGCGCCCTTTGCCAGGTACTTGAGGAGCGTCTGGTTGGCGTATTTTCGTGCGCCGCTTGAGACCTGCAGAATGACCGGCGACTTGGTTTCGACGCAAGCGCCGATGATCGCCTGGAGTTGCTCGAGGTTGTTGAAATTGAAGGCAGGAATCGCGTAGCCGCCCTTCACTGCTTTCTGAAACAGCTCTTTGGAGTTAACAAGTCCGAGTTCTTTGTAGTGAGTCATGACCTTTTCGCTTTCGTTTTGTTGTTGCACGTCTTCGGGATACTTGCAGGTGCGAACCCGGAGGGGTATCCCCGTTTTGACCCTTCACCATTTCAAGATACGGAATATTCCGAATAATTCTAATCAGTGCAAAAGACGGACGTTAAGGAGAATCGGCCGGCGAGCGTTCATTTTGAGTCTTTCATCTCGTCCAGAAGTTCTTGCTTCAGGCTGGCCGACGAAAACAGGACAAAACCTCGGGCTTTCTCCCGTTTCGTCAACTGTATCTGACGAAGAACTCCTGCGGCAGTGTTTTGATTATGGGCTGTGAAAATACCGATCCCGGCGGATACCTGCCCGTGAGACTTCGTATGTATCAGACTGCGGCGCAGGTACTTCACAAAGAGGGTGTCGTCATTCGTGTAGAGCATCGGGCAGAACAAATCGACAAGACCCTCCCGAGCCCATTGTGCCCAATCTTGACCAATGAGGACTTTTGATATCCCGGCGTCGGGGAACACTGCAGCTGATATCTGAACCGGACGCTCGATCGCCCTGAGCGATGCTTTGAGTTCTCTCATAAATTTTGTGACTTGCTCTCCGTCCCATTCGATCCATTCATTCCAGATCATGTTTCCTGAGTTGTTTTGCCTGATGCTCAAAGGGTCCTCACCATACCGAAGCTTGAACTGGTCGCGCGTCTCCTGGTCAAAACTGAAAAACGGCTCGTTCGGCTCGCATGGGTAACGAATGTAATCACAATGGATCCAATGGACCGGATACATTCTCACGAACTCCATGATGATGCTTATTTCGTACGAGCGAATCTCCCGCAAGGAGGGATTGACAACGCCGATCGGTTCCATCGTTCTACTGCGGATGAGCCACTCAGGATGGTCTCGTATGATCCCTGCTTTCGCAGCCTCCGTGAATACGCAAAACCAAGGATGGACGACCATGTCACGCTTTTGCGCCTCCGTCAGGAATGTGCCGACAAAATCCCAGTTCCAGGCAGAATCAATAGGAGCGATGGTACTCTTGAAGCACACACGTCCCGATGTCGTTTTGACAAGAAGCATAAGCGTGTTGATACCTGCAGCCCTGTACTTGTCCAGAGTCCGTTGGATGTTCACCGTCGCCGAATCTTGAGCCGTCCCAAAGTACGAGGGGTGAACCCACACACCGCGAATCTCTTTTTGAGGAACCGGTTTCCTGAGCTGGGCATCGGCAGAAGACCGGGCAACGAGTGAAGCCAGGGCGCACGCGAGAAGCAGCCGTGTGAGTCTGAAGGAGAGCAACATGCGACGATGACCAGAATTTGGCTCGTTCATGGAAAGACCTCCCGCATCAGGAATGCATGTGCTTCGCCCCGGCAGTCGCGTGAGAAGTCGGACATCATGCTTAGACTTCATCAGGCGATGGCAGGTTTTTGTACCACGAGAAGTACAGAACAATTGACACAACGAGGCAAATACCCGACCAGATCCATACCTGAGTCCATTCCCTGAGGAACATATAGAAGGGTATGATGCCGAGCGTCAGCTGGAAGACAGACGCGATGACCGCGTTCAGCATGTCGATGCGAGGCATCCGGTCGTTCGGCGGCACCAGGCCGCGCCGTTCAGCTTCGAGCCGAATTGGTTTCCAGAATCCAAATGGCCGTACCCTCGCGTAGAACTTCACGAGCAGCTCCGTATCAGCGGGCTTCGTCAGGAATGTAGTGATGACGGTGAGGATGAACGAGGCCGCGATGCTGACTCCGATCGCGGTGTAGATCGGCCATGATGCGAAAAGAAGTTTCTGTGCGAGAGCGATACAGCCGGTGCCGATCATGCTCAACACGAAGGCACGTGGGCCAAATCGCCACCAATGCCACCGAAAAGTCCCGGGGAGGAGCATCGTCGTAAGAATCACGAAGATCATGAGCTCCCAGATAGAGATGATCTTGTCGTAGAGAAAGCTGAAGGAGAATGCGAGTGTGATGGTGATTATCGAGGCCGCCATCCCGAGTCGCACGAGATTCTTCTCCGGCATGTTCCTGGCGAAGTACCGTTTCAGGAAGTCGTTGAGGATGACCGAGCTCGTGACATTGACCATCGCGCTGATCGTTGACATCAAGGCAGCAAGAAGGACAGCCATGAAAAGACCCGACAATCCTATGGGGAGCTTTTTCATGACCAGTGGCATGATTTTTTCGGCATCGAAATCCGCGGCGGAGCCGAGGTAGTAGATCCCGAGGAACAGGAACGAACCGGCCAGGAACCATCGAAGTGTATGACCGACTGTCCACATGCCCGCGGCCAGCGAAGCTTCCCGCGGATTTTTCGTTGTGAGAAAGAACGTGAAGTCCCAGACGATGGGACCCGCCAGGATTTTGAACACAAGCCAGCCTAGTCCCGCAAGCATAATAGGCCCGAACCAGAAATAGTGCTGGTGACTCTCGGGGGTTTGCTGCAGGTACGACGGCCAGAGATTCCAGGTCGGGGCGAGGGAGCTCCAGGCCGGATCTTTCAATGCGAGGATATTTGCCGTTTCGGGTATCTGAAATACCATCACTGTCAGGACGATGGTCCCGATGGCAATCAGCGTCGTCTGAAAGATGTCTGTAAGTATAACGCCGAAGAATCCGCCGACAGTGACATACACTCCGACCACGGCGAACACGAGGAAGGTGGATGTTCCGCGCGAGAAGGGAAGAAATTCTTCAGCGAATTTTCCCGTGCCGACTGCTAGGTAGATCAGGTTGAAGATCATCAACACAAGCAGGAATGTGGCGGTGGCAAGTCTGACCGCTTCGCCTTCCCGGGTCAGGCCGAAGCGAGTCTCGTTCCATTCAGCGAGGGTCATCACGCCCGACCGGCGAATGTACTTGGCCTGGAAGGCCATATAAAACGCCATCATGAAGAATCCCCAAAAAATGTGCGTCACCCAGACTGACTTAAGCCCCACATAGAACATCATGCCGATAATGACCATGGTCCCGCCGATGTCGATGTAGCTCGAGCAGCCTGAGAGCCCGAGCATCCACCACCGGATGCTCCGGTCGGCAAGGAAGTACGATTCCAGTTTTCGCATGGCCCGATGCCGGACGAGGAATCCGAGAGCAAGAGTGATCAGCATGTAGAGTGCGATAATGGCGAGATCCATCGGGTGTAAGACCATGATCGGATGCCGGTTGTGAGAGAGGAAGAGGCGGGATGTGTGGTCGCCAATGTAGAAACATCTCAATTGAGATTCAAGGCGAGAGCATGACCGTCACTGGTTGATTGCAGTATTCTCCGCGATTGCGTACTTTCACTTTGAGATCTGCCATGACCAGCCGCGAACGTATTCGCCGTATCATCGATGGTAAACCAGCCGACCGTTGTGGATTCTGGCTGGGCAATCCGCATGAGAACACGTTGCCGATCTATCACCGGTACTTTGGGACTTCTACGCTCGGTGAGCTCCAGCAGAAAGTCGGTGACGATTTTCGGTGGATCACTCCACTCTTTATCGATTCCACGTACCGGCACCCCGAAGGCAAACGCCTGTTCGATCTCTGGAAGTACAAGAAGTCGCTCGGCGAAGCCGGTCCGCTTTCCGAGTGTGAAAGCCTCGATGAGGTGGAGAAGTACGACTGGCCGGACGTGCAGTATCTCAATGTGGACGAGTGCGTTGAGACACTCCGCTCTGCCGGAGATTACTATCGCGCCAGCGGATTCTGGACGGCATTCTTTCACGATGTGATGGACATTTTTGGTGTCGAGAGCTATCTGACGAAAATGTACACTCATCCCGACATCGTCCGTTCAGTGACCGATCACGTGTGCCAGTTCTACTTCGATGCCAACGAGTTGCTGTTTGAGCGCGCCGGTCAGGAGATCGACGGGTTCTTCTTTGGGAATGATTTTGGCACCCAGCGGGATCTCATTCTCGCGCCGGAGCTTTTCGATGAATTCGTGCTTCCCTGGTTCCGGAGGTTTACAGATCAGGCGCATGCCCGCGGCTACCAGGTGATCCTTCATTCGTGCGGATCAATCTATCGCGTGATCGATCGGCTGATTGATGCAGGCGTCAACTGCCTCCATCCGCTTCAGGCGAGAGCGTCTGGAATGGATGCGGATACGCTGGCGAGGGAATTCAAGGGGCGGATTGGATTTCTTGGTGGGATTGACACGCAGGACGTGCTGGTAAACGCGAGGCCGGAGGAGGTGAAAGCTGAGGTGAGGAGAATCAAGAATCTGCTCGGGCCACGGCTCATCGTGAGCCCGAGTCACGAAGCGCTGCTGCCAAATGTTCCGCCTGAAAATGTCGTCGCTATGGCCGAAGCGGCGCTGGAGTAACACGGCCAGCGCCGGTCGTCTTGGTTGGTCGGATCTCGGATTTCATTCTACTCCACTACTGCACTACTCCATTTTCTCCTCACACCATCGCTTTCCTTAACTTCCTCTTCAGCTTGTGGACTTCATCCCGTATTTCCTCAAGCTTCTTATAATCTTTCTTTTCAATCGCCGCAGCCCTGTCCTTCTTCAGAGCGTGGATTTTTGCCTTGAGCTCTCCTTTGTTCCGGGCGACGGTGTGGTGGTGTGGGACCTCAACGCCGAGCGCTTTGCACAACAGCGGTAAGAGCTGCTCCTTGTGCATGACGGTGTGGCCTTTCAGAATTTCATCCTCAATTCCGTCTGCGATCGTGCGAAGCTGCGCGACAGTCATTTTGTGGAGCTCTTCAAACGTGTGAGCCATATGATTTCTCCTCATTGTGACGTGCTGGTGAGCGGATGATATGGAGAAAAAACGATTTCTGCCAGCCGCCGGCCAAATTCTACTGATAGTGTCTCGTCCGCGGCCAAAGCTCTGCGATTGGTATTTTCAATCCCCGGCAAAGGTATATTGTCAGATTTGTCTCATACGGCATGGCGTATGGGTTGGTGTGGAATGCCACGGAATCGACGGACTGATAGGCGCGAGCGTGGTCCTGTGGTCGTCCTCCGATAATGATAAAAATCTCACCGGAATATCCTCGCGTCCCCCAGAGCCAGTAGTTGTTGTGTCCGGAGACGGCGGGTGGAAGATTGTATTGCTTCCCGAAGAAATCAACTGCACCGGCCTCGCCGTAGTTTTGAGTGTAGATTACTGCTTCGGTCTGATCTTTGGCCGGCAGTGAGTGATATACTCGCGCGACAGTCGCTGTCATCTCCCGCCAGCCGAACCGGTCGGCCAGCACTTGAGGGAGCCGCGTATCTCCATGTCGCTCTTCCTTGATTTCACTAAGCCCAAGTGCCGAGGCCACGTGGACATATGTTTCGACGGGGAGGAGGGGGAGAAAGATGACCGGACCGGTAAGCCCGGCCAGTATGAGCACACTTTGATAACTCGTGCGAAGCCATGAAAGAGACCGATGGATGAAGAACTCTTCGATCGCAACCGATCCAGCGGCAAAGAGAATCGGATAGATCGGTGAAAGATAGTACGGTTTCCCCCGTTGAAGCACGAAGAGTGCAAAGAGAAAAACATAAGCAATGCCGAACAAACGGAAAGTCTTGAGGTTCTTATGCAGGAAGAGGGCTGCGAGCCCGGCTAGCCAGATCGGGAAGGTGAGCGGGTTGAGATAGAGCACCTGCATAAGGAAGAACTCCACGGGCGACATCGGCCTGTTCTTGTACTGTGTGGCGTTTTGCGAAAACTCAAGCGTTGGCCAGCCGTGCGTTGCTTGCCAGATGATGTTCGGAAACGCAATGAGGAGAGCGAGCCCGCCGCCGATCCAAATCCATTTGGAAGTGAACTGCTTTCGGTGTACACCGGCAAGGAGTCCGATGACGATGGCAAGACCGAAGAATGCCATTCCGTGTTTGTTCTGAAGCCCGAGTCCAGCGATAGCACCGAACAGCACCCACAGTTTCTGATTGTCCGTTCTTAAAATGCGGATCAACGTTAGGGCGGCTCCCATCCAGAACAACGGCTCGAACGCATTCATCGAATAGAAACCGGTCAGGATGAGGCAGATGGGAGCGATCACAACCGCGAGGCAGGCAAGAAATTGGGCTCGAGAATTGCCGCCGAGTTCACGAGTGAGTAGTCCGGTGAGGTACACAAGGCCGGCGCTGGCAACTGCCGGAAGAAAGCGGAGCGCGAAGAGAGAGTCTCCCAGGAGAAGTCGGTTCACCCACAGCATGAAGATCGATAGCGGGGGATGGTCCACGTACCCCCACGCGAGATGATCCGAGCACGCGATGTAATAGAGCTCGTCGCGGAAAATGTCGTAAAGTCCCGCGAGATTCGCAGCAAGGTGGAGGAGAAAAGCGAAGAGTGCGAGGAGCAGCGGGAGCAGGTTTTCTGTGATCCTGGGGGGGATGGGTCTCATCGAGTTCCTTCCTGTGCTCAGGCTCCGTCAGTTCGGCGATTGCGTCCAATGTAGAGAACTCGCTCGACAAAGGAAAGCAGGATTTGGCCCCGAACGGCCTCGTGGATTGGCCATCATCGTGTCCTCTGCCGTGACTGCGATAGACTTCGCGGAAGAAGAAAAGTTCTGAACCGTTTCATCATCCCCCGAGCTTCTTGATATCGGGGCACGGGACGACCCACGAGAATCGGAACATGGTGTTCCAAAAGAGCATATTTATCTTTATCTTCATCAAACAGAACTCACCCTTTCACTATATCAAGATGAAACTCATGAAGCTTTTGGTTCGTTCCTTACGCCCGCGGGGACTTGCGCTCCTTCTGATTGTATTATTGGCTGGAGTGTTCTCGCAGTGCTCCTCGCTGAAACAAATCACTATTCTTCACACCAACGATATGCATGCGAGCTACCTTCCCCACGAAGCGTACTGGATCAGGTCGACTCCCAAACCGCTTGTCGGTGGCTTTAATGAGCTCGCATTTGCCGTCGACAGCATCCGGAAAACGAGGAACGCGACAATTCTCCTGGACGGTGGCGATCTCATGACGGGCAATCCGATTACGGACCGGCAGTTTATGGGAGCGGATGGAGGCGCCCTTGTCGAGATGATGAACCTGATCGGGTACGAAGGCTGGACCCCCGGAAATCACGACTTCGATATTTCCTATGCGAACTTCCTGAAGCTCGCCGGCATTGCGAAATTCCCTGTCTTCACGGCCAACCTGATAGACGAAAAGACGGGACTTCCTGTCACAAAGAAGGAATACATCATCATCGAGAAGAACGGGTTGAAAATCGGAATTTTTGGATTGATGTCGGAAGAGTACTACAACCTCGTCAGCCAAAACTCCAGGAAAGGGGTCAAGTTGACGCCGTCAATCGCCGCTGCAAAGAGAATGATTGAGCTCCTTCGCCCTCAGACTGACCTGCTGATTGCTTTGACCCATACCGGCGTCGACGATGATTCCGTGCTCGCCGTGAGCGTGAAGGGGCTTGACGTCATCATCGGCGGACATTCGCACACGCGGCTCAAGAAGCCAAAGTATATCAACGGCGTGATCATCGCTCAAACCGGATCGAACGCGGAGAATCTCGGTGTCATCGATCTGACGGTGGAAAACAAAACGGTGACGAAATGGGATGGCGGCCTTAGCCAGCTGTGGTATCACCCGGATCGCAAGACGGTGGTGACCGCGCTCGTCGACTCGTTCAACACGGAGATCAAAAAGGAGTACGACGAGGTCATCGGCACACTGGTGAGTGAGTCAGGCAGTCAGGAAACGGAAGCGGGGCTCGGCGCCTTTCTCGCGAGCGCGCAACAGGAAGCAGCACAAGCGGACATAGGCTTCATGAACAACGGTGGAATCCGGAAACGATTGTCCCCTGGCCCGATCACCAAACAGGATCTCTTCGAGGTGCTCCCGTTCAGAAACATCCTTGTGAAGTTTCCCCTCACCGGGAAGCAAGTGAGAGAGATCGTGCAACATTACATCAAGAGTCGGGCGGGTATTCAGATCTCGGGGATTCAGTGCGAGTGGAAGAAGGATGCAGCAGGGAGTGTCGAGATTCTGAACATGGTTGTGAATGGAAAGGCGTGGGACGAGGATGCGGGCTACACGGGTGCCGCCAGCGACTACCTCATGGGCGAAGCGAAGCGCTATCTCGGCATTGAGCCACCGCCGCTGACCTATCTGGAACAGACCGTTTTCGGTGCGGTGGAGAAGAAAGTCCGCGAAATGAAGAATGTTGAAGCAAAATCAGACCGGCACATCATCGAAGTGAAGTGATACTATCCCGGAGAACACATGAACAACTTCCCGATTCTTATTATCACCGGCCGGCCCGCCGCGGGCAAGTCCGAAGTGATCGACTTTCTCAAGAAGGCGAATCCAAAGGAAAGACTGGAACAATTCCACATCGCCGATTTCGAAGAGCTGGATGACTTCGTCTATGTCTGGGAAACGTTCGAGATTGACGACATCCTGACCGCACACGGCAAGCCCCGGATCTGGACGGATGAGAAGTATTGGTTCAAGGAACATTTCATCTGGAACCTGTACATCGAGCGCATCAATCTCGAGTATCGCAAGAAACTTGCGCGGGATCCAGCCTACCACGACAAGAAAACGGTCTTGATCGAGTTTGCACGCGGCGGAGAAGAAGGAATTACCGAAGCGCTCAGCTACCTTCACGAGGACATCCTCCGCCGTGCATTCCTGATGTACATCCGCGTATCATACGAGGAGTCGGTCCGCAAGAACCACCGGCGTGCCCGGAAGGGACAGGAGGATTCGATCCTGTATCACTCGCTTCCGGATGAAAAGATGGAGTTCTACTACAAGACGAACGATTGGGAGAAGATAGAAGCCGCGGACCCCCACCACATTGATGTGAAGGGGTTCAAGATTCCCTACGCTGTCTTCGAGAACGAGCCGGAAAAAACACTTGATCCGAAGCTGATCGGACAGGAGCTGGGGAGAGTTGCGAAGAAATTGTGGGGGATGAAGAAGTAGGTTATCAGCTGTCAGCTCTCAGTGGTCAGCTCCACCTGAGCGAAGTCCTTCTTCCTATACGTTTCTTGGTGCCAGCCTAGTCTCTTCGTTGGACAGGATGACATCCTGTCCAACAAGGAACCCTCCCTATGTCCGACGAACCGGTCTTTCATCGTCGCCATCTGCCGCATTACTATCCTCCAAATTCAGTGTATTTTGTGACGCCTCGTCTTGCAGGGTCTCTGCCCAAATTCAGGATTGATGAGATTCAAGAACAAAGAGAACTCCTTCGGATTCAGAGGCAAAAAATGTTAAAAGAAGCTCTCGATGCTGCCCGGTACGAACAAGATTTGCTTAGGCTTGATAAGATCCTGCAAAGAGTTGATCAGAAATCCTGCTGGCTTTCCGATCCGCGCGTCGCTGGTGTTGTGGCTGAAGCAATCAGGTACCGTGATGGGAAGGACTATGATTTGATTGCGTACTCTATCATGCCAAATCATATGCATCTCGTGTTTGGGATTGGAGCCCCTGATTTGATCGTGCCTGTCGGACAGATTGACAATCTGTCCAACAAGCCGGTATCGAAGATCATGCATTCATTGAAAAGACACACTGCACGGGAGGCCAACAAGATCTTGGGCCGCACGGGTGCGTTCTGGCAGGACGAGAGTTACGACCATGTCATTCGAAATTCTGAAGAACTGGAGAGAATAATTCTATATGTATTGCACAACCCAGTGAAAGCAGGATTTGTCAAAACCTGGCGTGATTGGAAGTGGAATTATTCGAGGTTGCTCGTTTGATGTCAGACAGGCTGGAAATCTGTCCGCTGGTCGTGGAAATTCGCATTGAAAATAATGGACAGATAAACTATCTGTCCGACAAAACCAATTCAGGAATCTGTGTAACAGCATCCTGTCGGACAAATTGGAAATCTGTCCACTTCATGCCCAATAGTAATTCGGCATAAAACAACTTGTCGGCGGCGGCATATAAAGTTTTATTCCGCTGTGATGTAGAAGTAATTGAATATCAGTAGAGAATATACCATCTGTTTATGTCACCGTTGTCTTTGAATGTTTTTGGCAGTGCTAGTCCAAAGTTCCACGTTATCGCTTCAAAGTCAGAAATATTATTATCGCGACCCATGATACGATTCGGAGTGCTGCTTTCTTGAAGTGTTTCCCACAGTGCATGACCCAATTCATGAGCTGTTCCCCATATGTCAAACTTCGGGCTGCCGTCGGCATTTGTAGGCAGCATTATGTAAAATTTTTTACAGTACAGAAATCTTCCATTGTTGTCATATACAAGTCCTGCCATTGCACTCTTAGGCCCTGCGTCCCCGAACTGTACGACTATTCCAACTGCCGGCTCACTTGAAACTTCATTTCCTATTTTCCTGTTTAATTTTTGTTCATGCAACTGCAGCCCTGCTCGTGCCCTAGCTACTGAGCTGTCGTTCATCCTGCCTGTATAGAAAACATCCCACGAAGGATTTTTATTTCCTATGCTCTTGACAAGCATAACGTTCGGATCCCAGTAAGCAGTAGCTCCATGCATCTTCTTGAAATATGCAAGCATATCCCTTTCTTCCAGTGGAGCCTCAGGATGTTCAGGGTCTTCGTAGTGCGGCCTGCTGAACGGATCCAGTTTGACATCAGTAAAATTAGGATACGTTTCGCTGAATTTTTCCAGGAAGTTGTAGAAATCCTGCTCTCCCAGCGCCCTCACAGCGAAGTCGTGCTGCCTGCCTTTCACAAGCTTGACGTTGCTGAAAGCATAATTTCCAGAGCCGTCTGTTGTAACCTCCAGACTGTCATTTGCCGTATTGTAGATGAGCCTTACTTTCTTTCCTGATATTGGCTGTCCTGTGACTATGTCGTGGAATGTGCCGTTCACATTTATGATGGCGTCCTTTGTCGTTCCCTTAACTGTGTCGCTGCTAGTCTGGGCAAGCAGGTCCCTCGCAACCAGTGCGTAAAAGTAGTCTGTTGACTGGTCCAATGCCGTGTCTGCGTACGATGTCGCGTTTGCCGGCAGGGTTATTATTTTTTGCACGCCGGCCTTTGTCGGTCCCCTAAACAGATCATAACTCGTCTCCTTGTCGCTGTCTGGCCATTTTAAATCAATCTCCCTATAGGATACTGCCGTCGGAGAAGGCGTCGACTTGCTCGGCGGTATGACACCAGGGCTTATTGTCGCAATGTTGCTTTTGTCAGATTCCTTGCCAGTGGTCTTGTCTATAGCTGATACTTCGTACTGCGTCGTAGCACCTCTTTCTATTCTGTTGTCCGTGTACTGCGTGACGTTGGCGCCAACGCTGTCAAATTTCTGAAATTCACCATTCAATGCTCTCCAGATGTAGAAATTTGTCTCGTTGTCAGAATTATCCAGCCATGTCAAATTGCCTGACGTCTCGCTGCCCGGTATAGAACTGCCCACCAGGCCCGAAGGTGCATTCGGCGCCGTCGGCTTCACCGGTTGTGATGGAGTTTCTTTGCACGCTGCGAAGGAGAACAGGAGAGCAGAAGTAAAACAGAGAAATCTGGGCGCAGAATGACGATAAAGAAGGGAAAGCCAGGGAGTGTTGGATTTTGCCGGGGAACTGGCTGGGAGTAATATGAAGGCCTTCCGGACCTGATGGCGATTCAGATACCTAGCGATTTCAAGCCATACCCACCTCTCAACAGTAACCACTCGTACCCACCATTTTGTTGATCGCTTCGCGTATCTGATACGGACGCGGTTCACAGAGGCCATTCATAGCCCTTTCCGGCAGGGTATCTTCGCCAAGATAAACCGATGCCATGACAGTGTCAAGTTGCGGAGATGGTGGCATAATGGGAGGATGTGAAAGGCAAAAAACTTTATAAGCAGGGAAAACCAAGTAAACGTAATCGTGAATATTCACAGAGATGGTGAAATGGGAAGTGAAAACTTAGGCCTGAGGAGGATACAAAAAATAGCGTTCGACTATCAGCACTCACCGTCCGGTAACGTCGGAAGGTTGAAGCTGAAAGCTGACGGCAAGCATCTCAAGGTCAGTGCCCCTTTCTCCCTCTCGGCATGACATTCCAGAGTCGCGACATCAGGAACGCACCAATGAGTGCAAACGGGATTGGAGCCCAATGCCATGCGCCCCAGCCCCACGTGGTTGTGATGTAACCGACTCCCATTCCAACGAAGGCGCCGGCGAGGTACTGCATCCCATCGAAAAGTCCGGCGGCAGTGGCCACAGCTTTCTTCCCACCGAAGTCCATCGATGCAGCTCCGCCAATCATTCCGTGCGCTCCATTGACGCAGAAGGAGAGTGCAACCAGGCAGCACGCGGCCATCACAGGCCCGAGGTTGAAGAAGTCGGATAATCCAAACAGAGCCAGCATCACGGCCATTCCGAGAAACCCGAAGGTGATCACGGGTGCGCGGCGACCACCGAATGTCCTGTCTGATGTAATGCCGAATACAAAGCCGCCGGCGATTCCCGCCAGGGCAATTCCCCATGTAGCAATCAGATAGGGGAGATAGGTCGCAAACGCTGCCTTGTCCGCACCGTGGAAATCGACAAAGTACTTCGGCCACCAGGCGTCCACCACGCTCCGGCGGACAAACCCTATCATCATAGAGCCAAGGGCGATCATCCACATCACGCGCGAGGCAAAGACCTTTCTCAGAACAAACTTGAGCGAAGATGGTTTGCTGTCGTCGTCCTCGATGTCATCGCCGGTGTCGAAATCCCCGAGTCCCGCATCCTTCGGCGAATTGTACATGAAGAAGTAGTTGATGACAAACAGCACGAGCACGAATGCTGCCGGAATCCAGAAGGCATACTGCCAGGGGAAAGCAAGAAGAATGAGCGGGACTCCCTGAAAAGCGAGCAGAAGGCCCAAGCGAATCAGGACGCCGAAGATTCCCGAGAACGTGCCTCGTTCTCTCACATGGAACCATTGTGCGTTGACCTTGACGATGGAAAGGGCGCCAAAAGACTGGAAGAATCCGTTCAGCCCCCAGACAATCGCCATCAGCGTGAGGATCATTCCTCCCGACAAGCCGAATTGAAGGGTGGCAGGAGTCACGACGTGGCGAGCGAGACCTGTTCCTTCCCACGTTGCCGGGCTGATGATTGCAATGCTTGCAAGGCCGAAGAGAAAGTTCGCGATAGCGACACCGACAGCTCCAAACAAGAATGCTTTCTTTCCACCAATCCGATCGGCAAATGGACCATTCAAGACAACAGAGAGCCCGTATACGAGCGGCATCATCGTCTCAAAGATCCCAAGCTCCGTATTCTTCCAGCCAAGTATGTCAGCCAGGGCAGGAGCAACTGCCGTGTAGTTGTATCGCGTCATGTAGAAGAACGCATACAGAAATCCGAGCGACACCCAGTTGACAATGCGCTGTCTTCGGAATTCGGGACTTTGGACGAGTGGGGGCAGGACAGCCTGTTCCATGGTTGTTCGCTGTTTGATTGGTTAGGGGGAATGAATCAGCTGAGCAATGCTCGTGCTTTCCCGAGAACGTTCTCAACGGTGAATCCGTACTCTTTATAGAGGAGCTCGTAGGGAGCTGACGCGCCAAACGTGTTGAGGCCGATGATGACTCCACTGTCCCCTGCGTATTTGTGCCATCCCATCGGTGACCCGGCCTCGACGACGAGCCGTTTCTTGATGGAAGGAGTCAGGACCGATTCACGGTATTCCCTGCTTTGTCGTTCGAACAACTCCCACGAGGGCATACTCACGAGCCGGGCTGGGATATTTTCCTTGACGAGTTGTTCGTAAGCACCGAGAACGTACTGTACTTCGGACCCTGTGCCGATGAGAATGATCTGTGGAGTCTTCGAGTTCTCTCCGAGAATGTACGCGCCTTTTGAAAGGTTGTCCGCTGCAGCATACTTCGTTCTGTCAATCGTCGGGACCTTCTGACGCGTCAACGCGAGAGCAACGGGGCCGGTGCGATGTTCGATAGCAACCTTCCATGCCATCGATGTCTCGTTCGCGTCGGCCGGCCGGATGAGTGTGATGTTCGGAATCGCCCTCAGCGCGGCGCATTGCTCGATCGGTTGATGGGTTGGACCGTCTTCTCCGAGGCCAATGCTGTCGTGCGTGTAGACGAGGATTGGCCGGATGCCCATCAGAGCTGCCATGCGGACCGGCGGGCGCATATAATCGGAGAACACGAAGAACGTTCCGCCGTACGGAATGATCCCATCGGTGAGTGCCATGCCGTTGAGAATGGAACCCATGGCATGCTCGCGTACGCCAAACCGGAAGTTGCGGCCGGTATAGACGTTCGCTTAGAATTCCGGAAGGCCTTTGAGGTATGTGTTGTTCGAAGGGGCAAGATCTGCCGAACCGCCAAGGAGCGTCGGATCT
>Ga0315297_10000962_pt1 | contig 17421 bp, 16 predicted proteins | sample YL17G15_0_MG_FD_203628 | JGI IMG/M metagenome (GOLD analysis project Ga0315297, IMG submission 203628) | Sediment microbial communities from Yellowstone Lake, YNP, Wyoming, USA - YL17G15_0 | ecosystem: Environmental > Aquatic > Freshwater > Lake > Sediment | place: USA: Wyoming | collected... | reverse complement strand
TTCCTCGGCGTGGGCGACCGTTTCCTGATCGACGGCTCGCTGCACGGCATGGTCGCGCTCGCGCAGCGTACGGCCGGCAGGTTGAGCCGGGTGGAGACCGGCAGCCTGCAGTTCTACGTCGCGCTCGCGGTTGCAGGGGCCATTGGGTGCCTCGCCTGGATGTGGCGCCATGGCTGATTCGACTTTGCTGAACCTCGTGCTCTGGCTGCCGATCCTCGGCATCGTGGCCATCGCCCTGCTGCCCAGGGGCCGGGACTCTTTGGTCCGCAACCTGTCGCTGGCGGTCATGCTGTTGCAGCTGGCGATGACGGCCATCCTGTACGTGCACTTCGATCCGTCCGTGTCCGGCCTGCAGTTCGCGACGAACCAGCCGTGGATCCGCGAATGGGGCATCGGCTACAACATCGGCCTCGACGGCATCAACGTGCTGCTGGTCGCGCTGACCGCGTTCCTCGGCCCGCTGGTGGTGGCCGGCGCGTTCTCCGCAATCCAGAAGGACGTGAAGCTCTTTTACGCGATGGTGTTCTTCATCCAGTTCGCCATGCTGGGCACGTTCCTCGCGCAGGACCTGTTCCTGTTCTACGTGTTCTGGGAAGCGATGCTGATCCCGATGTTCCTGATCATCGGCATCTGGGGCGGCGAGCGGCGCATCTACGCCACCATCAAGTTCGTGCTGTACACGGCGTTCGGCAGCATCCTCATGCTCGCGGCCGTGATCTACCTCGTCTACTCGCTGCAGCAGCGGACGGGCATCAACTCCTTCGCGTTCGTGGACCTCTACGGCAGCGACCTGCCCCTGCGGACGCAGATGTGGCTGCTCGCGGCGTTCGGGCTGTCGTTCGCGATCAAGGTGCCGATCGTCCCGTTGCACACCTGGTTGCCGGACGCGCACGTCGAGGCGCCGACCGCCGGCTCCGTGATCCTGGCCGGCGTGCTGCTGAAGATGGGCACGTACGGCTTCATGAAACTCGGGTTCCCGCTGTTCCCGGAGGCGACCCGGGCCTGCACGCCCGTATTGATGACGCTGGCGGTGATCAGCATCGTCTACGGCGCGTGCCTCGCGCTGGTGCAGAACGACATCAAGAAGATCATCGCGTACTCGTCCATCAGTCACCTGGGTTACGTGATGCTGGGCCTCGTGAGTCTCGATCTCGTCGGCATCCAGGGCGCGATCGTCCAGATGGTGAGCCACGGCCTCGTCGCCGGCGGACTCTTCCTCATGGTGGGCATGATCTACGAGCGCTGCCACACTCGCGACCTCGCGGCCTACGGCGGCCTGGCGAAACTCCTGCCCGTCTTTGCCGTCTTCTTCGCGATCCTGACGCTGGCGTCGATCGGCTTGCCGACCACCAGCGGCTTCACCGGCGAGTTCATGGCGCTGCTCGGCGCGTTCAACGCCGCGTGGCCGCTGCACGAGGCCGGCTATGATCTGCCGCTGGTACTGGCCGTGATCGCGGTCTCCGGCGTCGTGCTCGGCGCGCTGTACATGCTGCGGCTCGCGCAGCAGCTGCTGTTCGGCAAGACGCGGGCGCCGCACCAGCCACTCACCGACCTGAACACCCGCGAGCGCGTGATTCTCGTTGCCATCGTGGCGGCGGTCTTCACCATCGGCCTGTACCCGGAGGAACCCCTGCGCAAGACGGAACTCGCGGCGCGTGAGTACCAGCAGATCGTGACGGGCACTGCGCTCGACCAGGAAAGCCTGCCATGAACTGGCACGACGTACTCACCGCGATGCTGCCGGAGCACATCCTGCTCGCCGGCATGGTGTTGCTGCTGTGCCTCGAGATCGTGAGCGGCAGGGACCGCGACGGCTTCTTCGTCGCCCTCCTGACGGTGGCTGCGGCGGCGGTGGCGGCGTGCGACCTGTTCGCGCAGGGTTACGCGGGTTCGCCCTTCGCCGGCCACTTCTCCGTCAGCCCGATGACCTCCCTGCCGAAGGCGGCGATCCTCGCACTGACCCTGCCGGTGCTGCTCATCTCGCGGGACGACTTTGCCGAGACCCGCTATTACGTGCTGCTGCTCGCGTCGCTCTACGGCGCATGCCTGCTGGTCTCGTCCGACAGCTTCCTCACGCTGTTCCTCGGCATCGAACTGATGTCGCTGCCGGTCTACGTCCTGGTATTGCTCGCGTTCCTGCGCCCGGAGAGCACTGAGGCGGCGCTCAAGTACCTGGTGCTGGGTGGCGCGGCGACCGCGACGCTCCTGATGGGCGTGTCCCTGCTCTACGGGTGGAGCGGCTCGCTCGGCATCACCGCATTTACGAGTGCGTTGTCGGCGACACAGCCGCTCGCCACCGGCGGCGCCGTGCTGGTCGTTGCTGCGCTGCTGCTGAAGGCGGCCATCGTGCCGTTCCATGCGTGGGCGCCGGATGCCTACGAAGGTGCGAGCGTCCCGGTGACCGCGTACATGGCCACCGTCATCAAGGCGGGTGTGCTGCTCGCCGCGCTGCGCCTGTTCGGCACAGCCCTGGTCACGGGTCCGATGGTGAGCCTGCTGGCGGTACTGCCCCTCGTCTCGATGGCCTGGGGCAACCTCGCGGCGATCCGCCAGACCAGCTTCCGCCGCATGATCGCGTACTCGTCGATCGCGCACGCGGGGTACCTGTACTACGCGTTCCTGGGCGCAGGGCCCGGCCGCTACCAGGCGATCGTGTTCTACCTGATCGTCTATGGCGTCATGAACCTGCTCGCGTTCGTGGCCCTCCCGCGCAGCGTGGACGACACTCGGCAGGATCATCTCGACGCGCTGCAAGGCCTGTTCCATCGGCAGCCGGTCGCTGCCCTGGTCATCGCCGCCGCCATGCTGTCGCTGGCCGGCATCCCGCCGCTGCCGGGCTTCGCGGCCAAGTTCCTGATCTTCAGGAACGTCCTGGCGGCCGGGTACACCACGTACGCCGTGCTCGGCCTCGTGGCAAGCTATCTCGGCATCTACTTCTACCTGCGCGTCATCCAGTACATGTTCATGAGCGCGGAGTCGCCGGATGCCGTGCGCGGCCGGCCACGGCGGCTGGCATTCCTCGCCACCGTGCTGTGCCTGGTACCCGCAATCCTGCTGAGCTTCTTCCCCGGCTGGCTGCTCGACAGGCTGTGAGCTAGGCGCCCGCGCGCCTGGCGATCGGGGAATGCATGTCGAGCACCTGCAGGCGCGCAGCCTGGAGGCGCTCCGACACCACGCCCAGCAGCCGGTGCATGATCTTGTAGCCAAAGCCGGTGTCCGCGCGGCACTGCTCGAGCAGTGCGTAGCCGTCGAACGCCAGCGCCTCGACTGGCTCCAGCGCCCGCGCCTGGAAATGCTTGCCCCGCCCCATGATCACCGCGGACCAGCCGAGTTCGTCGCCGCCTTCGAGCGTGTGGACGCGCAGCGGCTTGCCCTGCGTCATCATCTCGAGCGCGACCCGCCCGGAGAGCAGCAGGAAGAACTCGTGCTTCTCGTCGCCCTCGCGAAAGATCATCGCGTCCCTGGCGTAGCTGACGCTCCGCGCGAGGCTCGCGAGCGTTGCGCAATGCTCGGGGGTCAGCCCCTGGGTGAAGGGATGATGCTGCACTGCATTCAGAACCGGGTCTGTCATGACACGCCCCCTGTGGCTTCAGCGGCTGGCCCTGCAAACTTGCTTTGATCCGATTCTACGCCCGCGGGCCGCAGGCGCTTCAAGTTCGATTGCCGCGCTCGCCAGTAGTGCATCGCCGTCCGTCGCAATCCGGACCTGTCTGCCTTGCGGGGTCCGCCGATCGCCCCTAGGCTTGCCGCCATCCCTCCCTCCTTCGCCGTCGGGGACGCATTGTTCATCGGGCATTTCGCGATCGCATTCGCCGCGAAGCGGGTCGCACCTGCGGTCTCGCTGGGGGCGATAATGCCGCTCGACTTCGTCCACTATCCGTACTCGCACAGCCTGGTGGCCCTCATAGCCTGGTCGGCAGGGTTCGCTGTCCTCTATGGTCTTCGTCGCCACGTCGGCGCCGGGACGTTGTGGGTCCTGGCGGTGGTCGTGCTCAGTCATTGGCTGCTCGATGTCCTCTCGCATCGGCCGGACATGCCCCTCACGCTCGGCGGCGACGCCCGGGTCGGACTCGGACTCTGGTTTTCGAAACCGGCGACGATCGCGGTGGAAGTCCCTCTGTTTATCGGCGCCGCCCTGCTGTACGCGCGCACCACGACCGCGCTCGACGCCACCGGCCGCTACGCGCTGTGGGCGCTGGTCGCCTTCCTGCTCGTCGTGTACCTGGCAAATGCCTTCGGCCCGCCGCCGCCTTCGAGTGCGGCCATCGCCTGGTCGGCGGAGGCCATCTGGCTGCTCGTCGCCTGCGGCTACTGGGTCGATCGCCACCGCGCAAGGGCCTCGGCCCATCCATGAACGCCGCGGAACTCGAGCACTACCTGCGGACACGCATTGCGCTCGCGCAGGCCATGGCAGTGGAGGTGCGGGTCGCGACCGCGGCCGGCGTGACGCTGTTCGCGCCGCTCGCGCCCAACATCAACCACCGCGACACAGTCTTCGGCGGCAGTGCTTCCGCGGTCGCCATCCTCGCCGCATGGTCCGCATTGCACGTGCGGATGCTGTCTGAGGGGTTGGCGGGCCGCATCGTGATCCGCAGCAATAGCATGAGCTACGAGCTGCCGATCACCGCGGGTTTCACCGCCACGGCGGCGCCGCCGGAACCTGAAGCATGGCGGAAGTTCGCCTCAACGCTTGCGCGCGGCCGCATGGCGCGAGCCCGGATGATCGCCATTCTCGACTGCGACGGTGCCCGAGTCGGCGCACTCGACGCGGAATTTGCCGTGATGCCGGACACGGAGCCGTCAGCGATGCGCCAGGCCGATGCGCCGACGCGATGAACGGGGCGTCCGGCCGCACGGGTCAGTTATGATTTGCACAGGTTGGCAACGAGATGTGGCACGGCCATGAAACCACTGATCCTGTTCGTCGCGTGGTGCATCCTGCTGGTACTGAGCTGGCCGGTCGCGCTGCTGGCACTCGTGTTCGCGCCCGTCGTGTGGCTCGTTTCGCTGCCATTGCGACTGGTCGCGTTGTTGCTGCACGCCGCTTTCGCCTTCGTCGCCGCCGTGCTGTTGCTGCCTGCGCGTCTGCTCGGCCATCGCCCCGCCCGCTGATACCACCGGCGGCTCGCGCCACAATCGCGGCGTGCCGGGGGCGCAGCGATTCGCGGTCTGCCGGCAGGAATGGTGGCACTTCGACTACGAGGACTGGCAGTCCTGCGCCGTGCAGAACGTTACCTTCGAGAAGCTGGAACACTGAAAGCATGCACAAGGCCCGTCTCGAAGCGTTCAGCGACGGCGTGATCGCCATCATCATCACGATCATGGTGCTGGAGCTGAAGGTCCCGCACGTCACCACGTTCGAGGGGTTGCGGCCGCTCGTGCCCGTGTTACTGAGCTACGTGCTGAGTTTCGTGTTCATCGGCATCTACTGGAACAATCACCACCACTTGCTGCAGGCGGCACAGCGGGTCAACGGCAGCATCCTCTGGGCCAACCTGCACCTGCTGTTCTGGCTGTCGCTGATCCCGTTCGGCACGGCGTGGATGGGCGAGAACCGCTTCGCCGCCGTGCCCGTGGCGCTCTACGGCGGCTTGCTGCTCATGTGCGGAGTGGCCTACACGATCCTGTCCCGGGTGCTGATCGCCCATCACGGACCGACGTCCGCGCTCGCGCAGGCGGTGGGCAAGGACACCAAGGGACGCGCCTCTTTGGTGATTTATGCGGCGGCCGTGCCGCTCGCCTTCCTGAGCCCAGGCGTGTCCTGCGCGCTGTACGTCCTGGTCGCGATCCTGTGGTTGATTCCCGACCGGCGTATCGAGAAGAGCCTCGCCTAGACCACGCCCGTCCGGGCCAGTTCGTCCGCCTCGGAGTTCGAAAACCCAAGAGACTCCAGTACGTGCTGCGTATCGGCCCCGACCGCAGCGGGCGGCCTGCCGATCTCGCCGGGAGTCGCACTGAAGCGCGGCGCCGGCGCAGGCTGGCGCACTCCATCGATCTCGACATACGCCTGGCGCGCGCGATTGTGGGGATGTTCCATCGCCTCGCCGAGATTGAGCACGGGCGCGAAGCAGACGTCCGTGCCTTCGAGCAATTCGCACCACTCGGCGCGAGTTCGGGTGCGGAACAGCGCGGCGAACTTTTCCTTGCCCTCCGGCCAGCGCCGCGCGTCGAACTGCGCCGCCTCGAGTCCCTGCCCCGTCAAGCCGCACGTCTCCAGCAGCAACTGGTAGAACTGGGGCTCGAGCGCGCCGACCGTCACCCACTCGCCGTCGGAGCACTGATAGCTGTCGTACCAGGGCGCCGCGCCGTCGAGGAAGTTCGACTGCCGCCGGTCCGACCAGTGTCCCTGCAGGCGCACGGAATGCATCAGCGTCGCCATGACCGCGCAGCCGTCCGTGATGGCGGCGTCAACCACCTGGCCTTGCCCCGTCTGCCGCGCATTCAGGATCCCGCTCACGAGCCCGAGCGCCATGAACATCGCGCCGCCGCCGACATCACCCACGATCGTCGCGGGCAGGGTTGGCGCCGAGTTGCGCTGCCCGGTGTGATGCAGGATGCCGGTCAGCGCGACGTAGTTGAGGTCGTGTCCCGCGGCCGGCGCGAGCGGACCGTGCTGTCCCCAGCCGGTGAGGCGGCCGTAGACGAGCCGCGAATTGCGCGCCAGGCACACGTCCGGTCCGAGCCCCAGCCGTTCCATGACGCCGGGCCGGAATCCCTCGATCAGTCCGTCGGCCTGCTCGATCAGCCGCAATACCACCTCGGCCGCTCCCGGCTGCTTCAGGTCCAGCGCGATCGAGTGCTTGCCGCGGCGCGTGAGGTCGTGCCGGCTCTCGGCGACCAGCGGCGTCGCGCCCTTGCGATCGACGACGACCACCTCCGCCCCCAGATCCGCCAGCAGCATGCCGCAGACCGGGCCCGGCCCGATGCCGGCCATCTCGACGATGCGCAGCCCCGCGAGCGGACCCACTACCGCGTCCTCGCGATGATTTCGCGCATCACTTCGCTCGCCCCGCCATGGCTGCGCTGCACGCGCGAATCGACGCCGCGCTTCACGGCATCGCGGAGCATGTCGAGCTCTTCATCCAGCCAGGGGGAGCTGCAATCCATCGCGGCACCTTCGATCCAACGGGAGTAATCACCCATGGAATCGTGAAACCGGTGTTCTTGTCCAGAGACGGCTGCGTCGGGCGCTGCGGCCGCGTGAGCCAGCCCGAAGCCACCCACAGGTCGATTCGCGACGGCTGGTTCTACGCCGGCAGCTCAGCAAGGCCGGGTTTCACTGCACCGGCGGCGCCGAACACCGACTTCACCTCCAGGAATTCCTCGAAGCCGAACGCGCCCCATTCGCGGCCGAGCCCCGACTGCTTGTAGCCGCCGAAGGAGCCGCACACATCGAGGCTGGCACCGTTGATATGGACGTTGCCGGCGCGGATGCGCGAACCCACCTTGCGGGCGTGCTCCGGCGTATCGCCGAAGACATACGCCGAGAGACCGTAGGGCGTGTCGTTCGCGATGCGGATCGCTTCCTCTTCCGTATCGTAGGGCAGGATGCAGAGCACCGGCCCGAAGATTTCCTCGCGTGCGATGGTCATGTCGTTGCGCACGTTGCTGAAGATCGTGGGCTTGGTGTAATAGCCGTGCGCGAGGCCATTGGGCCGGCCCGGGCCGCCGCACACGACCTTCGCCCCTTCCTGCATGCCCTTCTCGATCAGCCCCTGCACCTTGCGCCACTGCATTTCGCTCGACTGCGGGCCCATCCCGGTCTTCGGATCGGTCGGATCGCCGACGATGACCGTCGCTGCCACCGCCGCCGCAATCGCCTCGACCTCGGCCAGGTGCTGGCGCGGCACGAGCATGCGCGAGGGGGCGTTACAGCTCTGCCCGGTGTTGTTCATCATGACCATGACGCCATGACCCACGGCGGCCTGCAGCGGCGCACCCTCGAGGAGGATGTTCGGCGACTTGCCACCGAGCTCCAGCGACACTTTCTTGACCGTATCAGCCGCGGCCTTGTCGACGAGGATGCCGGCGCGCGTGGAACCCGTGAAGGACACCATGTCGATGCCGGGGTGCGACGAGATGGCCGCGCCGACCGTCGGGCCGTCGCCATCGACCAGGTTGAACACCCCCTTCGGCACGCCTGCCTCGTGCAGGATCTCGGCGATGATGTGGCCGGAGAACGGCGCAATCTCGCTCGGCTTCAGCACCATGGTGCAACCCGATGCCAGCGCCGGCGCCACCTTGCAGGCGATCTGGTTCGCCGGCCAGTTCCACGGCGTGATCATGCCGCACACCCCGACCGGCTCGCGCACGATGCGCGTGGTGCCCTGCTGTTTTTCGAATTCGAAATCCTTGAGGATGCCCAGCGCGACCATGAAATGGCCGAGGCCCGACGGCGCCTGCAACGGCCTCGCCACCGTAGCGATCGGCGCGCCCATTTCTTCGGAGATGGCGACGGCGAGGTCGTCGAGCCGGCGCTTGTACACCTCGATGATCCTGCCGAGCAGGGCCATGCGTTCTTCGCGCGTGGTTTGCGAGTAGCTCTCGAATGCGCGCTGGGCCGCGGCCACCGCACGGTCGACGTCCGCAGTGCTGCCGAGTGATATCCTGCCGGCCACCCCTTCGGTGGCGGGATTGATGACGTCCAGCACCTTGGGCTGGAGCGGTTCGACCCATTGGCCGTCGATGTAGAATTTTCGGTAATCACGCATGGAAGCACTCCCGGCAGCGGCAGAACGTCAGGCAGCACCAAGGATACCGCAGTGAGTCCACATTCACGACGGATCCACAAAGTCCGCCCAAGAGAAAAGTCGATGTCAGCCAACCCATTGCGAAGACGATTCGGTGGCTGCCTCGCGGGCATGCTGCTGTGTTGCTGCAGCGCACCCGGCCACGCCGATGCCCCGGCACCGGATGCCGCGGCCATCGGACCTCCCCGGCCGCGCATCGGCCTCGTCCTCGCGGGCGGCGGCGCCAAGGGCGGCGCCCACGTCGGCGTCCTGAAGGTGCTGGAGGAGTTGCACGTGCCAGTGGACTGCATCGCCGGCACGAGCATGGGGGCACTCGTCGGCGCCGGTTACGCGTCAGGCATTCCGGCCGCCGACCTGCAGACCTTCCTGGTCGGGATCGACTGGAAGACGGTGGTCGGCGGCGTTGGCCAGCGCGACCTGCAACCCATCGAGCAGAAGCGTGCCGGAGTCACCTACAGCAACAATTTCGAACTGGGCGTCAAGGACGGCAGCCTCGTGCTGCCCGGCGGACTGGTCAACACCAGCGGCATCGAAACGCTGCTGCGCAGCTATGTCGCACGCGCCCGCCTGCAATCGAGCTTCGACCAGCTGCCGATCCCGTTCCGCGCGGTGGCCACGGACATGATCACCGGCAAGATGGTCGTGCTCGACCGGGGCGATCTCGCCACCGCCATGCGCGCGAGCATGGCGATCCCCGGGGCTTTCGCACCCGTGGTCACCGACCAGTACATCCTTGCGGACGGCGGCATGGTCCGCAACATCCCGGTCGATGTCGCGCGCAACCTGTGCGCGGATGTCGTCATCGTCGTCAACCTGGTCGAGCCGGCCGCCAGGCGCGAGAAATTGCAGTCGGCCACCCAGCTCCTGCTGCGCAGTACGGACGTGGGGATCCAGGCCAACGAGGCGCTGCAACTGCAAAGCCTGACGGACCGGGACGTCCTCATCAACGTGCCGATGGGCGACATCGGCACCGCCGACTTCGAGCGGGTGCCGGACACGATCCCTCTCGGCGAGGCCGCGACGCGCGCGGTCGCCGACCAGCTGCGCACGCTGGCGTTGCCGGACTTGATGTACCAGGACTGGCGCAGCAGGGTGACCTCCAGGCAGGAGATCGAAGCGCGACTCGCGGACGTCCGCTTCGAAGGCCTGGAGAGGGTCAATCCAGAGTACCTGCAGCAGCGAGCCGAGGTGCATGCGGGCGATACGGTCGATACCGCAGCGATCAGCGCGGAAGCGCAACGCATGTCGGCGCTGCAGGAGTTCGAAGCGGTCGGGTACGAGTTGAGCGGCGACCAGGGCAAGCCGACCCTGACGTGGTTGCCAAAGGAAAAGGACTGGGGGCCGAACTACCTCAAGTTCGACCTCGGCATGTACACGTCCGACGACGGCGACCTCGCTTTCGTGATCTACGGCAAGCACACGCGGACGTGGCTCAATGACCTCGGCGCCGAGTGGCGCAACGAAGTGCAGCTCGGTTATGAAAGCTTGCTCTCCACGAGTTTTTACCAGCCCCTCAACGTCTCGCAAACGGTTTTCGTCGAGCCGCACCTGTTCTGGTCGCGCACCTGGGAGGATATCTTCCTGGATGGCGACCGGCTCGCCCGTTATCGATTCGGCGACTGGGGTGGCGGGATCGACTTCGGCGTGAACATCGGCAGCAATGCGCAAGCCCGACTCGGTTACACGTACACGCGACGCAACACGGACGTCGAGACGGGGCCGCGGCTGCTGCCGGCCGTTGAGCGCGACGACGCCGGCCTGGCCCTGGCCGTGACCTTCGACAGCCGGGACACGCCGTTCAATGCCACAAGCGGCCTGGCCGCGGCCCTGGAGTACCTGCGCAGCGACGAGTCCCTCGGTGCGGATCAGGACTGGGAGCGGGTCGAGCTGGGCCTCGGTATGGCCGTCCCCGTTCGCAAGGACGTCGTCTGGCTGACGTTGGCGGGCGGCTCCAGCCTGGACAGCGACCTGCCGGCCGATCGCGCCTTCACGCTCGGCGGGCCTGGCAGCTTCCCCGGCTACGAGCTCGGCGAACTGCGTGCCGACGACTACTGGACCGCGGCGGGCAGCTACCTCTGGAAGGTCAAGGACATCATGTCCGTCCGGGGTCAGGCGCTGTATGCGGGCCTGCGCCTGCAGGCCGGCGAGACCTTCGGCCAGGACTACCGCTTCAACAACGGGCGGATCAACTTCATCGAAAAAGGATTCATCTATGGCGGATCGGTCTACCTGACCGGCCGGACCATGGTCGGCCCCCTGACGGTCGGCGTCGGCGCCACCAGCACGAATGCGTGGAGTGTCTGGGTCGCGGTCGGCCGGCCCGTCGGACATGGCACCATCCTCGAGCGCGGCATTTTCCGCTAGGAGCCGCACCCGAGCACATGACCGACCCGACGCCCCCCGATCGCCCGAAAAGCCGCTCCCTGAAACCCCTGCGGGCGCTGCTGCCGTTCCTGCGGCCGTACCGAGGCACGCTGGTCCTCGCCCTGCTCGCCTTGCTGGTCGCATCGGCCGCCATGCTGGCGCTGCCCATTGCGTTCCGCCACCTGATCGACCAGGGCTTGTCATCCGGCAGCGCCGACACGATCGACCGCTATTTCATCGCCTTCATGGCCGCGGCCGGCGTGTTCGGCATCTTCGCCGCACTGCGCTTCTACTTCGTCACCTGGCTCGGCGAGCGCGTCGTCGCGGACATCCGCGAGTCGGTGTATGCGCGCGTCATACGCATGGACCCGAGCTTCTTCGAAGTGACGCGCATCGGCGAGGTGCTGTCGCGTCTCACGGCGGACACGACGCTGGTGCAATCCATCGCCGGCGTGAACCTGTCGATCATGCTGCGGTCCACCATCTCGCTGATCGGCAGCCTCGTCATGCTGGCGGTGACGAGCGCCAAACTGACCGGCCTGATCGTGCTGCTCATGCCGCTCGTGCTGGTGCCGATGATCGTGCTCGGGCGGCGCGTGCGCAAGGAGTCGCGCAGCTCGCAGGACCGCATCGCCGACACCAGCGGCATCGCGGAAGAAACGCTGAATGCCATCCAGACCGTGCAGGCCTTCACGCTCGAGGACGTCAACGTCCGCCGCTTCGACTCCGCGGTCGAGGACTCCTTCAAGGCGGCCGTGCGCCGCACGAAGACGCGCTCGACACTGACCGCGCTCGCCACGATGCTGATCTTCGGTGCGATCACCTTCGTACTGTGGGTGGGCGCTCACGCAGTCGTGCGTGGGGAGATGACCGGCGGACAGCTCGGGCAATTCCTGCTGTATGCGGTTTACGTTGCCATCGCCGCAGCATCGCTCAGCGAAATGTGGGGCGAGGTGCAGCGGGCAGCAGGCGCGATGGAGCGCCTCGTGGAGTTGCAGGACGCGATGCCGATGATCGTGGCACCACCACAGCCCGTGTCCCTGCCGGTGCCGGGGCGCGGCGAGATTCGCTTTGAACGGGTGACGTTCCGCTACCCGTCGCGGCCGGAAGCCAAGGCGCTCGACGGCTTCGACCTCCACATCCGCCCGGGCGAGACCGTGGCGTTCGTCGGACCGTCGGGGGCCGGAAAGAGCACCACGTTCCAGTTGCTGCTGCGCTTTTACGATCCGGCCGAGGGCGCGATCCTGGTCGACGGCGTGAACGTCGCGAGCGCCGACCCGCAGCAGGTCCGTGCGCGCATCGGCCTCGTGCCGCAGGACACGGTGCTGTTCGCCGCCAGCGCCCGCGAGAACATCCGGTACGGGCGGCCCGGCGCCACCGACGCGGAGGTCGAGGCCGCGGCGCAGGCCGCCGCCGCAGATGAATTCCTGCGCCGGCTGCCCGAGGGCTACGACACGTTCCTCGGCGAGCGCGGCACACGCCTGTCGGGCGGCCAGCGCCAGCGCATCGCCATTGCGCGCGCCATCCTGCGCGACCCGCCGATCCTGCTGCTGGACGAAGCCACCAGTGCCCTCGATGCGGAGAGCGAGCGCCTGGTGCAGGGCGCGCTCGAGCGGCTGATGCAGAGCCGCACCACGATCATCATCGCTCACCGCCTCGCCACCGTGCTCGAGGCCGACCGCATCGTCGTCATGGACCACGGACGCATCGTGGCCCAGGGTACGCACGGCGAACTGGTGCGCGGCAATGAACTGTACGCACGTCTTGCCGCCCTGCAGTTCGCGGACGGCACCAGCGTCGAGGCCACGGCAGCGTGACGGCATGAGCGACGAACGGCAACGCAGCAACGCATTGGGCCAGCCGATCGGCCGCGCCGTACCGGATTGGCGCCCGCCGCCGCGCCCACCGCATGCAGTCATGGCAGGGCGTTTCTGCCGCGTCGAGCCGCTCGACGCTGCCCGTCACGCCACGGAACTGCATGCAGCGAACTCGCTCGATCGCGAGGGCCGGATGTGGACGTACCTGTTCAGCGGTCCGTTCGCCACGGAAGCCGCATATCACCAATGGCTCGCAGCGCGGGAGCACTCGGAGGATCCGCTCTTCTTCGCCGTCGTGGACGGCGCGACGGGCCGCGCCACGGGACTCGCCTCGTACCTGCGCATCGACCCACCACACGGCGTGATCGAGGTGGGCCACATTGCCTTTTCACCACCGCTGCAACGCACGCCGGCTGCGACCGAGGCCATGCACCTGATGATGAAGAACGTCTTCGATCTCGGGTATCGCCGCTACGAGTGGAAGTGCGATTCCCTCAATGCGCCGTCACGCCGGGCAGCCGAGCGGCTCGGCTTCCGCTTCGAGGGCATCTTTCGCCAGGCGGTGGTCTACAAAGGCCGCAATCGCGATACGGCGTGGTATTCGATCATCGATGCGGAATGGCCGGCGCTCAAGACGGCTTTTGAGCGGTGGCTGGATCCTGCCAATTTCGATGCGGGGGGTCGGCAACAGAGCAGTCTGACGGCGAGATGAGACTAGGGACGGGACGGCGGTGGGGCGATTATCGACCATAATCGCGTCATAAAATGAGGTTGTTAGCCTTGAAAAGTATCTCTTGAGGTGATTAGACTTCTTATTTACCTCATGATGTGATCTGATTATGGTCGACACCGTCTGGATCTGGGCATCGCCGAGCTGGCCGCACCTGACCTACGACTACGAGCGGCTCGCTGGGCCGCTGCGGCGTGCCCGCGCCGCGGGCGACCGGCTGTTCGGCAAGGCTGAGGCGATCGGTGCGGATGAGCTGGCCCTGGTGCAGCGCGACGTCTGGTCCGGCGAGGCGGTGGCAACCGCTGCGATCGAGGGCGAGTCGCTGGAGCTGGCAAGCGTGCGCTCCTCCGTGGCGCGCCGGCTGGGGATCACCCCCGTCTTCGTGGCCTCCGTGCCGCGGAACGTCGAGGGTTTGCTCGACGTCATGGAGAGCGCGGCCGCGGACTGGGACAGCGATCTGACCGAGGAGCGCTTGTGCCGGTGGCAGGGGTCGCTCTTCCCCGGCGGTGGCTCCGCGCTGCGCTCCATCGCGACGGGGTGCTATCGCAGTCACGACGATCCGATGCAGATCGTGAGCGGCCCGAGCGGTCGAGAGACTGTGCACTATGAGGCGCCGCCGTCCGCCGCCGTGCGCGCCGAGATGCGCAACTTCCTCGACTGGTTCAACCGTACCCGCGGCACCTCATTCGACGGCATCCTGCGTGCCGGACTAGCGCACCTCTGGTTCGAAACGATCCACCCTTTTGAAGACGGCAACGGTCGGATCGGCCGGGCCATTGTCGACATGGCTCTCGCCCAGGACGTGCGACTGCCGACGCGGTTGCATGGCGTTTCGACGGAGCTGCGCCGTCGCCAGGCGGAATACTACGACGCGCTCAACCAGGCGCAGCGCGGCACCGGCGATGTCACGGTGTGGCTCGAGTGGTTCACGAGCGTGTGCGCCGACTCGTGCCAGGCGAGCGCCGCCCTGATCGACGAGGCCCTGGTGCGCGCCCGCTTCTGGAGCGATCACAAGCACGTCGCGCTCAACGAGCGTCAGCGCAAGGTGCTCAACAAGATGCTCGAGGCGGGTCCCGGCCGATTTGAGGGGGGCCTTACGCAACGCAAGTACGTGGCCATGACCGGTGCCGCGACGGCGACCGCCACGCGTGACATCGTCAGTCTCCTTGACAAGGGCATGCTCGTGCAGGGGGACGCGGCCGGCCGCTCGACCAATTACAACCTCTCGATTCCGGGGTGGGCCTGGACACCCACGGCGAAGCGGTGACAAAGTGTTCGTTGCGTAAGGCTTGGGCCGGCAGTCTGCTGATTGTCGAGCAGATACGCGCAGCTTTGTAATCGGGAGTCCGAAATGCCGAACTACACCGTTTACTGGCAACCCGGCTGCACCAGCTGCCTCAAGGCCAAGGAATTCCTGCGCTCGCACGGCATCGAGTTCGAATCGGTGAACGTGCGGGAGAGCGCAACGGCCATGGACGAGCTCAGCCGGCTCGGCGCGCGCGCCGTACCGGTGGTGGCGCGCGACGGCCAGTTCGTCCTCGGGCAGGACCTCGACGAGGTTGCGCGCTTCGTCGGCGTGACCGATGAACGCGTGCGATTGCAGCCGCCGGTACTGGCCGCGCGGTTGAGCGCATTGCTCGATACCGCTGCCCGCTTTACACGCCGTATTCCGGACGCCGAACTTCGCACGGCATTGCCCGGCCGCAAGCGCACGTACCTGGATCTCGCCTATCACGTGCCGATGATCGTGGCCGCACTGCTCGACGCGGCGGCTGGTGGCTGCCTCACCTTCGAACACTTCAATCGCAAACCGCCCGAGCGGATCCGGACCGCTGGCGATGCGGCGCTGGTGACGGAGCAGCTGACCCGATCGTTCGAGCAGTGGTGGGCGTCGAATGCCCGGGCGCTGCCGGATCACGTCGACACCTATTATGGAGTGCAGTCCTTCGCGGCAGTCCTCGAGCGCACGACCTGGCATGTCGCCCAGCACGTACGCCAACTGGAACGCGTACTGGAGTTGCTTGGCATGCCGGCCGACCACCCGCTCGATACAGCGTTGCTCGAGGGACTGCCCTTGCCCACCGACGTCTGGGACGCCGAGGTGCCGCTGCAGTGATCCGGACCGTGTCCTGGCTGGTGGCGTGCGCGACAGCGCTGGGCACTGCCGACGTTGGTCGCGCCCGCGACACTGGCGTTGGCGAGTCTCGCACTGACGTTTCCGCGGCAACGTTGCTCGTGGTGCGCAGCGCCGATGACGCGCTCGACTTCGTGGACCCGGGCTCGGGGCTGCGCCTCGCGTCCGTGCCGGTGGGCATCGGTCCGCGCCAGGTCAGCGTCGCCCCGGACGGCAAGCTGGCGGCCGTCTCGAACTGCGGCCCGTCCATCTCGATGGACGAGCCGGGCGTGACTCTCAGCGTCGTCGATCTCGAGCGCCCCCACGAGGTCCGGCGCATCGCTCTTGCGGTTCAGGCGTGCCCTGCTGCGGTTACGTGGTTTGCAGCGGATCGCATCGCCGTCGCGGCCGAGGCAGCGCAAGAGCCGCTGCTGGTCGAGGCGAGTACCGGCCGCCTCGTGCACGAGATCGCCGACCTCACCGCGATCGATGCCACTGCTCGACGGCAAGACGCACAGCGCAACGCCGCCTCAACCATGCTTGCAGTGCAGCAATTCATGGCTGCCGGCGGCGACCCGAACGGGCTCGCGACCACGCCTGTTCTGCCACGCGCGCAATGCCACGCCTGCACCCCTGACCCCTAGGAAAGCCGCCGGTTAAGTAGATATACGATTGCTGCTTCGGGCGCTCCAAGCAGACGATCGGGCGTGCGATTTTCTGGGGCTGGACCGTGTCCGATCCGGGCCGGCGAAACGACATCACCAAAGGGAGCGCGACATGGGTCGTCAAGAGACTTTCTACGAGTTGATTCGCCGCCAGGGAATTTCCCGGCGCAACTTCATGAAGTTCTGTTCACTCAGCGCCGCGTCCCTGGGACTCGCACCAGCCTTCGCGGGCAAGATCGCCCACGCGATGGAAACGAAGCCGCGCGTTCCGGTGATCTGGCTGCACGGCCTGGAGTGCACGTGCTGCACCGAGAGTTTCATCCGATCCGCGCACCCGCTCGCCAAGGACGTGATCCTGTCGATGATCTCGCTCGACTATGACGACACGATCATGGCCGCCGCGGGTCACCAGGCCGAGCAGGCCATCGAAGACATCAAGCGCGACTACAAGGGCCAGTACATCCTGGCCGTCGAAGGCAATCCGCCGCTCGGCAACGACGGCACCTTCTGCATCCCGGGCGGACGTCCGTTCGTGGAGAAACTGAAAGAGACCGCCGCGGACGCCGCCGCCGTCATCGCCTGGGGCTCCTGCGCTTCCTGGGGCTGCGTGCAGGCTGCGAAGCCGAATCCCACGCAGGCGACGCCGATCCACAAGGTCATCAAGGACAAGCCGATCATCAAGGTGCCGGGCTGCCCGCCGATCGCCGAAGTCATGACCGGGGTCATCACCTACTACGTCACGTTCGGCCAGCTGCCGGCGCTCGACCGCCAGGGCCGGCCGCTGATGTTCTACGGCCAGCGCGTGCACGACAAGTGCTATCGCCGCGGCCACTTCGACGCCGGCCAGTTCTCCGAGACCTTCGACGACGAAGGCGCGCGCAAGGGCTACTGCCTCTACAAGGTGGGGTGCCGCGGACCGACGACCTACAACGCCTGCTCCACCACGCGCTGGAACGAGGGCGTATCGTTCCCGATCGGCTCC
>Ga0315297_10000961_pt1 | contig 17430 bp, 14 predicted proteins | sample YL17G15_0_MG_FD_203628 | JGI IMG/M metagenome (GOLD analysis project Ga0315297, IMG submission 203628) | Sediment microbial communities from Yellowstone Lake, YNP, Wyoming, USA - YL17G15_0 | ecosystem: Environmental > Aquatic > Freshwater > Lake > Sediment | place: USA: Wyoming | collected... | reverse complement strand
AATGCCACAACTTCATGCCAAGCAAATAACGGAAGGGCAGGAACTCATACTTGTAATACTGCAGGAACTGCATACAGCGACTGTATTGCAAGCACTGGTGAAGTTTGTACACCCAATGCCACAACTTCATGCCAAGCAAATAACGGAAGGGCAGGAACTCATACTTGTAATACTGCAGGAACTGCATACAGCGACTGTATTGCCACAATTACAACCGCAGATGATCCTAGGTGCTCCGGAATAGTAAATAGCTCTAACACCCTTAATGTCGGATCTTTGTACCCGACTTGTTATGTCAATCATTATTGGTGTCAGACAAAAAAACCCGGGGGGTGTTCCGATCAACTTATAGGAAACGCTGTCCAATCTGCCAGTTTTTCCAAAAACTGCGGTACGGAACAAATAGATCTTTACTGTCCGTTGTGTCCAGAATACATCAATGAACAAACAAACAAATACAATGGTCAATTATTTATAAGTAAGATTTATCCAAACGAATGTTCCACATCAACCTCTACCTCAACCCCGACACCCACGCCAACACCCTCTCCGGGTGCCCCGTCTTGTATCTCAGTTAAGGCATATGACGATGGTTGGACTGCTCTTACTCCTACCCAGCTCTCGGCTCTGACTGTCGGAGATGTTGTTAACTTCTGTGTTAACGGAACCTCAACCATAGGAGCTTTCGACAAGGCACAATTTATGATTAATTCAACTCTCAAACCGGAAACCACAACCCCAAGACCGGGTACTGAAGATTTCTGTCAGTCCTACACAATTTTGTCAACCGACACAACTGTTGATGTTAAAGCGAAGATTCATCACACAACTTTGGGGTGGACCGGGGAAATTATTTAGTTATGAAAAATTTCTTAAAAGGTAAATTTGGAACAGTAATAATTTTACTTTTCACCGTGATTTTGGCGGGAGTGGCGATTTTCACCGCTCTTAGACTTTATCAACTTAGACAACAACCGGTGGCACCAAATGTTCCGTCAAGTATTCCGCGTGCACAGGAAGTAACACCGGGAGCTTGCACTCTTACGTTCACTGTAACCACTCCCACTGCCACAGCAACTGCGACGGCAACTGCAACTGCCACAGCAACTGCGACGGCAACTGCAACTGCGACGGCAACTGCAACTGCCACAGCAACGGCTTCACCAACCGCTACACCTAATTCCTGTAACGGAACATGTGGTAGTGACTACAACTGCGGATCCGGACTTTTCTGCAATAGTGGTTTTTGTAGAAACTCATCGTGTCCGTCAGATACTGATTGTGTTTGCGGTACATCAACACCGACACCCACACCAACCCCAACTCCCGGACGCACAGCAACACCGGCACCCACTCCTACACCAACCGCACCTACTCTTCCTGAATCCGGAACCAGTTGGCCAACAATTCTTGGAATGGGAGTCGGAATACTCATCATAATCGGAAGCCTGCTGCTCGCTTTATAAAAATTACCTCCAGCTTGCTATCCAATAGTAGCTTCGATCGAGCCAAAGTGGAACCTGAAGTCCCGCCCAGTGTGGATAGAAGTAAATAAAAACCAATAGGCAAGTAAACAAATAGCCAAATATTAACTTGGGGTTCCGGCGTAAAACATACCCCGTCGCGATTGCTAAAAACGGCAATGATGGAAGGTAATGATATAAAAACATTATTCTTGGCGAAATTGCCCAAGGGACAAAAAATATCAGATAGGCGAATACCACGAATGCCAAGTTTTTGTTTTTCTCAATATATGAATAAATAGATGATAAAACTACAGATGCTAGACCAAACCAAAAAACCAAAGGATTTCCCATTGCGTAGATTCTTGCTACCATTCCGCGAACTTCATCACTTGTATAAAGATATATTGGGCGCATCAAAAGCGGCCAGCTCCACCAGGAAGAAGTATACGGATGGGTTGCCCTAAGTCCTGTATGGTACCACCACATCTGTTTCTGCATTCCCCACCAGATTGATAAATCATGTCCCGTCAAAAACATCGGAAGATATGCTAAAAGGTAAACGGCAAAAGGTAAAACTAAAAAACAAATAAAGGTTGATATTTTTAACTTTTTTTTGCGTCTTAACCAAAGGATAAGAAGAATCGGTATTGTCCAAAGAGCAGACCATTTTGAAGCAAGAGCTAAACCAAAAGATAGAGCTGACCAAAAATCCTTCTTTTTGAAAAACAAATAAATTGATAAAAGCGCAAAGAAAAGTATATAGGGGTCATTCATCCCCATACGGCTTAAGACCAATGGAAGACCGTCAAGAGAAAAAACTCCGGCGGAAAGAAGAGCAATCGTCTCGTCTTTAAAAAGCGCCTTTGCCAAAAGATAAATCAGAAGTACCGCACCCACTCCCAAAAGAGCCCCCGGGATCCTCCACCCGAAAGAATTCTCGCCAAAAACCAACATACCCGCCACCATTCCAAGCTTTGCCAAGGGAGGGTGTGTCCACTCATAAGCAAACCCTTCAGGTGGTGTATTCCACCATTCCCAAGCTTTGGGGTCTCCGTGCAAAATTATCCGGGCAGTAAAGGCATGATAAACTTCGTCAAAATATTCTTTATTTGGAGACCATAAATTAAATGTTCTAGTCACAAAAGCAAAAAGTAATATCAAAATTAAAATAAGTTTTGCTCTTTGAGGGCTAAGAGAAATTTTTGGCAATTTTATATTAATTTTGGAAATTTTTCTTTTTTTCCAATTATCAATAAATTTATTCAATACTATTAATATTTTTTTCCATTCAAATTTCAGGCCACGAACATTTGAATAAAATATCAAAACCAATAAACCGATATTAATTACTTCAAAGAGTTTAATTGTGAAGTCAGAGAAAATCTGTCTGAAGTCGTTGGTGATCCAAATATAAGCATAGTAAAGATTGGCAATATATGTAACAGAAAAACCAAAATAGGGAATTAAAAATATCGGATTCTCGATAGCGATAATTACAAGTGGTGCAAAAACCGGCAATAAATGTCTTTCATGTATTCTTGTAAAAAACATAAAACTGGCGGCAAAAATTAAAGCTGAAAGATAATAAGGAGCGTTTTTATTTTTCCAAAGTTTAAAAATAACAAATAAAGCTAAAATTAAATTTAAAATGTACCCACCCATTTGGAAGTAGAAATTATCCGCTTTCCAAAAACCTGTTAGACCCCAGAAATTAAAAGCATTAATGGAGGTGTAGGGATATTGATTAAGTGATAATCCCAGCCGTTCGAAAAGAAAGGCGGGAAAAGTTCCATGATTCAAAAATGGGATAAAACCGGCAATAAATATTGTTAATCCAAGTAATATATATGTAAATACTTTTGATAACTTCCATTTATTTTTTAACATCATGAAGAAAATTACAGGAAATATAAATGCTACCTGAGGCTTAATTAAAGTACCGGTTGCCATACTAATCGCCGACAAAATAAAATTTGATGGCATAAGATAAATCGCAAGAATTGACGTTAATGAAGTCAAAGAATCAACTTGTCCCCAAAGTGCTGAATTGATAAAAATAGCAGGATTAAAAATATATAATATGGATCCGATAATTCCCCATTTTTCACCTTTTGATTTTTTAATAATTTTGTAGATCAAAAGTCCCGTAAGAAGATCCGCAAGTATTGCGGGAAGTTTATAAAGTAATTCCTGAGGAATCAGTCCCAACAGGTTTACTTTTCCTAAACCCCAAAGAAAATATAGATACCCGGGTAGATAGTCGCTCCAAGAGTTGTAAAACACTTTGAATCCTTCCTTAACTAAAATTGAACTCCAACCGATAAAAGTTCCCTGATCAAGGCTTAATGTCCCAAACCCTGAAAGGATTATTCTCACGAAGAAACCGGCGAGTAAAACGTATAAAATATGAGAAGTGAAAAGACTGGTTGTTATTTTTTTTATTCTTTCTTTCATCATCTATTTTTTTACCTCGGCGGGGAAAACTCCTTACGACTATTTTACCCGACTTTCGGATTCTTTTCTCCAGGGAAAAATTTACTTAACCCAAAATCCTCCCTGGCTCTCGGAACTGGTTCCTGTCGGTCAGCAAAAATTCACTTTTGTAAATCCTCCCATGCCGGCTTTCTTAACTACTCCCTTTGTATTTTTATTCCGCGCAAACTTCCAACAACAATATCTCGCACATCTAATTGGAGCTGTTATCGTCGTTCTTACAATTTTGCTTGTATTGAAAATTAAAAAGAAGAACGGTCTGGCAATTTGGTCAGGAATACTGATCGGCTTTTCTTCAATAATTTGGTATTTGTCCTCAGTGGGATCAGTTTGGTATTTGGGGCAAATCACAGCTGTTTTGTTTCTGCTTTTGGCACTTATTGAATCGTTTGGCAAAAAAAGGCCTATTATCGTGGGTTTACTCATTTCGATGGCGCTTTTGTCAAGATTACAAATATTGCCAAGCATACTTCTATTTGCATATTTAATTAGAAATAAATTAGACAAAAAAAATTTGGTCGGTTTTTTTGCAGGCTTGTCTGTTTTTGTATTAATTTATGGAACATATAATTTTCTGCGTTTTGGAAATGTTTTCGAAACCGGTTACACCTTGATACCCGGAATACTTAAAGAGCCATGGTTTGAACATGGCCAATTTAGTTTGTTAAACATTCCTAATCATCTAAAAATATTTCTTGCAGGGATGCCAAAATTCTCCAATAACATACCGTTTGTATATCCGTCATGGGCGGGACTGGCTATTTGGATTACAACTCCAGCGTTTATTTTTTCATTATTTTCGCCAATCAAAAACAAAGTAAATCAACTTTCCTGGGCAGTTATTGTTCTTGTTGCTTTAATCAATTTTTCCTATGGTTCTACAGGTTTTAGCCAATTTGGATATAGATATGCTGTTGATTTTTATCCATTTTTAACCTTACTGACAATAAATGGAGTTGTAAACCAAAATGGCCCCAAATGGTTCCATTGGACACTTCTCGTTTTAGGAATAATCGTCAATTTATGGGGAGTATTGTGGATCAATAAATTTGGCTGGGTCAGTTTTTGAGAATATCAGCAAACCATCTGTTAATTTCTTCCCATTTTCCACTGCCGGTTTTTGGTATTAAAACATATTGTCTGTCATAGGTAAGAGAGATGAGAGGATTAACCAGTAGGTCCTCAGGTAAAACCTGTGAACTAATATTATTTCTTGATCCGAGAACGGTTTTAGCTAAAATTCCGGTTGCGGTTGGGTCTAAATCGGTTTCAACGGAACTTTTTACCGCCAGAAGAATTTTGTAATCTTTAACCGGATTAATAATTGTTCCAAATGAAAGAACCTTTGCGCTTACTGCTGAAATTATTTTTTGCTGCCTTCTTGATCTGGCAAAATCTGTATTTTCTCCATTATCTCCCTCGCGTGATCTGGCAAATTCCAGGGCGGTTGCACTGTTCATGTGAATCACCCCTTTCTCGAAGCTAATAGTTTTGTACCGACAGGCAAATGTTAAATCACCCCTACACGTATCATTTTCGCGTCCTTCTATCGGATATTTTGTATCAGTAAAACTGTTGTCGATAGCAACATCAACCCCTCCGATTGTATCGATAATATCTTGGAATCCGGAAAAGTCTACTACAAGTGCATAATTAACAGGTTGTCCTGTAACTTTAGAGACTATTAGTTTAGCAAAATTAAGGCCTCCACCACGATCAGGTTGAAGGTTGCCCCAATAATAAGCGCTGTTTATTTTTGCTCTAATTTCCGGTATCCAAGTATCGCGCGGGATTGAAACTAGTGTAATTGAATGATTTATTAAAGAAAGCGAAGCAAAAATCATAGTATCTGTTAATTCTGCCCCCTCATGTCCTCTTCCGCCTATTCCAAGAATTAGTATATTTACCAGTCCGTTTTCTGATTTAATGCCCGATTCTTTAGAAAAAAGGAAACTTTTGACAGTTTCTGTGTAACCGCCAACTCCCGCCTTTTTGAACATCGCCTGCGCTACAAAAAAAGGGGATAACAGTAGAAAAATGACCAATAAAACAGCCCCGAGTCTGAATAATAATTTCTGCCGTTGGGGCAACACCTCCGGGGTGTTAGAATTGATCTGTTCTTTTTCCATTATGTCTATTCTATCCGATCTTAACCCTGAACAAAAGGATGCCGTAACTTATACCGATGGTCCGCTTTTGGTTTTGGCAGGCGCCGGGAGCGGAAAAACCAAAGTTCTGACCCATAGGGTAGCTTACTTTATTGCACAAGGCTTAATTAAACCTGAAAACGCTCTTCTTCTAACTTTTACCAATAAAGCCGCCGGAGAAATGAAAAAGAGAATTTTCGATCTGTCCAACGGAAATGCCCCCATGACTGGAACTTTTCATTCGTTTTGTGCCAAGGTTTTGAGGATCGACGGAAAACATATCGGAATTCCGGTTAATTTCATTATTTACGACGAGCAGGATCAAAAAGACGCCGTAAAACAAATCTTGGAAAAATTAAATTTATCAGTTGACCAATACAATCCGGCCGGCATTTTAAACGGAATTTCTGAAGCCAAAAATCAGATGTTAACACCGACCGAATATAAAGATTTCGTAAGAAGCGAATGGCAGGAAATCGCCGCGAAAGTTTACGAAGAATACGAGAAAATGTTAAAAGAAATCGGAGCACTTGATTTTGACGACCTTCTTATTAAAACCGTTAGCCTTTTCAAAGAAGTTCCCGAAGTTCTTTCCAAATGGCAAAAAACTCTTACCCATATTTTCGTAGATGAATGGCAGGACACAAATAAAATCCAGTACACCCTAACAAAGCTTTTGGTTGGAAAGAGAAAAAATATCACCGCGGTGGGGGACGCTTCCCAATCCATTTATAGCTGGCGCGGCGCGGACTTTAGAAATATTAATTACCTGATCAGGGATTACCCCGATATAAAAATAATTAACCTGGAACAAAATTACCGTTCAACCCAGAATATTCTCGACGTCGCAAATCTTGTTATCTCCAAAAACACAAGCCACCCAATTTTAAAACTTTGGACCGAAAAAAAAGCCGGAGCAAAAATTAAGCTTTATGCGGCAAGAAATGGCTTTGACGAAGCGGATTTTGTGGTTGATGAAATCAAACGATCAGGGGTGTTTTCGGATATTGCTGTTTTATACCGCACCAACGCCCAGTCCCGCGTCCTGGAAGAGGCGTTTCTCCATGCAGGTATTCCTTATGTACTGGTCGGCGGGGTGAGGTTCTATGACCGTAAAGAAATTAAAGATGTGATTTCGTATATTAAATATTTGGTCAACCCAAAAGATTCGGTTTCCAAAAAAAGAATTGAAAAGATTGGCCTTAGAAGATTTGAGAAACTGAAGGAAATGTCCACAATTGAAGGAATGACAACTCTTGATATACTCGACGCGGTTATTCAAAAAACTGATTATCTTGCACTCTTTCAAAAAGAGTCCGAGGAAAATCTGGCACGATTGGAAAACTTGAAAGAACTTAGGTCTGTTGCCACGGAATTTCCCAATATAAATGATTTTTTGGAAAATGTAGCCCTTGTTGAAGCCGGCCCAAGAAATCAAACAAAAAACGTTGTTACGCTTATGACTTTGCATGCTGCAAAGGGCCTAGAATTCCCAATTATTTTTATTGTTGGAATGGAAGAGGGACTTTTCCCTCATTCCCGATCTCTTATGGATACTAATCAATTGGAGGAGGAGAGACGACTTGCTTATGTGGGTATTACCCGGGCAAAAGAAGTAATCTACCTAACTTATGCATCTTCCCGTTTATATTTTGGAGAAAAACTAAGTAATCCTCCAAGTCGTTTTATAATGGATATTCCCGAAAATTTGATAGAAAACTTGAGCGGCAATAGTTATAAACCGGTCGATGATTTTAAATTGGATTCAGCTGACGACATTAAAAGCACTTTTGACGATATAATAGATAAGTATTTAAAATAATATATGGAATCTGCGGGTGAATTCAGTCCTCCAACTCAAGAAATATTTAAAAAAATCACTACCAGTGTCCGCGAAAATTCCATGGCCACGCCCGAAAGTAAAACTATGAGGGAAGATTTTGAAAAAAAAGTTCCCGGACTAATCCAGAATGTCAAAAGTATTATTGATGACAAAGAAGTAAAATTGGGGATCGGTCTTATCGGTTCGGTTCAAACAGGACTTGCAAACACAGAGTCTGATACTGACGCGGTCTTGTTTTATGAACTCGGAAATTCCCTACCAACACCAACTTATTTTCCGAGCAAAGAAATTTCGAGTCTTGAAAGCGGTTCAATAGTTTTGGCTTACAACATCCAGGATGTGCGCGAGCTTGTAACAAACGGTGCCAAGTTTTCATCTGCCAGTTTAGATCAAGCATACAGATCTGAAAATGATATTGTTAATTCATACAAGAACAAAGAAGACATGGACTTTCTTATCGAAGGATCCGGCAATTGGGATAAATTGCGTCCTCTTACTACTTTATTTAATTACACGTCTCCCGATCAGGAAATGGTGGGAAGTCAGATAATGTTGTGGAGAAAAGATATTTTAGAAAAAATTTCTAAACGGCCGGATGCAGAGGTTTTTTGGGATATGGTAAGAATCGCCTGGATGGATAAAAATGTTTGGGTAGAAAATGATACCAGCGAATTCAAAGACAGATCAACTGCTGTAAAAACACTCATTGATAAAACCATTGGCGAAAGATTGGGAACAGGACAAACAGTTGACAAAACAAGTGATGAGTATGCCAAACAGTATGAAATTATTCAAAAAGCCAGAAAATCTAATTTATTACCGAGTCTTCCCCAGATGATAAAGGAATTTGGTGTAGAAAGTATAAAATGATGCGATGAATAACTTGGATAAAATTGCCACACATCCTTTGCAAACTTCCGCCTGGGCAGAGTTTAGACGGGAGTGGGGAAACGAAGTTCTTGAAACTAAATATGGCATATTAACCCTTCACAAACTCCCCTTTACCAATTACAAAATCGGGATGTTTATCAAAGGAATTACCCCAACAAAAGAGATTCTTTCCGAATTGAAAAAAATCGGATCCGAAAAAAATATTGTTTTTATTAAACTCGAGCCCAATGTTGAAAAATCTGAAAACCTAGTCAAATTGATGGAATCTTTCAGCGCTGTTCCCGGTAAAACACTTTTTACGCCCACAACATTCTGGATTGATTTAACTCCAAGCGAAGAAGCTTTAATGAAAAATTTCTCGAGCAAAACCCGCTACAATATCCGCTTGGCTCAAAAGAAGGGGGTAACAATCAAAGAAGATGGTTCAGACAAAGCTTTTGATAAATATTTGGAATTAACCCGCGAAACTGTCAGTCGACAAGGATTTTACGCCCACACGGAAAAATATCACAGATTGATGTGGAATATTTTGAAAAAAGTCGGAATAGCACATCTTCTCGTTGCTTCTTATCGGGACGAAATTATCACCACTTGGATTTTATTTGCTTGGAAAAACTTTTTGTACTATCCATACGGAGCTTCAACCGAAAAACATAAAGAAGTTATGGCAAATAATCTGATGATGTGGGAGGCGATCAAATTCGGTAAAAAACTGGGCTTAACCACATTCGACCTCTGGGGGAGGGAAGAGGGCAAAGGGTTCACTAAATTTAAAGAAGGATATAACCCGAAAGTAATTGAATTTCTGGAAACTTGGGATCTTGTAATCAATAAACCGCTTTATGCAATTTACAAAATTGCAGAGTGGATCCGTTGGCCAACTCTCAAAATCGCCGCAACCTTTGGTCTATCCAAACACCGATTTTAAAATGGTTGATATCCGACAATCTATTCATTTTGCCAACTATCTTAAAAGGCTCGGTTGGATAGTTGAACGCTTGGGTAAAACCAACTATTTTATAAGAAAATTCCCATTCATTGGATCAATTTTGAAGCTTCAACGACCGAAGAATTTGGATTTCGACACAATAGACAAATTATGCCGAAAATACCGCGTTTTTCAGGTTATTCTTGAACCCTATTCAACCTCCACTAGTGGAGCCTTCGCCTTCTTTGACCATAATTCATTATTACATCACGGTTTTAAACTTAGCAAGTCTCCGTATTTACCCTCAAAAACACTTCAAATTGATCTCATCCAGCCTCAAAAGGGGATTTTTAGGCATTTTAAGAAGGATGCCAGAAGAGCAGTTAAGAGGGGAGGAGAACTCTCGATAAAAGATTATTCATCACCTGCTGGTGTAAAAAAGTGGCGCGAAGCATGGAAAAATTCTGTTAAATTCAACCGTTATGTGCCACCGGTTAAACAACTTTTGAATTTACGCAAAAGTTTCCCTGGCAGTTACTCCCTGTTCCTTGCGTCGCACAATATGTCTGGCAGAATTATAGGTGGAGCGCTTTTCACGCGGTCTTTACACGACTTTGGTTATTACTGGTATGGATTTACAAATGATGAGGGACGTACCTCCCTCTCCCAATACACTCTCCTCTATCAAGGAATACTATGGGCTAAGAAAATGGGTTGTAAGGTTTTTGACTTCGAAGGCGTTTACGATCCCCGCTTCCCCAATAAAAGCTGGCTCGGCTTCTCTCATTTTAAGCACTCTTTCGGAGGCTACGAGGTCGAATATCCCGGCTGTTATACCAAAATCCGGATCCCATTCTCCAAATAATTGTGTTTAGGTAGATTTTTTATAACTTTAAAGATAAAATACTTTCCATGAGTCCAGAAGTAGTAATTGAGTGCGGAGAATGCAACTATAAAGACAGGGTAGAATTCCCAGATTTACCTAAAAACGAGCGTTTATTTGCACCCGATGAAGTAGATTATGAAACTTCACAAAAAATCCGACTGCATCATTTTAATACAGGAGTAGAAATGGGCCAAAACAACCGGCATGGAGGACACCAAATTTATTCTGTTAAAATAGAAGGGAACCTCGTCGGTACTATACGAAAACGATGGGACTATTTGAGATTCACCCCTATCTAAAAGAGAAATTAGTCACTCTTGCAAAAAAGCGAGAACTCACAGCCCATTTGGCAAAACATGTGGTTGCTGCATTTGAAATCGGATTTTTCAATTTCATCCCGGACTTTTAGAATTTCTTCTACCGCTTTTTCCAACTGGCTGGCCGTTCGGGTCGTTGAAATTTTTTCCTGTTCGTCCAAATAATATAAAGATAATTTCACTTTGTCGGGTATTTTTCCAAATGGTACTGTTGGAATTTTTGTGGCAGCAAGCGCATAGAAAGATAATTGAAGGTTTTTGTCCACATCACGTTGAGATGGTATCGATGCCCCTGTTTTATAATCAATTATTTCGATCATTCCGTCACCAATATCATCAACTCTATCAATTGTCCCGGCAATTTTTAAGTTATTTCCCAACGGGATGGTAAATTTCTCTTCCAAGAGAACCGGTAAATTTTTTGGGTCAAAACTTTCCTTAAGATATCCGGAAAGATAAACCTTTCCCTTTTCAAAAAACTTTTTCTCATGAGCCTTACTTGTAAATCCTTTACCGACCCAGTTCTCTTCAAAAATTTTGTAAATCATTTTTTCTGAAGGCTTTTCGCCTGCTTTCAACCTTTTGTAAAATTCATTGAAAGTTGTGTGTATGCTTGTTCCAAAACTTTGTGAGGAAGAAGAGCGTGTAGGAACTTTATAAACATAACGGATTTTGTAATGCATCGGGCAGGTTTGGAATGTTTCAATTTGAGAGAAACTCAAATAGTCTATTTTGAGTTTCGGAATCTCGAATTTAGAATCTGGAATCTCGTGTGGCTCATAGTCACGAAATGAAAGTTGTTTTGTCTTATCTAAATTCGAAATTCTAGATTCCAGATTCAGCCCTAATGCCTCGAATATAAATGGTGATAATTTCTTTTCCCTCTTCCCCTCTCCGTAATAATCAGCTGCGGTTAAAATTAATTTTTCTTTTGCACGTGTCATCCCAACATAAAAAAGTCTGCGCTCTTCTTCCAGGTGAAAGTCCCCTACCGGCAAAATTTCTTTTATCAAACTCTCGGGTATTGGAATTTGCTCACGGCGCTCCATACTTGGAAATCTTTGCCCAACCAAATTAACTAAAAATACAACGGGGAATTCCAATCCCTTGGCAGAGTGCACCGTAAGTATGTTTACCGCGTTAACATCCGTCCAGTCGCTATCGGTTGCCAGTGGACTCTCCCCCAACTCCATTGAAAGATCCAACCAATCAACAACGGCAGTTACAGAAGAATCATCATGGTCTGCTTCGTACGACTTTAACTTATCAAAAAGTTTGGAAATGTTTTTAGCTCTTTTATCCGCTTCCGCGGTTTCAGGGGAAAGAAGTTTTTGAAGTAAACCGGTTTCTTCTAAAAAGAAATATAAAAGTTGTCCCGCAGATTCTTTCTTTATCAAATCAAAATGTTTACTTATAATTTTCAATATATCTTTGACTTTGTCACTGCCGATTTTTTCTGCTGATTCGAATAAACTTGTGTTATTTTTTCTTGCATAATTACCAAGTTCCGCAAGTTCGCGTCCTGATATGTCAAAGTGATCGATAGATAAAAGTCTGTAAAAAGAAACAGAATCTGTAAAATCATAAAGAACTTTAAGGTAAGAAATTAAATCAATTATTTCGGGTTGTTTGAAAAGTCTGCCAGGACCCAAAAATTGATATGGAATTCCATGGCGTCCCAAAGCTCTCATAATCGGCTCCGAATGGTTGTTGGCTCTCACTAGTATTGCAAAATCACGATAAGTGTACTGTGAACCGTGATCGGTGATCAGTGTTTTAATTTTTTTTGCTATTTCATCCGCCTCATTTTCCACTCTGTCAGAATGAATAAACTCAATCACAGTTGACGGTCCACTGTTCACCGCCTTCAGTCGTTTGTCTATCTTCTCCACGACCTCCAACCTATCGGGATTATTATGCTGGATTAAATCGTAACTTCTATCAAGAATCTCTTGGGTCGAACGATAGTTTTTGGTTAACACTACCACTTTTGCTTTTGGAAAATTTTTTCTGAATTGGATGATATTACTTACCGCGGCACCCCTAAATCTATAAACCGATTGGTCGTCATCACCTACTACATTAATATTCTTCTGCTTCCCCGCCAGAAGTATTGCCAACTCATTTTGCGCATAGTTGGTATCCTGAAATTCATCTATCAACACATACTTAAATTGTTTTTGGTATTCTTTTAAAATGTTTGGCCTGTCACGGAATAATTTCAGGGTTTTAATAATTACATCCCCAAAATCGAGAACATTTTCCTTAACCTTGATTTCATCATAGGCTTTGTATGCCTTTGCCAACTCTTCCCATTTTTCTTGTTCTATCTTCTCCTCATTTTTCAATTTGGAAATTGGAGTTTGAAAATTGGAGTTTACCCAATTGATGTAATCAATTGGGTTTACGTCTTCATCTTGTAACCTACTAAAATGTTGCAACATCCCACTCAAAAATTTGTTTGGATTTCCCAGTGGACGGAAATAATTTAGATCCAATTTGAAAAGATTATTTCTCAGGAGTTGAACACTCTCCGCTTCCGTCATCAATTTGAACTTCGGATCTAAACCGATATTTAATGCCTTGTCGCGTAATACGCGATCGCAGAAAGAATGGAAAGTCATAATCCACATTTGGGTGTATCCATATGGCATAGCAATGTCCACCCTTTCCTCCATTTCTCTTGCGGCTTTCTCAGTAAAGGTTAGTGCCAAGATTTCCGAAGGTTTCGCTTTTTTGGAAAAAATTAAATATTTAATGCGTTCCGTTATAACTGTGGTTTTCCCTGTTCCTGCGCCGGCAATAATAAGAAGCGGTCCGTCGCCAAATTTAATTGCTTCCTGTTGTTCTTTGTTTAATTTGAGATTCGAAGTTTTGTTCACAAATGGATTGTAACACGAAAATTATTGCTCCAATTCCTTTTCTTTTTTAATTCCATCCCCTAAATTTTGTGTAGAACTGATTTTTTGGCCAAGCTGATTAAAACTGCTAAAAACATTGCTCATCATGTTGTAGGCGTTATTCAAATGTTTTTGCAAAGTACTTAAATTTTCATCAACTTTGCTGTAATCTTTTTGGATAGCCCGTAAAATTCTAAAAACCTCTTTCGATTTTAATTCCAGGTCCTTTCCCTCAAAAGACAAAAGAAGTACTTGCAAATGGGCGTATAGAGTATTAGGTGAAACCGGATAAACCCTCATTCGTCTAGCAAGTGTTGAAAGCTCCGGAATATTAACTATTTCATAGTAAACCGCCTCCGAAGGAATATACATCAGGGCAAAGTCCATTGTCCCCTCCTCCGGCAATATATATTTTTTGCTTATATCTTCTATATGTTTTTTAACATCGCCAATTAACTGTTTTTTACCAAAATTTCTTTCCACCTCCGTCTCTCCTTTTACCATTACATTAAAATTCTCCATCGGGAATTTTGAATCTATACAAAGAAGACCCGCATCGGTTTTGAGAACTGCGTCAACCTTTAACCCACTTTTAAACGGATACTGCAAATGAAAAGCATTTTTAGGAAAAGTCTGTCCTATCATTTCTTTTAACACTTCCTCCCCAAGTCCTCCCCGGAGTTTTGGCGACTGCAAAAAATCCTGAAGGGTCCTGATCCCTTTGCCGATCTCGCTCATCTCGCCCAAATTTCTCTGGACGGCGGAAATTACACGCGCCGCATTATCCAACCGGTCGTTAACCGCCTGTGTATTCTTTTGCAAAGAAGAGAGAAGATCACGTCTGTCCTCCCTTGATCCGCTTTGCAAGGTTTTGATAATCTCTAAAAGTTCCTCGGAAGGTTTTTGCGACTCTTTAAGGTCGGTTAATTTCTTGTTTATAAAAACAGCTACAATAACCAGGGCCGCTAATACTATAATTAGAATAATAATCGGATCCATAACTTGAGCTATTCTAACATATCAAAATGAAAAAGAACTTACGCAAGCAACAGGTATTAAAAAGAAGAAATTTTCTACCGACATTTCTAACCACAATTTTTCTTTGGTCGTTTCTTGGCGGATTAATTTATTTTGTTGATCCAGGTTCTTTTGGTGCAATTTTTCTCTTTTTCGTCCTGATCTTTTTCTGCCTTCTTTTCACCTTTTCTCTAATCTTTGCAAACAGCAGACGTGGAATTGTCGCAACCATCGCTCTAACCTTTTTCCTTCTACTATCATACTTTGGGATCGGAAATATTCTTAATCTTATTCTGATAGTTGCTATTGCGACCTGTATCGAGTTATATTTCAGTTTCAAATGATGAATCCTTCGCTTAAACGGCAATTACTTCGGACTTTTGTCCAGATGATGGACGACCTTAAGGATAAAAAGGAAATTGAAAGATTTTTAACCGATTTTTTTGATGAGGCAGAGTTTGAAAAATATATAAAAAGGATGGCAATCGCCTATTGGCTTAAAAAAGGCCGCGATGAGGAGAATATAAAAAGAAATCTTCTGGCGACCTCCAGGGAGATAGCAGAAGTTGAAAAATCACTCAAAAAAGAAGGAATAAAGCTTGCCCTCAAAAAAATCGAGGCTGAAGAGTGGGCAAACGTCTGGGCGGAAAAGATCAAGAAATTGACAAAAAATTAAGGATCGTTCAAGGCTTCATTCTCTTCGGGTGTCAAAAACTTCGTTACAACAGGTACTCCATCTTTTATATACCTCGGACTTGACAAATGTTGGTGTTTTGCATACCTAAGGTTACGTGCATCTTTTGATTCTTCATCCTCACCGGCACGAACTAATGTCCCACTACCAACCACTTCTCCCTCCCGATAAGACTTACCCGATAAACCTGTGTGTGCACATACACCCATATCTAGTAGTGCGTTCTGTAGATTTCGAATTCCCCCCGGTACTATATTTTCAAAATTTGATTCTTTTGTCATTAATATCACCTCCTCACAGCGATTGACTGTACTATATCATTTTTTTAAAGGCGTTCAACTAGCTTCAAACGCTTATACGCTGTAAAATACAACCATGACCAAGAAATATTACATCACCACCACTCTACCGTATGTAAATTCTGACCCACATCTGGGCTTTGCATTGGAAATAATACAAGCAGATGCTTTTGCCAGATTCAAAAGACAACAAGGATTCGATGTTTTTTTTAATTTCGGCACCGACGAACACGGTTTAAAAATTTACAGAAAAGCTCTTGAGCAAGGAAAAGAACCCCAAGATTACGTTGACGAGTATGCCAAAAAATTCGATAGCCTTAAGAAAGCTCTAAACTTGAGTTATAACAACTTCATACGAACCACCGATTTACACCACACTAAAGCTGCACAAGAATTTTGGATGAGATGTAATGAAAACGGTGACATCTATAAGAAAAACTACAAGCAAAAATATTGCGTCGGTTGTGAACTGGAAAAGACCGACTCTGAATTAGTTGATGGCAAGTGTCCTCTCCACTCCAACCAAGAACTCGAGATTATCGAGGAGGAAAATTATTTCTTTAAGTTTAGTAAATACCAAAAGTCTCTTTTGGAGTTTTACAAAAAAAATCCCGATTTTGTGGTCCCGAAAGGCAAATTTAATGAAATTAAAGCTTTTGTTGAAGAAGGGTTGCAAGATTTTAGTATCTCAAGGCTTAAAAGCAAGATGCCTTGGGGGGTTGAAGTACCAGATGACTCCAAACATATCATGTTCGTCTGGTTTGATGCTTTGGCAAATTATGTCTCAGCTATTGGTTGGCCAGACAATAAAGAAAAATTTGAAAAATGGTGGCCTGTAATTCAATTTGCCGGGAAAGACAATCTGCGTCAGCAAACCGCCATTTGGCAGGCTATGCTTGCCTCGGCTGGTCTACCTTTCTCAAAACAAGTCTTTATTCACGGTTTTATTACGGTTGACGGACAAAAAATAAGTAAAAGTCTTGGAAATACGATTAATCCGATTGAAGTTGCCGGAAAATACGGAACCGATGTCCTCCGCTATTATCTTTTGGCTAAAATTAATCCATATGACGATTCGGATTTTACTTACAAACAGTTTGAAGAAACCTACAACGGCGAACTGGCAAATGGTTTGGGAAATCTTGTTTCCAGAACCGCCAAGCTTTGCGAAAACTCCGGTTTTAATTTCAGTCCAACCAGGATTTCGGCAGATGAAAAAATCACTCAGGCTCTAAAAGAATATAAATTTGACGTTGCATTAAAAATCATTTGGGAAGAAATTTCTCAAACCGATAAATTCATAAACGAAGAGGAGCCGTGGACCCTAAAAGACGAAGAGCTTAAAAAAGTATTAATTCACCTTGTTGATCACATTCGTTCAATTGCATATAACTTAAGGCCTTTCCTTCCCGAAACTGCTCAAAAGATTGAAGAACAGTTCAATTCGGAAATAATCAAAGCAGAAGTGCCCCTTTTCCCCCGATTAAAATGAGAGATTGGATTGTAAGACACGATAAAATTATTCAAAGGCTTCTGGAAATTCTTCCGG
>Ga0315297_10000960_pt1 | contig 17430 bp, 14 predicted proteins | sample YL17G15_0_MG_FD_203628 | JGI IMG/M metagenome (GOLD analysis project Ga0315297, IMG submission 203628) | Sediment microbial communities from Yellowstone Lake, YNP, Wyoming, USA - YL17G15_0 | ecosystem: Environmental > Aquatic > Freshwater > Lake > Sediment | place: USA: Wyoming | collected... | reverse complement strand
CAATTCGCATGTATCTTCAGGAAGTCGGCAGGGTGGCACTGCTTACAGCTCACGAAGAGAAGGTACTATGCCGGAAGATAGAGCTGGGTAGATACGTAGAAAAGATCGAGTATAACCACTTCAGGAAACACCAGAAATTCCCTTCACCCGTTGACATAGTTACTCACGTGATTTTCCAATTATCCAAGGCAGATCCCGTTGCTCGGATTATTGAGGAGCGTATTGGTATCGAACCCTCCAGCAATGTGGTAGAGACGATCAAGAATCCTGAATTTCGCTCCGCCATCGACGTTGTTATAGATCCATCGCTAATAGCTGCAATCGCTGAGGGGATAGATAAAGGGACCACTGCGGACGAGGAAGCCATAGTAAATCTTTCCATAAACAGTCAACTGTTGCCCCAGCAATTGCTGGAGCTCCTGGCTAGAGATAAAACTTCATGGCGAAAACTAAAGACTCTCCTGAGTAACAACAGGTTCCTGTCTAAACTTGATTCTCATAGCAGTGAGTGCAAAGCTTACTTTGAAAAGGTGAGGACCGAAGCAGAAGCATCAGAAAGGCACCTCACTGAAGCAAACCTGCGCCTGGTGGTCAGCATAGCTAAGAAGCATATCGCGCGTGGCATGCCCTTCCTTGATCTTATCCAGGAGGGGAATATTGGCCTCATCCGAGCTATAGAGAAGTTTCAGTATAGAAGGGGCTACAAGTTCAGTACCTACGCCACCTGGTGGATCAGGCAAGGTATCACTCGATCTATAGCTGACCAGTCCCGTACCATCCGCGTTCCGGTACACATGGTAGAAGCAATTAACAAGCTATTACGCGCAACACGGCAGCTAGTTCAAGAACTTGGACGCCAACCAAGTTACGAGGAAATTGGCGGCCGTCTAGATATGCCGGCAGAAAGAGTAGAAGAAGTCATGGCTGTGTTTTTCCGTCAGCCAATTTCGCTGGACATGCCCATTGGGGAAGATGCTGATAGCCGTCTAGGTGACCTTGTTGAAGATCGCGGCAGTTTAGCACCAGCTGAAGCCACTTCACAGCAGCTACTCAAAGAGCAAATAGATAAAGTGCTCGACGAACTTACCGAACGAGAAAAAAAGGTACTCCAGCTCAGGTTTGGCCTTAAAGACGGACGCGCTCGAACACTGGAAGAGGTGGGCAGAGAATTTAGTGTAACTCGAGAAAGAATACGGCAGATTGAAGGCAAGGCTCTGCGCAAGTTACGTCACCCCTCCCGCAGTCGAAAGCTCAGGGGCTATCTAGAGTGATTAACCTAGATGGCATGTCAAGCATAATACCCATCTTTTCAGGCAACTTGCCTGTTCGTCCATAATAAGAGAGTACGTGGGAATTCCAGGGATACCACCCTTCACACTGTGAAGGACCAGGCTCGTTACAAGTCAGGTATTACGTACCCAGAATACGACGGAATTAGAGACGTAGATGGTGAATTCTGGTTAAGAGTCGAACTTGGATAGGCTGATATCCATGGAAGTATCAAGTCTATTTATTGGGTTATTTCAAACTGCGACAAGGATGCTTAGCCAGCAAGAAACAAAGAGCCCCGAGTAACCTCAGTTGTCTCACCTGCTATGCTCCGGCCTGGCTCTCAGCTTACCTTGTGCTGGCCACTGCCCGCACCTTTCAGCTTGCACCAAGCCCGACTCCTTTGGCAGGCCTCTGGTCGGCTACTCGGGACTGTGTTCATACTAGAACACATGTAACCACCTGTCAATTCCTCTTACGTACTAGGAGAGTGGTACCAGGTCCTCGGAATCAGCGACCGCAGGGGCACCACACCGATCAGGCCTTATCTCACGGAACACATTCACCTGCACTCAGTGGTTGGCTTGTGATATATTTGAAAGGGAGAAAAGGCTCCCTCTTGATCTCTGCAACAATGCTGGAGGATACTAGACAACCATGAAGACCATTATTCTACGTCCAGCCGATCCTGAACGTGATTTTGGGCAGCTCGCCGCCTGGTTTTCAATCCTGGAAGGTGAGCCAAATTCGGAATCCGGCCTCAAGGAGTACTTTGATAAGGAGCGGGAAAGAACCATCCAGAGGGTGGCTGAAGATGAGCAAGGACAGCTTCTGGGTTTCTACTGGATCCATCGCAGAGGGTCCATGACGGGCCAGATGTCCCTTTACCTGTTCGTGAGACCGGAGCAGCGCGGGCAAGGGATAGGTTGCCGGCTGTATGAGGATCTAGCGCACGCCGCTGAGATGGCGCGGGCGAAAAGCTTGCGGGTAAGCATCTGGGATGATTGCCCGCAAGGCAGGACATTCGCTGAACATCGCGGTTTTATCGAGTGGAAACGGCAGATTATCCTGGAGCTAAACCTGGATACTTTCGATGATCGTCTGTATGACGCGACCATTGCCGGGCTCAAAAGCGACGGATTTCGCTTCACTTCGATGGAGGAATTGGGAGACACCGAAGACGCGCAGCGCAAGCTGTATGTCCTGAATGACGCAACAGCCAGGGCTGTCCCGGGCTCGGATGGCGAATCTGCCTGGGATTCCTTTGAAGATTTCCGAAGAAGCGTGTGCGGGTCCGATTGGTACAGGCCCGGCGGGCAGTTTGTGGTAATTGATACGGCCAGCGGCACATGGGCAGCGATGTGCGCCATCACCCGCTTTGACGGTGCTGATCATGCCTACACCCTCCATATTGGAGTGGAGTCGCGTTACCGAAGGCGCAAGCTGGGGCAGGCAGTGCAGGTACTGGCGCTGCGCGTGAGTGAACCCGACCCGTTAGCCCTGATCATTGCCCTGGACCACAACGGAGATGTAGTGCACAACCTGCAGGATCATAGCGGCCACTACCATACCGTTACCAGCGTCAACGAGGCAGATGGCTATCTCTGGCTGGGCAGCCTGATACAACCACACGCGGCCCGCATTCCCGTTCCGTAGGCAAATTTACGACAGCAGAGGAAAGCGCAGATGCAATATCGAAGGCTCGGCAAGCTGGACTGGGAGGTATCGGTACTGGGCTTCGGAGCGATGCGATTGCCGCTCGCCGGTAAAGAAGCAGGAGAAGTGGATGAAGCCGAGTCGATAAGGATGATGCGTTACGCTATAGACCACGGCGTCAACTATGTCGACACTGCGTATCGCTACCATGAAGGGCGGAGTGAAGCGATAGTGGGCAATGCACTCAAGGATGGATATCGTGAGAAAGTGAAGGTGACAACGAAGCTCCCGGTGTGGCTGGTGGAAGGCGCAAAGGACTTTGACCGCTACCTCAATGAGCAACTCGGGCGTTTGCAGATGGAGAAGGTCGATTTCTACTTTCTCCACGGGCTGAATAGCAAGAGCTGGGCCAAGGTGCGGGACCTGGGAGTGATACGCTGGGCTGAGGGAGCGATGGCTGACGGGCGCTTCGACCACCTGGGATTCTCTTTCCACGATAACTTCGAGGCCTTCCGGCAGATTGTGGACGGGTACGACAACTGGACTTCAGCCCAGGTCCAGTACAACTATATGGACGTAGACTATCAGGCCGGCCGCCGGGGCGTGGAATATGCCGCCAGCAAGGGACTGGCGGTCGTGGTCATGGAGCCGATACGCGGGGGACAACTTGCTAAGCCACGGGGGCCGGTGGCTGGAGTGTGGGAAAGCGCAGCCCGGAAGCGCAGTCCCGCCGCCTGGGCACTGCTGTGGGTCTGGAACCAGCCAGAGGTCTCGGTGGTTCTCAGCGGCATGAGTACCATGGAGCAGGTCGTGGAAAACGTTGCCCTCGCTGATAGCGCCAGGCCGGGCATCCTTGGCCCGGAGGAACTGGCACTGGTCGACCGGGCACGGGAAGCCTATAAGGGACTGGCCCCTATTCCCTGCACGGGATGTAAGTATTGCATGCCCTGTTCCAGCGGTGTGGAAATCTCAGACATCTTCGAGATGTATAACGATGCAATGATATACGAAGACCCCCGGGAGGCACGCTGGGTCTACGGCCGGTTCAAGGAGGAACAGCGTGCGGACCAGTGCACCAGGTGTGGGGAGTGTATGGATGCCTGTCCTCAAGAAATAGACATCCCAGGGTGGCTCGAGAAAGTGCATACATTTCTGGCGCCCAAGAAAGAATCCGGAAGTTAGTTTGAATTCCCGCCGGAAGCAGTCTGCACCTTTCTTTGGTGCCGGGCAAACAAAGAGTGTAAAAGTAGCCGGAATCAAATTACAGGGATACCATCCTTCACAAGGTGAAGGACCGGGCCCGCTACAGATCAGGCACTACGTCCCCGGAAGATTATTCCGATGTGGGGTTTCTCCCCAACCGGGGTCTGGGCCAGTTTCAGGGCGAGAGTAATGTTGCTCGAGTCATGAGGCCAGGGCTGTTCTGCGGACGAATCCGGTAGCCCGACGGGTTCTCCTTCTTTCAGATAACTCGCCCGCTCTCTTATCGTCTTGAATAGCCAGGGCGGGTTAAATGTAACGCAGGGAGTCAACACGCTGACAAACGAGAAACCCTTATGTTTGATAGCCTCCTCCATGAGCCAGGTGAGATTGGATACGTCTGTGGCAATGCCCTGAGCAATGAAACTCGCCCTGGTGGAGACACTGTAGCTGACCATGTCCAGAACCGGGTCCACCGGCGGGTAGAATTTCAGTGAAAGGAAAGGGCCTTCGCCCCGTTGCAGATAGGGGGTTGTGGGGCTGGTTTGGCCCTTGGTCAGGGCATACACGAAGTTATTGACCATGATGCAAGTCAGGTTGATATTTCTCCTGACTGCGTGGGGAAGGTGTCCAGCTCCGATGCTGAAGAAGTCGCCGTCGCCGCCGATAGCCACAACTGTCAACTCGGGATTGGCCAGCTTGGCTCCCTGGGCGATGACCACAGCGCGACCGTGGAGACTGTTGAAGCCGTAAGTATCTACGTAGCCGGGTATCCTTGACGAGCAACCGATCCCGGAGACGATAAGAGCTCGATGATTGGGTATTCCTAGATTTGGCAAGACGGTTTTCGTGAGCGCATTGAGGAGGGCAAAATTACCGCAGCCCGGACACCAAATCGGCGTTACGTCTGTCCTATAGTTGCTTGTTTCACTCATCTGGCTAACTTCGTGACTGGCCCGGATAGTTCCTTTCTGCTAAAGGCCATTCCTCCTGCCCTGGCATAAACCTCACTATCAGAGGGCAAGTCTATTTGAGAACGGAGGTAATGATAAAACTGAGCAGAGTAACTCATCTCTATCACCAGCAGCTTTTCCAGCGAACCTACAAAACTGGCAAGCCTATTGGGCAGTGGATGAATTAGCTCCGGTATGCAAATGCTCAGTTCATCTTGTAACCCCAAGTCATCCACCGTTTCCAGGACAAACTGGGCGGTAGACCCAAAGGCCACTATGCCCTTTCTCGATTCTTCCCTTCCAAAGACTCTGACTAATTCATCCCTGTCTCGGAGCGGCGTCAGCTTCTGCCATCTCTTTTCGTGCATGCGCTGGTTGTTGGCGAAGTCGAATGAAGGCCTTCCCTTCTCGCTGTGGGCGAGTCCTGTCACCTGATATGTCAGGCCTTGGTCACCGATGAGTGCCATGGGTGAAATGTAGTCATCAGTCATTGCATACCGGCGATATTGCTCCTGGTGTTCCCGGCCAGGCCTTTTTCTCTCAACTACTGCGTAGTCTGCCTCGAACAGATCGCTGCTGGTAGCCACCGTAGTCTGGCCGAGCCTCTGATCGGAAAGCAGAATCACCGGCGTCTGATAATATTCGCTGATATTGAAGCTTTCTATCAGCAGGCGGTAGCAGCCCTCCAGGTCGTAGGCAGCAAGAACCACTCTAGGGGCATCGCCATGGCCGCCGTAGATGGCATGATTGATGTCCGATTGCTCTAATTTGGAGGGTATGCCCGTAGCAGGCCCGCATCTTTGCACATCAACAAGAACCACCGGAATCTCGGCTCCTGATGCCAGACCTATCATCTCGGTCATCAGGTCTATTCCCGGCCCGGTGGTGGCAGTCATTGACTTTGCACCAGTCAGGGAAGCCCCAAGAGCCATTCCAACTGCGGCGATCTCGTCCTCTGCCTGAATGAATACTCCGTTTCCCTGGCTAAGACGTTCCTGCATCTCCTCCATGATCTCCGACGCAGGCGTAATGGGATAGCCAAAGAAAGCTCGACAGCCGACGCGGATTGCTCCCTGAACCACGGCACTGTTCCCATGGAGGACGACTTTGGCTTGAGCATCCAGTGGGGGCGACAGTCTTAGCTCGGAAAAAGGGAATTCCGATAGCAGGCGTCTGCCAGCCGTGAGAGCCAGACCATTTCTTTCCAGTAACGCTGATGCCTCGTCCTCGATCGCAGCACCTTTGGAAGGACTTTCCGGTAAATCCAGGATCCTCTCCAGCAATCCTAATGCCACCATATTCTTGGCAGCAGTCTTCCCGGTCAGTTCTTTGCTTGTTTCGGAAAAGGCAACCTGAAACGAATTTTCGGGCAGAACGATGCCGTCCTTTGGGGGAGCGCTGTCATAGAACAGGACGCTGTCACGTCCCAGCGGCAATTCTTGCTCGAGCTCCGCATACTGCTCCCAGTTGAAGCATACCATGATATCCGCAATATCGGCTGGCACAGAAGCGCGAGTCGTGTCCAGGCTTAGTTTTACACCAGAAGCTCCACCTCTAATCTGCGGGCCGTAGTATCTCGGCATCTGGCTGAAGTATCCCTGGGAGGCAGCCAGTCTTTGCAGAAGACTGCCCAGAACTACCACGCCATCGCCACCAGCACCAGCAATCCCGATGGTTAATCTATGCCTCATTCTATAAACAAATGCCAGAAGGTCTGGTCACTTCATTATATACTACATTATATACTACATTGTAGCTCTAAAGCAGGCAAAGTAAAGTACTCACAATCAAGAATTCTGGCTAGGGGAGTTCCCGGTAGGTCCGCTGGAGGAGGAGGGCATCTTGCTCTATATAAGGGGCGCTCTCGCAAATGATTACTCCCTTTGCCCTCCGTTCCTTGAGGGCTTTGAGTAGCTCGGCATATCGAAGGTCCGAGTCCGGGAGCATCAGGTGCTTGAGTTCGCCCTTCTTGCCGTAGGCAATCCCGGACAGATGGATGTGCATGTTATCTAACCCTCGCCTGCCCAGTTTCTTTTCAACCTGGTCCAAGACAGCGAGGAACTCTTGATAGGAGTTAGCCTTTCCCGTCCGGGCATGCCAGTGAGAAAAATCAATGCAGGGCAGAATTCCTTCTATCTCGCTGCTGAGCTGAAGTAGTTCCTCAAGAGTGCCGAATTGAGAGGACTTTCCCGTGACTTCCGGGGAAATCGTTACTTTGTTTCCCTCTTTCCGCAGAGTGTTCATCACCTCTTGCAGATGCCTTTTGACCATGGCGTAGGTCTCTGCGGGGGTGCTTTTCAGATAAAAGGCGGCATGGAAGGTGATGCTTCTGGCGCCGAAAAGAGCGGCGATTCGGGCAGTCTGTAGTATCCTTTCTTTGCTCATGTGCACTTTTTGCCGCTCGACGGCATTCAGGTTTACGAAGTAGGGTCCGTGGGCGGTAAGCACAACGTTCTTCCGTGCTGCGAGTTCTCCCACCGAGACAGCGACTTCAGGGCTCATCTTCACCCCCTGGACAAATTCCACCTCCATGCAGCCGAGGCCGAGCTCGGCAATACGCTCAATGCCAGCCTCGGTGGAACGGGATTCAGCACTGAGGGGGACACCGCCTGTTCCGAAAAGGAGCCTGCCTGCTTTGTTTGAGCTCATGGTTTCCTTCTATCTAATTCTAGTGCTTCGTCTACCAGTTTTCTATAGGCAAAAAGCAAATCTCCGGTTAGCTTGCCGCGTTTGCCTGTGCCGATGGTCCTGCCTTCAACTGAGACCAGAGGCATAAGCTCCAGTATGGAATTGGTAAGGAAGGCTTCCTCAGCCTCGACTAGCTCATTTAACTGCACCCATCTTTCCGTGGCCTTGATATTTGAAGTTCGGGCCATTTGCAGAACGGCGTCCCTGGTGATTCCAGGCAGGACGCCGCTTTCGAAACAGGGTGTGATGAGTTCTCCACGGCTGACCAGGAAGACATTGGTCGTGCTGCCTTCGGCAAGGTATCCCTGTTCATTGAGGAAGATAGCTTCGTCGTATCCGGCAGCTCTGGCTGCCGTGCGGGCGAGGATATTGTCCATATAGCACGTGGATTTCAACCGGGATAGGGGCGACTGGCTGTTGCGGCGCAGGAAAGACACGGCTGCCTTGAAACCTGTTTCATATTTCTCTGGTGGTAAGGGAACAAGGTTCCGGGCAGTGATTAGGACAGTAGGGCTGGGGCAGGTGCCGGTGTCGGGCGTCATATCGCCTTCACCGGCCGAAACGGTGAGCCTTATGCGGGCATCCTTGAGTTCGTTAGCTTCCAGAGTTCCCATGCAGGCAGCTTTGAGAGTTTGCTTTCCCTCGTCTGTGGTCAGGACGCTATGCGTCAGGCCGATGCTCTCTGCAGAGCAGCGGAGGCGAGTAATATGAGAATCGAGGCGAAAGATACGGCCGTTGTAAGCACGCATGGTCTCGAATAAGCCGTATCCGTAAAGGAAGCCATGATCGAAGGGGGATAGCTTAGCCTCGAAGTGAGGGACAAGTCGGCCGTTGAGATAGACTATTTCTGCCACGTAGCAAAAGCCCTAAATTCTAAGCTCTGAATTCTGAACAATATCAAAAATAAAAGATAAAAAATCAAAATTACAGTTCAAAGAGCAAAAATAGTTCGGTTTTTGAATTTTTCTTTGTCATTTTGCATTTTGTTTTTACCTTTTGCTCTTTTGGGATTTAGTGGGTGGCTTTCATCCAAACTGGCGGGGTAAAACCGAGAAAGTTAGCTAAGAGGTCATGTCCCACCTCGGTGAGGATGGACTCGGGGTGAAACTGGACCCCCTCTACTACGTAATCCCGGTGTCTCACCCCCATTATTATGCCCTCGGGAGTCCTGGCGGTGACTTCGAGACAGGATGGAAACCCTTCAGCTTCGATAATGAGAGAATGGTAGCGTGTTGCGGGAAAGGGATTAGGTAAGCCCCGGTAGATAGTCCTGCCATCGTGGTGGATAGTGGAGGTCTTGCCGTGGACCGGCAGGCTTCGTCCAATCTTGCCCCCGTAGGTGTACCCGATGCATTGATGTCCCAGGCACACGCCGAGCATCGGGATTTTCCCACCGAAGTGCCGCACTGCCTCGTTAGAGATGCCCGCTTCTAAGGGTGTGCATGGTCCCGGCGAGATAACAATGTGGCTGGGGGCTAGCTCTTCAATTTGAGCTACAGTAATCTGGTCATTGCGGTAGACCACCGGTTGCCAGCCCAGTTCGCCCAGGTATTGAGCAAGGTTGTAAACAAAGGAATCGTAGTTGTCTATTATTAGCACCATTTTCAGGGTTCCCTCCCGCGCTAAATTATGCCTCTATTCCACCGTCGTTGACAAATTTGCCTTCGGTGTTTATTCTATTCAGTGTTGCTCACGTGGAAGGAATTTCTGGCCGGATTGTTGCCAGCGCAGAGGCCTACATGCATGCCCTCAACCGTCTGTTGTCGGCCAGAAAAGAGTAAGTAATGTCGAAGACAAAGGTTTTGAATTTAGGAATCAGGCTCTCTGAGATATTTCAAATGCGGAGGTGATGAATTTGAGTTCTTTGCTGGAAATGATATTGAGGTTTTTATTGGCTGCTGCCCTGGGGGCGGGCATTGGTTATGAGCGAGAGCGGGCAGGCAAGGCAGCGGGGCTGCGCACGCATATTTTAGTTAGCTCCGGAGCAGCTCTTTTCACCTTAGCATCTATATACGGGTTTGATGGTGCAACGGTTGACATCTCTCGAGTTGCCGCTGGGGTGGTGGTTGGAATTGGTTTTATCGGAGCTGGCGTTATTCTCCGTGGCCAACGTGAAAAAGAGGTGGCAGGGCTAACCACTGCTGCTACCATCTGGATAACTGCTGCCGTGGGTCTGGCCGCGGGGACAGGGATGTATTTGGTCTCCATTATAGCGGCTGCGGTCACCGTAGGTGTTCTGTTTCTTCCTAAGGTTCGTGGCTAAGATGGTCATTGCGAGCCTTTTGTTTGTCGTTGCGAGCAAGGCGAAGCATTCCTAATGAGAACCGCGGTTCAAGGACTTTGACAGAGTTCCTTACAAAGGAATATTTATCATGCTCAGGATTTTGCACACCGCAGATATTCACCTCGGGGCGAAGTTCTCGGGCCTGGGCAATAAAGAGAGGTAGAAATGAAGATACTCCATACAGCAGATATCCATCTAAGAGAACATGGTGATGATAGATGGAAAGCGCTGCAAAGACTAATTGAAATTGGGAAGCAGGAAGAAGTTGAGGCTTTTGTGATAAGTGGAGATCTCTTTGATAAGGACATTGATGCTGAAAACCTAAGGCCTAAGATACGGGAGATTTTCTCAGGCAGCGGCCTCAAAATCGTCCTGCTCCCGGGAAACCACGACAGCGAGTCGTACACAGGGGGCATGTATTTTGGGGAAGATGTGTCTATCCTAACGAATTTTAATAAGCCTTTGGAATATAAGAACGTGAGGATATGGGGATTACCTTTTGAACCAATAGGAGGAGAGGAGATTCTCGGTAAACTTCGCCTGTTAGCAAGTAATTTGGCTGCAGACAAGATGAATATCCTGCTCTATCACGGGGAATTACTTGACGCATTCTTTTCCAGAAGGGATTTTGGTGATGAAGGTGAGGGGAGATACATGCCCGTTAAGCTTTCTTATTTCAGAGGCTTGAAGCTCGATTATGTGCTTGCAGGGCATTTCCATTCAAAATTCGACACATGGCGACTGGAAAACGGAGGATACTTTGTTTATCCCGGGTCCCCCATCTCAATAACGGAAAGAGAGATTGGACAGAGAAAGGCAAACATCTTTGAAGTGGGAAGCCCACCAGAGGAGCATCTCTTGAATACACCTCATTTTGAGGACGTGAATATAGAACTCGACCCGTTTCTTGATGGGGAGCCTGCGGAGAGAGTCAAGGAGCGCGTCGGAAGAGTTCATCCCGAAGCAAGCATCATTCTGTCAATCAAGGGGTATATTAACAGTGAGAAGATCGGAATGAGTGAAGCAGAACTTGCACGACGAATGAGAGAAATCGCTAAGGGAAAGTGCAGAAAAGAACCGAGTCTTGAGTTCAGCGACATACGCGTAATACTTGAGGATGACCTCTTCAGAAACTTTATGAGTGAACTTGAGCAACGCAATTACGATGAAGAAAAGAAGAATCAACTGCGGGATTTGGCAATAAGGGCAATGATGAAGGCGAGAGCATGAAACTAAAGGAATTTTCAATAACACGTTATGGCCCTTTGCCAGACACAGGGAGAGTTTCGCTTTCGGCAAGGAATTTTAATCTATTCTGGGGCAAGAATGAAGATGGGAAAACCCTCACGATAGATGCACTTGTGAAGTTGCTGCTGGGGCGAAACGTTAAGGATTTCAAAGATATAGACCGCGTGGACGAAAAGCCAGAAGGCTACGTAATTCTAGAAGACGAGAGGGAGAAGGAAGTCAAATTGCCAGAGAAGGGGGATTTAACAAAGATTGTTGAGGGTTTGACCTCATCGCAATGCCGTAATGTCTTTGTGGTAAGGAATAGCGACCTTTCTATTGCCTATGAAGGTGAGTTCTACACCGATGTAACAGACCGACTTACCGGCTTAAGGACTGGGGAGATCTTGGAGGTGAAGGAAGCCCTGAGAGAAATAGGCAAAATGACACCGGGCGGTGTATTTAGGGATATCAAGGATGAGAGACTAAAAACAAGAGTAGAAAAGGCGGCAGAGTTGGTTAGGGCAATTGAGAGTTTGCTTGAAAAAGTCAAAGAAGGGAGATTTGATGAGTTCGAGGAGGAGTCTGTGAGGCTAGGGGAAGACACGGAGAGGTTGAGGCAAGACATAGCAAATCTTGAAGATGCTAGGAGAAGAGAGCAATACGAAAAGGGAAAAGACGCACTGGATAAGCTTATTGATGCTGTGGAAAACGTCAAGGGTCTGGAGATCTACAATCAAAGCGATTGGCAATTATGGAGAGACTGTGAGAAAGATATAGAAGACCATCGCAGGCAGAGCAATGAGCTTGTTGTAAATCTTGGAAACACGAAGAGGGAACTCCAGTCGACAGCCGAAGCGTTAAGAAAGGGAGAAGAAGAGTTTAGGATTCTGGAGGAAAGGAAGAGAAGACTGGATGATGAAGTGAAGCCAGACTTGAAGAGTTATGAGATAGAGCTGGGAAAGGTAAAGAGCCAGGAAACAAAGAATAGGTTCTACGCCATAGCAGCCATAACGTCAGCAGTGCTATCAGCAGTATCAATATTGGCGGTGGTGTTGAATCCCTCAACTGCGGTTTACGGGTTGCTTGCATTCTTTGTGGGGGCAACCGCCGCCTTCGCAATGCTGAGACTTTCCTTCACGCAGAAAAAAGCTCATCTTGCCGGGGTATTCGAGAGAATCAAGCTAAGCGTCACTAGGTTTGAACTCGGTGCGGAGAGCCCAGAAAAATTGTATTCAAACGTTCAGAGATTTGAAGAGGAGTACGGGAGGAAATCTGAAGAGTTACAACGTGTAAGAAACAGCGAGGAAAAATCAAAAGAGAGAATTCACGAACTGCAAAACACACAAATTCCGAAGATACAAGATAGGATCAAGGGGGCTGAAGAAAAGATACAACGGATAAAGACAAAGTCGAAAGAGGAGTCTTTAGAACAATACGCCGAGAAGTTCGAACGGAAAGGGAAACTCGAAAGTCTGATCAGGCAGAAAGAAAGTGTTCTTAAGAGTCACTTCGGGGAAAAGAGTGGGAAATTGGAGGCAAATATTCCTCACTGGACCGCAAAGGTTGGGAACCTTGAGGAGTACAAAGAAAAAGCCAAGGACGTAAAATACAGTGAGGCCGATGCATCGAGACTAGATCAGGAAAGGAGAGAGCGTGAAGAAAGCCTGGAAGGAGTGAAAGAAAAGATTCACCCCCTTCGAGATGAAATGACAAAGGTAGAGCGCGATGCGAACGATATTCTGAAATCAGACGAGCCATTGTATTGCGAGACGTCAGTGGATTTGAAAGCAATCAGAGACAGACTTCAAAGTTTCATAGAGGAAAATGAAAACAACAAGGATAATGCACTGACAGCTACAGAAATTTTTGAGGAGATTGAAAAAGAAGAAAGAGAAAAGGTTTCTCAGCTTTTTGGCAGTGACAGCCCCATTTCAGAGTACTTTAATGAAATGACAAATGGACTTTATGAAGCGGTGCTCTTTGATCAAGAAACAGCCAAAATATGGGTCAAGCGGAGGGATGGAGAGATACTGGCAGCGGAAAAACTATCGGGAGGTGCCCATGACCAACTATATCTCTGCATTCGACTTGCTCTTGGCGAAAGGCTTTTGAAAGGCAGGAAAGGTTTCTTTATCTTGGATGATCCATTCATAAAGGCTGACCCAGCTAGATTGCAGAGACAAATTCAAACGTTAAGGAAAATTTCTGAATTAGGGTGGCAAGTCATATACTTCTCCGCAAAAGGCGAAATCAAAGATGCTCTGAAAGAGGACATCGAAGCAGGTACCATTAACTACGTTGAGGTTCAGGGAATATTTTCTTGAAAAGAATCTGCCAATCTCGAACAACAGTGAATAGAGGAGAAATTGGGGGCTTGCGAAGCTGAAAAGATTCTGGCAGCCCGCAGCGGCAAGAAAGTGAGGCGAGCATGAAGTATGACATAACACTCAAGACTGGCATTGTCATCGAAGATTGCCAAGAGAAGCTAACTGACTTTTGCCAGAATGATGCGAGTTACAGAATGTATGACTTGCCATCAGAAGTCAAGGATGATAATGAATTGATAGAGACAGATATACGGTTTGCAAATCACATGGTAGCACGGATGGGGCCTTTGATAATCAAGTCCGTGGTTGAAAGGAGCAAAGCAATTAACTCAGCTTTGGCCTGCATTGCGCCCACAGTTAGTATTCCTGATGCAAATATACCGTGGATAGCACTCGAACAATTGTTTAATGCAACGTTGGGTCCAGAAGTTGGGCCTGCTAGAGTTACAAAGATACTGCACAAAAAACGGCCGAGGCTCATACCAATCCTCGACAGTGTGGTTGTTTCTTACTGCAAAGTGGCCTGCGGCGATGACCTGCAGCACAAAGACACAGCTTCAAGCATGATTGTATATGTCAAAATGATCAAGGATGACATTAACAAAAACCTAAATGTCTTGGAGAGTGCTATTCAAGTGAGTGGCCTTAAACTCACGGTAGTGCGCGCCTTTGATGTGCTTTTGTGGGCATATTCAGGAGCATATGAGAAAACATTTGATCGTCCTCCTGTGTGGCAACGTTGAGAGCCTCGCTTGTACCTGCTGCCAGTGTTGTTATGGAAGGGATTACTGGCCCTGAAGAAATTTTGGGTTAATATGTTTTCTCTAATCCTCAAAAACAGGGTATAAGCGAGGTGAATGGAATTATGAAATCAAAGCGTGCGCCTGACTAAGGAAATGAGGATAACCAACCAGTCAGGCGAAAGGCTGCCTTAAACAGAGGTGGATATTGTGAGTCTGCGCGAAAGATTGATTGGAATCTTCTATAGGGTGGCAACGGGCAGCCGTAAGACACGAAATCTTCTTACCCCTGCTGGGGCAATCTTCTTTTTTGGCCTTATAGCATTATTGATTTTTGTTGCTCTTCAGGTAGACGAATGCTTGGACTTTCCCGAACTCCTTCCTACATCTTTGAATATTATTGTATCTGTGCCTATCATTGCTATCGGGCTGTTCTTAATGATATGGTCAGTTCTGAACTTTGTCAGAGTAAAGGGAACACCTGTGCCCTTCAACCCGCCACCTAAACTGGTTACGACCGGGCCTTATGCCCATGTCAGAAATCCCATGCTCACAGGCGTGTTCGTCCTGTTGTTTGGACTCGGTGTTCTGCTTAGATCAATCTCTCTGGTTTCTATATTCACCCCGGTATTTATTCTGTTCAACGTGTGGGAATTAAAAGCAGTTGAGGAACGGGAATTGGAAAGACGCCTCGGGGAAGATTATGTTGAATACAAGAAGAGAGTGCCCATGTTTATTCCACGGTTGAAGGTGGGAACTGAGAAGTCAATAAAATGAAAAGAGAGGCAACCCGTCGCCCAACAGCAGATAGAAGGAGGTGATTAGAGATGGGTTATATTTCCCCGACATTGGCCATAAGGAATATGAAGCAGACGATTCAATTCTATAGAGATTCTCTGGGATTCAAGATGGGCATGGCTTTCCCTGACGCTGACAACCCGGAGTATGCCGACCTATCGAAAGATGGAATGGTTGTCATGTTGGTACCGGCCAAAAATGTGGGTATTGGTAGCAAACAAAGATTGGGAATCGGCGTGAACTTGTATATGCAAATCGATGGGGATATAGATGAATACTGCAATGAGCTAAAGAACAAGGGCGTTAAGGTTGTAGTTGACATAAAAGACGAGCCGTTTGGCATCAGGGACTTCACAGTCGAGGATATCAACGGGTATAGACTGACATTTAACCAGGTCTCCAAGGCTGTTAAGACTTGTATGAGCTGCGGCATGCCCGTGACCAGGCTCGAGGATTTCGGCGGAGGAAACCCTGAGAACTTGTACTGCGTATACTGTTCAAACCGGGATGGCAGCCTCAAAAGCCATAAAGAGGTGTTCGAGGGCATGGTCAACTTCATGGTGACGTCTCAGAAGATGGACAGAAACACTGCTGAGAGCGCAGCGAAAGAGCGTATGGCAAAGATGCCTGCTTGGAGTGGTAGAGCCTGAGTTATACGTTAGCGCCAGTGTATTTTAGCTCGGAGCTAGGAAACACAAGTTTCAAGTCACAAAACCGTTTTCTCTCTCAAGTGGAAAGGCAAATAAGCCTGCCCGAAAAGCACAGTTGACATAATCAACCAAGAGGCATATAAATACCTTCTCCTAGTCGAAGAAGGCAAGGCGAATATATAATTAGGAAATTTTAGAGTGGGAATGTACTAGGGCTCGAAAGCAGAGGAAATAGTATGGAGTTTAATGTAGCAGTTTTGCCCGGCGATGGGATTGGTCCGGAGGTTGTAGCCGAAGCGCTGAAGGACTTGCAGGTGGTGAGCGAGACATTCGGGCATAGCTTTCACCTCCGTGAAGGTCTGATAGGCGGCGTTGCTATAGATACTCTGGGCACAGCCCTCGCCGATGAGACCTTGAAGATGTGCAAGCAAAGTGACGCAGTGCTCCTCGGCGCTGTCGGCGGTTCCAAATGGGACAATCCTCAAGCCAAAATCCACCCTGAAGATGGGCTTCTGGCTTTGCGTAAAGGACTGAAACTATTTGCCAATTTACGTCCCGTGAAAGTTTTCCCTGTGCTGGTAGATTCTACCAACCTCAAGCCGGAGGTGGTTAAGGGAGTGGACCTGGTGGTGGTTAGAGAGCTTACCGGTGGGCTTTACTTTGGCCAGCCCAAAAAGCAGTGGCGGACTGCAAAGGGAAGGCATGCTGTTGATACTCTGGCTTATTCCGAGGTAGAAATTGAGCGCATATTGAGGGTAGGCTTTGAGCTGGCTCGCAGCCGCCGGAAGAAGCTGACTTCCGTGGACAAAGCCAATGTCCTTCAGTCATCCCGGCTATGGAGGCAGATTGCCATAGAAATCTCTGCCGATTACCTTGATATTGAGCTCCAACACATGCTTGTCGATGCCTGTGCCATGAGGTTTATTCAGCGCCCCGCTGAATTTGATGTTCTGGTTACAGAGAATATGTTTGGCGACATCCTTACTGACGAGGCTTCCATGCTGGCTGGCTCCATGGGTATGCTCCCTTCGGCCAGTTTAGCGGGAATTCCTAGGGGAAAAACCTTTGGCATGTATGAGCCGATTCACGGCAGCGCTCCTAGCCGAGCGGGGCAAAACCTGGCTAATCCGATCGCCACTATCCTGAGCGTAGCTATGATGCTTCGCTATTCTTTCGCTCTGGAGACGGAAGCTCAGGCTATCGAAAATGCTGTTCTGGCGACCCTGGAACAAGGTTATAGGACCTACGATATAATGTCGAACGGGAAAACCAGGGTAGGCACGAAAGAGATGGGAGACTTAATTGCTCAACAGCTGAAGGGTTAAGGAGAGTCCTCATGGCAAGAATACAGCTTTATGATACGACTCTAAGGGATGGCGCTCAGCAGGAAGGCATTTCCTTTTCCGTTGAAGATAAGCTCAGGATTTGCCAAAAACTAGATGAGCTGGGCATCGACTTCGTTGAGGGTGGCTGGCCGGGCTCCAACCCCAAAGACTCTGAGTTCTTTGCCAGAGCACGGAATCTGCGCTTGACGCATTCCACTCTGGTGGCCTTTAGCAGCACCAGGCGCTCAAATTGCCGGGCGGAGGAGGACTCTAATCTGCAGGCCTTGCTTGAGGCCAGGACCAGAGTCGT
>Ga0315297_10000959_pt1 | contig 17440 bp, 13 predicted proteins | sample YL17G15_0_MG_FD_203628 | JGI IMG/M metagenome (GOLD analysis project Ga0315297, IMG submission 203628) | Sediment microbial communities from Yellowstone Lake, YNP, Wyoming, USA - YL17G15_0 | ecosystem: Environmental > Aquatic > Freshwater > Lake > Sediment | place: USA: Wyoming | collected... | reverse complement strand
CAGACCAGCACATCGGTGCGCCCGCTCACGAACTCGAGCATCACCTGCTCCAGCGCGTGCTCGGGCATCTGGCCGTGGGCGACGGCCATCTCCGCCTCGGGCACGATCTCCCGCAGGCGGCGGGCCAGGTAGTCGATGGTCTGCACGCGGTTGTGGACGAAGTAGACCTGGCCGCCGCGGTCCAGCTCGCGCAGGATGGTCTCGCGGATCAGCCGCTCGTCGAACTCGGAGACGTAGGTCTTGATCGGCAGGCGCTCCTCGGGCGGCGTCTCCATGGTGGACATGTCGCGGATGCCGCCCAGGGCCATGTACAGGGTGCGAGGGATGGGCGTGGCCGAGAGGGTGACGACGTCCACCTCGCGCCGCATCTGCTTCAGGCGCTCCTTGTGGGTCACCCCGAAGCGCTGCTCCTCGTCGATGACCACCAGCCCCAGGTTCTTGAACTGTACGTCCTTCTGGATGAGGCGGTGGGTGCCGATGACGATGTCCACCGCCCCGGCAGCGAGGTCGGCCACGACCTGGCGCTGCTCGGCCTCGGAGCGGAAGCGCGATAGCATCTCGATGCGCACGGGGAAGCCGGCCAGGCGCTGGCCGAAGGTCTGGAGGTGCTGCTGGGCGAGCACGGTGGTGGGCACCAGCACCGCCACCTGCATGCCCTCCAGCACCGCCTTGAAGGCGGCCCGGATGGCCACCTCCGTCTTGCCGTAGCCCACATCGCCGCACACCAGGCGATCCATGGGCCGCGCCATCTCCATGTCCTGCTTCACCTGGCGGATGGCCAGGATCTGGTCTGGCGTCTCCACGTAGGGGAAGGAGGCCTCGAGCTCCATCTGCCAAGGGGTGTCGGGCGAGAAGGCGTGGCCGGGGACTACCTCGCGGGCGGCGTAGAGGGTAAGCAGCTCCCTGGCCAGCTCGCCGACGGCGCGGCGCACGCGTGCCTTGGTGCGAGCCCACTCCTGGCTGCCCAGGCGGGTGAGGTTGGGAGTATGGTCGCCTGGCCCCACGTAGCGGCTCACCCGGTCCAACTGGTCGGTGGGCACGAACAGCTTGTCGCCCTCGGCGTAGTGCAGCTCCAGGTACTCGCGCTCATTGCCATCGAAGGCCAGGCGCACCAGCCCGACGAATCGGGCGATGCCGTGCTCGACGTGCACCACGTGGTCGCCCGCTGCCAGCTCGGCCAGGAAGGCCTGGCGGTCGATCCCTCGCCGCGGGAGGGCCCGCCGCTGCTTGGTGAAGCCGAAGATCTCCGTATCGGTGAGCAGGGTGAGCTCATGGGAGTCGGCGGCCAGGCGCCAGCCGGCGGGCAGCGAGCCCTGGACGACGGCCAGCCCGCCCGGCGCGATGGGCGCCACGACCTCGCTGGCAGGCGTCGCCAGCACGTCCTCCTCGCCCAGCAGGTCAGACAAGCGAGAGGCCTGCTGGGAGACGATGACGAAGCTCTTGCCCTGGCGCAGGCCTGCCACGGCCTCGCTGACGACCGTGCGCAGGCGGCCGCCGTAGGCGGGGGCGGGCAGGAAAGGGGGACGCAGGGAGTCATCGCCTTCGCCGCTGGCCCAGCGGGTCAGGTCGATGCGCCGCGTGTGGCTCTCCAGGTTGGCCGATAGCTCCCGCCAGGTGAGATGGGGCAGAGGCAGGCCGCCGGGCAGCTCGCCCTTCTTCTCCAGCTCGGCTCGCACCTCCTGGGCCTGGGCCTCCAGCTCGTCCAGAGCGGCTGCCAGGTCGGAGGGCTCGTCGCAGACGACGATGGCCTCGGCCGGCAGAAAGTCCAAGAGCATGCCCTGAGCCAGGAAGGGGACGTAGAAGGCGTCGCCGCTGAAGGAGGCAGCCGCCGCCAGAGACGACAGCTCCTCCTGAAAGCGGTCGGCCACCGGCGGCAGGCAGCGGGCGAAGTCCAGGCGCTCTTGCAACTCCTCCAGGCCTGACGGCGGCAGGAGCACCTCCCGCGCCGGGCCGATGGCCAGCGCGTCCAGGGGCGAGACGGACCGCTGGCTGGTGGGGTCGAACAGGCGCAGGCTCTCCACTCGATTGCCCAGCAGCTCGATGCGCAGGGGCATGTCGCTGGTGGGGGGAAAGACGTCGATGATGCCGCCGCGGCGGCTGGCCTGCCCGGCCTCATCCACCAGCGGCAGGAAACGATAGCCCAGGAGGGCCAGATGGCGCAGGTAGGCTTCAGGCTCCAGAGGCGAGCCCACGCTGACCGTGACCACGGCCTCGGCCTGAGCCTGGGGCGATAGCGTGCGCTGGGCCACCGCCTGGCCGGAGGCGACAACGATGGGGGCTGAGCCGTCCGTGGGCGCCGAAAGCAGTGGCAAGACCCTCAGGCGATCGCGCACCGCCTCCGGGTCGGGCGCCAGGCGCTCGTAGGGCAAGGGGTCGCGCTCCGGGAAGAGGAGTACGCGGCCCTCGTCGCCCAGCCAGACGGCCAGCTCCTCGACGAGGGCGCGCGCCCGGTCGGGTCGAGCGGCCAGCACCAGGATGGGGCAGGACAGGCCCTGGGCCAGGGCAGCGATTGTCGCCGCCTTGGCCCCATCGCTCAGCCCCAGCACCAGGCGTCGCGGCGAGCCCTGCTCGAGGGCCGCCAGGGCGTCGCCGATGGCGCTGGTGGAGCGTATCAGCGGCAGCAGGCCAGAGAGCTTCATTGCCAAACGCCTCTAGGGGCTGGCCCCTTCGACCAGCCCCTAGCCGGTATTGTAGCAATGTGCCCTCTGGGCGGGCAACCCGACTAGTTATAGCGGTTCATTGCCGCCGCCAGCCCCTCGCGGAGGATGCAGGCCACCGCCTCTGCCGCCTGCTCCACCGCTGCCGCCAGCGCCTCCTGCTCCTCGGGCTCGGGCTCGCCCAGGACATACTTGGCGACGACGAGCGGGTGGGTGACGGGCTCCCCCGCGGCCGTGCGCGGTCGGCCGATGCCGATGCGCAGGCGGGGGAAGTCTTCGCTCTCGATGGCGTAGATGATGTCGCGCAGGCCGTTGTGGCCGCCGTCGCTGCCGCGCGGCCGCAGGCGGATCCTTCCCGCCGGCAGCTCAAGGTCGTCGCAGATGACCAGCATCTGCTGCGGCGATAGGTTGTAGCGCTGGAGGAGGCTGGCCGCCGCATCGCCGCTGCGGTTCATGAAGGTGCGAGGCTTGGCCAGCACCAGGGGCTGACCATCCACCTGCCCCTCGCCCACCCTGGCCCAGCGGCTGCTCTTGAAGCGAATGCCCCAGTTGCCGGCCAGCCGCCTAACGCACCAGAAGCCCACGTTGTGGCGATGGGCAGCGTAGGCCTGGCCGGGGTTGCCCAGGCCCACCACCAGGCGAACATCGGGGTGTGTTCTCTCCGTCACGTTGAGGCGCCCCCAACCCGCACAGGCGGCTAGTCCAACCCGGCGCGGAAGCGGTGGTGGCTTATCACCTTGCTTAGGGCGTTGGCCCCCTGCTGGAAGCCGGAGAAGGTGCCGATGCCTCGCTTCAGGAACTGGCTGCGTATCTTCACCATCTCCCCTTCCAGGTGCCCCGGCTGGAGGATCATGAGGAATGGCTTCTGGCAGCGCTCCTTGTAGTCCGACAAGAGATCCATCACTTTATCCAGCAGGGTGGCGCTCATGAGCCTGTGGCCCCGCAGAAAGACGGCCGCCGACTCCAAGACGATGGCGTCGATGTTGGCGTCCTTCTCCAGGATGTCCAGCATGCGCTCCAGGTTGTCCAGGCGGAAGCCCATGGAGAGGGTGCCGCCGGCGTCCAGGGGGTTGCGGTAGCTTCCGCCGATGATGTTGAAGAAGGAGGCCAGCTCCTCATAGGAAGCGGGCGTGAGGAGTGGCACCTCCAGGTTGGCCCGGCCGAAGGCATCGGCGATGACTACCGACTGGCCGCCGGTCATGGCCACCAGCCCCACTCGCCGGCCGGTGCCAGGCTTGATGTACAGGAGACCCTTCACCACGTCGACGATCTCCTCCAGGCTGTCGGCGGTGATGGCCCCTGCCTGGCGCATGGCGGCGTTCCAGAGGGCCTCCCCTGTGGCCAGGGCAGCGGTGTGGGAGTAGATGGCGCGGGCGCCGGCCTCCGTCTGGCCACCCTTCCACACCACCACCGGCTTCAGGCGCGCGGCCCTTCGAAGAGCATCGAAGAAGCGGCGGCCGTCGCGGGGGCCCTCCACGTACATGCCGATGACCTCGGTCTCGGGGTCTTGGGTCAGGTAGTCCAGATAGTCGTCTGCGTCCAGAACCTCGGCGTTGCCGTAGCTTACCGCCTTGCTGCACTTGATGCCGTGCACGTAGGCCAGGTGGCTGAAGTTGATGCAGTGGGTGCCGCTCTGGGAGATGAAGCCCACGTTGCCCGCCTCGCCCCAGTGCTGTTCCTCGCTCTGGCGAAGGCCCAGTCTGGGATTGTAGACGCCCATGCAGTTCGGCCCGATGAGGAGAAGGCCGGCCTTGCGAGCCATGTCGCCCAACTCCTGCTGAAGACGGACGCCCTCCTCCTCCTCCGTCTCAGCGAAGCCGGAGGTGAACAGGGTGACAGCGGCCACCTTCTTGCGGATGCAGTCGGCCACGACGAGAGGGCTGATCGCTCGGCGGACGGCGCAGACCACGTAGTCGAGCTCGTCGGGGATGTCCAGAAGGCTCATGTAGTTGGGGATACCCAGGGCCTCGATGCCGGGGATCTCGTCGTTGTTGATCTGGACGGAGTAGACCTTGCCCACGAATGGTTTCAGGGCGTTCAGCCAGAGGTAGCCCGTGGCCCGCTTGTCGCCGACCACGGCCACCGTGCGGGGATTGAACGCTCGCTCCAGCTTCTGGTGCAGGTCTTTCAAGCGGGCGCCTCCCTGGGGGCAGTGTGGTGGGACATCCACTGCCTCAGGTCAGCACAATGCGGGCGTCCACGGCCAGGGCGCCGTCCTTGTAGGCGAAGATGGGGTTCAGGTCCAGCTCTTGGATATCGGGGTGCCCCTCGACGAAGGCTGAGAGACTCAACAGCATGTTCTCCAGAGCGGCGAGGTCGGCGGGCTCCTGCCCCCGGAACCCCTCGAGCACGGGGAAGCCGCGGATGTCGCGGATCATCTGGCGGGCGTCTCGCGGCTCCAGAGGGACGATGCGGAAGGAGACATCCTTCAGCACCTCCACGAAGACACCCCCCAGGCCAAACATGAGCACCGGCCCGAACTGGGGGTCCGTGGTCATGCCCATGATCACCTCCACGCCGGGCCGGGCCATCTTCTGCACCGATACGCCCAGGATGGCGGCCTGCGGCTGGGCGCGGCGGGCGGCCGCAACGATCTCGTCGAAGGCCGCCGCCACTTCCTCCTCCGAGCCCAGGTTGAGCTTCACGCCGCCGACATCGCTCTTGTGGCTGATGTCAGGCGAGACGATCTTCAGGACGACGGGCAGGCCTATCTTGCGGGCGGCGGCAACCGCCTCCTCGCGGGTGGCCGCTAGCTGGGCGTGCGCGATGGGGATGCCTGCTTCGCCCAGGATCTGCTTCGATTCCACCTCGGTGAGGATGCTGCGCCCCTCGCTCTTGGCCTTATCGATGATTCCGACGGTGCCCATGGGCGTTCACACCTTCCTTCGTTTCTGCGATGCGCGGGCGATGTCTATGATAGGGAAGGTTGAAGATAGGATCAACCAAACGCTAGGGGAAGGTCAGCCCTCGCCGAGGGAGCGCTGGATGGCCTCGCCGTAGTGCCCCCAGTAGGCGGGCGGCAGGAGGCGCCCCACGGCAACCATCGCCTGCTCGCGCGCCTGGCGATCCTGCTCCTGACGCGAGCCCTCTTTGGCCACGGATAGGGCAAAGGGCTCGCCGAACCTGACGATCAGCGTGTCATCTTCCTCCCACAAGCCGGTCGGCAGCAGCGGCAGGCCGCGTTCGCTCAGGGCCTGCAGGAACAGCCCGCTGCCCTCCAGGGCCTCTCGGAGGATGCCCGAGCCGCCCGCCTCGGGCATCAGGCCGATGGGCTCTCTCTGGGCGATCCTGGCAATGCGTCGCAGAACAGCGGCTCGCCCCACGGCCAGAGAAGGGCGGCGGGGCATAATCACCAGTCCGTACACCCTGCTGACCCGTTTGAATACCCAGCGGGTGAGCCAGGCGGGGATAGGAATGGGGCCGATATGGTACCCATACCACTCGCTGGTAATTATCCAGCGGATGCCGGAGGAGATGGGCCGCCGCTCGGCGATGAGGGTGGTGATGAACATGCCACAGTGGTAGACCTGTAGGCCGGGGCGGGCATAGTGATTGGCCACCAGAACGAAGGGGCCCTCAGAGGGCACATTTTCCAGCCCCCGCACCTGCCGGCGGTAGGGGTTGGCCACCATCACCGTCCGGCTGTCCTTCAGGATGGAGCGTCGCCGCGTCAGGAGGAGGTCTAGGCCAAAGCGGGCAAGAGGCAGGCGGGGGGACGCATAGTTGGGTGGACTCAGACTTGTTGCACCGGTGTCTCGACTCATGGGGACAGCGTGCGAAAGCTTGTTGTGCCAGCTCCTGCTTCGGCCTGAACAGAAGCGTGCAGGCTCAGATCACCGGCCCCTCTTGGTACTCCCCGAAAACCTGACGCATGACATCGCAGATCTCACCCAGGGTGCAGTAGGCGTTGACAGCGTCGAGGATGTAGGGCATCAGATTCTGCGAGCCCTGGCAGGCCTCTCGCAGTGCGCTCAGGGACTGGTTGGCCAGGCCGCTATCCCGCTCCCGCCGGAGGCGGGCCAGGCGCTGGCGCTCGCGCTGCTCGCCCTCGGGGTCCATCTCCAGGATGGGGATCTCGATGGGCTCATCCATGACGCACTCGTTGACGCCCACGCTGATCCGCTCCTTGGTCTCGATCTCCCGCTGATAGCGGTAGGAGGCTTCGGCGATCTCGCGCTGGAAGAAGCCTGCTTCGATGGCGGGGATGACGCCGCCCAGGTCCTCGATCTGGCGGAAGTAGTGGTAGCACTCCTCCTCCATCTGATTGGTGAGGGTCTCCACGAAGAAGCTGCCCCCCAGGGGGTCGATCGTGTTGGCCACCCCCGACTCGTGGGCAATGATCTGCTGAGTACGCAGAGCCAGGCGGGCTGCCTTCTCGCTGGGCAGGGCCAAGGCCTCGTCCCAGGAGTTGGTGTGCAGGGACTGGGTGCCCCCCATGACGGCCGCCAGGGCCTGAATAGCGGTGCGCACCAGGTTCAGTTCCGGCTGCTGGGCGGTCAGGGAACAGCCGGCCGTCTGGGTGTGGAAGCGCATCCACCAGGAGCGGGGGTTGCGGGCGCCGAAACGCTCCTTCATCTCGCGGGCCCAGATACGGCGGGCGGCGCGGAACTTGGCCACCTCCTCGAAGAAATCGTTGTGGCAGTTGAAGAAGAAGGAGAGCCTGGGGGCGAACTCGTCGATGTCCAGGCCGCGCTCCAGTCCCCAGCGCGCGTACTCCAGGCCGTCGGCCAGGGTGAACGCCAGCTCCTGGACGGCGGTGGAGCCAGCCTCGCGGATGTGATAGCCGGAGATGCTGATGGTGTTCCAGAGTGGCAGCTCACGCGTACCGAACTCGATGGTGTCCGTTACCAGGCGCATGGAGGGCGCGGGCGGGAAGATGAACTCCTTCTGGGCGATGAACTCCTTGAGGATATCGTTCTGGATGGTTCCCCCCAGTCGCTGTCGCGGCACACCCCGCTTTTCGGCGGCGGCGATGTACATGGCCCATATGACGGCGGCGGGAGAATTGATGGTCATTGAGGTAGTCATCTCGTCCAGGGGCAGGCCAGCGAGGAGGATCTCCATGTCGGCCAGAGAGGATACACAGACGCCGCACTTGCCGAACTCGCCGGCGGCCTGGGGGGCGTCGGCGTCGTATCCGTACAGGGTGGGCAGGTCGAAGGCTATGGAAAGACCGGTCTGGCCGTGCTCCAGGAGGTACTTGAAGCGAGCATTGGTCTCCTCAACGCTGCCGAAGCCGGCGAACATGCGCATCGTCCACGGGCGGCCACGGTAGCCGGTCGGGTGGACGCCGCGGGTGAAAGGGTACTCGCCCGGCCAGCCGATGTCGCGTTCGTAGTCGATTGCGGCGATGTCGTTGGGGTCATACAGTCGCTCGATAGGCCGGCCGGAGGTGGTGACGAACCGCTCCCGGCTTTCCCGGTCGCCGTCATCGATTCGCTTCTTCCAGGCCGCCCGTCGCTGCGACAGTGCTTTCAGCTTGGTAGGGTCGTACATCTTGCGCCCCCTCCCTTCGCCTGTCTCCACCGGACAGGGATGCTACGGCCAGGATAACATACCAGCTATCGGATTGGTAACGACAGGTGCCCGCTATCGCCAACGGCGGCGATAGTGAGATGGTGATTCACATAGGCGACCAGGCTTGACAGATGTGGTAAAATCATTCATGCGTGTTAGCGTGTTAATAGACTAGGGGAGGGGAATGGTCAACGCCCTGTTCGACAACTACCTGGATCTAGTGGAAGCAGCGCGAACCCTGGGCATTCACCCCCAGAGTCTGCGGCGTCTGATCAAGCAGAAGAAGGTTCCTGCCCTCTTGTTCGCTGGCAAGTACCTCATCGAGCGAGACAAGCTGGAGATGTTCAAAGCCAACTACGACCCCCGCCCCGGCCGCAAGCCCGTCCGCCGTCTTCTCTGAGCGTTCCCAGCGGCTACTGCTAGCTGGGGGGCTCGATGTCGATCTCCTCGTTGATGTCGGTGATGTCCATCTCGAGTTTGGCGTCGAACTCCTGGCCGGACTCATCGGTCCCAGCCACGTGAGCCCGCAGACGCACAGGCCAGTCCCCATCTTCCGCCAGCCACATGTCGAGACTCAGATCGTCTATGTCACCACCCATCCCCTCCGCACCACCAAACAGCGAGGAGAGCTGCTCGAAGCTGGCCTCGTCGATGCCGCAGTGGAGCGAGGGAACGCCGTTCACCGTCTCCTTCTTCTCGCTGGCGCAGGTTACCCCACCGGACTCCGAGAAGCCACCCCACATGGCCTCGGCTAGGCTCATATCCGTGAGGTCGCCTTCGAACTCGCTGGGGCCCATGGCCAGGTCACCCAACTTCATCCACTGCTGGTCTCCGATGACGGTCATGGACATGACCATTTCTTCATCGAGGCCACCGATGCTTATATTGGCCTCAGCCTTATCCGGCGCCACAAAAGCCCCGGTGACTTCCATCAGGACAGTCTCAGGTGCGGCGCCAGGCTCCGCGCCTGTCAGGCTGCCGACGCTCTCAGTCAAGATGCTCTCTAGTCCTTGCAGCTCCATCTTCATGGTGTAGCGGTAGCTATCCAGGCCGCGGAGAGAACCGGGAGCGATTCCTTCCGCGGATGGGGTACGCTCAGCAGCGACCGTGCCCGCCGCAGTGGCGGTAGGACGCGCTGTTCCCGCTGCAGCGGCGGTGGGAGTTCCTGCGGCTGCCGGTGCATTTTCTTCCTTTTCCTCTCCACCTCCGCCGCAGGCTGCCAAACAAACCACTGCCAAGATAGTGGCCATGGCAAGAGCTAAGATTCGCATATGTTCGAACTCCTTCCCTTCCTGCCGCTAGGCAGGTCCTCGTTTGAAGAAGTCTAGCACTCCGGGTAGGCTAGATCAAAAAAACAGACCCACCCTATGATTCTGCGATCCCTTGGAAGACGAACTCTCCCCCCTTGGTGTTACAGAGATTCGATGGCTGTCGATCAGGCGGGGCGGCGGGAGAGGATGTAGTCGACGCTCTTGCGGTACCAGTCTTCCTCGATCTTGCCGCTGGCCATCAGGTAGTTGAGCATCGGCTCCAGGCCGAGGATGGATATGAGGTTGTAGTCATTGGCCTTCAGGCGGTCCTTGGCTCCCTCGTGGCGATCCAGCAGCGCCACTACGTCCTTCACCTTCAGGCCAGCCATCCCCAGGGTGGCAGCCGTCTCGATGATGTTGCCACCGCCAGTGACGAGATCATCGATGAGGAGGACTGTCTCACCCCGTTCGTACGCGCCCTCTATGAAGGGGGTGGTGGCATCGCGGTCCTTGGAGGGGTGAAGATACACCATGGGCACATCGGCGATGAGGGAGAAGACGGTGGCGAGATGGAGCCCACCGAAGGGGATGCCCGCCACCCGATCGAAGGGGGCGACGCGGGGGTGGAGCATCCGCTGGAGAGTACGCACGTCGTGGTAGATCAGGCGAGCCGCCCGCCTCAGGGCCTTGGGCTTGCTGATCAGCAGACGCACGTTGACGTAGACGGGGGAGTGGAGGGTTGTCCTCCCCAGGGTGAAGTCGCCAAACTGGATAGCTCCCAGATCCCACAGGGTTCTGGCCAGCCACAGATTACCGGCAGTGCGAGGAGCAGAACGGCCCATATCACCCCACCTCTGCTCGAACTAGAGAGGACCTCGCCGCAGAAGAGGCAGCCCCCGCGAGCAGTGGCCCCAAGAGTGGCAAAACGATATCACTACCCCTAGGCGCTGTCAAGCTGCCCGGCTAGTGCTTCATCTGGGCAGGGCTCGGCGCCAGCGGCGGACGGCCTGTCGGTTGACGCAGTGGGTTGGCACCTCCCCTCGCAGAGCCGCGAGGAGGTTGTCGACGGCCATCTTGGCCATGCCCAGACGGGTGGCGACGCTGGCGCTGGCAATGTGCGGTGTGATGATGATGTTGTCTAGCGTCAGGAGAGGGTCGTCGGGGGCGATGGGTTCCTGCTCGCTGACGTCGATGGCAGCAGCGGCGATGCGTCTCTCCTTGAGGAAGCGCCACAGGGCCCGTTGATCCACTGCCGCCCCGCGGGCGGTGTTGACGAGAACGGCTGTCGGCTTCATAAGCGACAGCTCTCGCTCGCCGATAAGGTGGTGAGTCTCGGCGGTGAGTGGCACGTGCAGGCTAACGAAGTCGGACTCTGCCAGAAGCTGCTCCAGCTCCACGTAGGCCAGGCCGTAGCGGCGCTCCTCTTTGAGCCTGCGGACCGCATCGTGGTAGAGGACGCACATGCCGAAACCACGTGCCCTCTTGGCCACCTCCAGCCCGACGCGGCCCAGGCCAACCAACCCCAGGGTGGCGTCGTGGACGTCCTGCCCCAGGAGGATCTGCGGCCCCCACGTCTTCCAGCGTCCCTGGCGGGTGTAGCGGTCGGCCTCTACCACGCGGCGGGCGGCGGCCAGCAGGAGGGCGAAGGCGAAGTCGGCCGTGGTCTCGGTCAGGATGCCGGGCGTGTTGGTCACCAGGATCGCCCGCCGGCTGGCCTCCTGCACGTCGACGTTGTCGTAGCCGACGGCCATATTGCTGATGACGCGCAGTCGCGGTGCCGCCGCTATGATCGCGGCGTCGATGCGGTCGGTGAGAAGAGTGAGGAGGGCATCGGCATCTGCCGCCTCCGCCAACAGGACGTCCGGCGGCGGGGGCAACTCGCCCGGCCAGACCCTTACGGCCGCCGCTTCCGCCAGCGGGTCGAGGGCAGCGCTGGGAAGCTCGCGCGTGACGAAGACCTTGGCCGCTTTTGTCTCTGCCACCGTCACCTCTTGCCATGCATGATACTCTAGCAGCGGGCCGCGCTGTCAATCGGCGGGGTCTGCGGGGCTAGCGAGACGGGCCGCCGTTTGGTAAAATGCAGGAAGGAGGGAGCGAGAGGCGTGGATCCTTTTGCCATCGTCTGCGACAGTATCCATGACCTGCCGCCGGACATCGCCGAGAAGCTGCGCCTTACGGTGGTGCCCTTAACCATCAACTTCGGCACGAATAGCAGCCTCGACGACAGGGTGATGACCCTGGAGGATTTCGCCGACCTCCTAGACCAATACGAGAAGGGCAAGGGATATCCCACCACGGCAGCGCCTGCCCCCTCTCGCTTCGCCGAGGCGTTCACGTCCCACATCAAGCAAGGCCTGTCGCGCATTCTCACCATCACCCTCTCCCGCAAGGTGAGCAAGACCTACGATTCTGCCGTCGAAGGGGCGCAGATGGTGGGGGAGGAGTATCCCGACTCAGAGATCGAGGTGGTGGACTCCCTCAGCGGCTCGATGGGGGAGGGCATGCTTGTCCTGGAGGCAGCCCGCGCGCGCGACCTGGGCCATCCCCTTCAGGAGGCCAAGCGCCTGGTGGAGGAGATGAGGGGGCGGCTGCGCATCCTGGCGGCCCTGGAAACGACCAAATACCTGATGAAGAGCGGACGAGCTCGCCACTTCCAGTATCTGCTCAGCAATGCCTTGCAGATCAGACCGATCATCACCGGCAGGGACGGGGCCTTGGCTCTCTGCAGCAGGGTGCGCGGGCGCATGGAGAGAGCCGTGGATCGCATGGTTGACGAAGTGCAGCAGACCTACAAGTCGGGCGTAGTCTCGGTGGTGGAGGGAATAGCGCCGGACCTCAGAGAGATGATTGTCCACAAGCTCTGCCAGAGGCTGGGCATCAACAGGGAGCAGATCCTGGAGACCAGGATAGGGTCCGCCTTGCTGGTTCACATGGGCAGACGGGTGGTGGGCGTCGTTTGGGAGCAGGAGTCGGAGCCCGAGCCCCAGCCTTCCTAGCGATCGGTGGGCGCTGAAGCATTGACCAGGTTCCTCCTCTTCGACGTTGACAAGACCCTAGTGGATAGTGACGGTGCCGGCGGTCGGGCGATGAACCTGGCCTTCGCCCAGCTCTTCGGCATCGACGATGGCTTCGCCGGCATCAGTTTCAGCGGCCGCACCGACACGGCCATCCTCCGCGAGGCCGTCGGCGTCCACGGGCTCGATGGCGACTTCCCCGCTCTTCTGGCTCGCTTTCAGGCAGCCTACCACAGCATACTGCCCAGCACGCTCGCCGAGAGCGAGGGGTATGTGCTCCCCGGCGTGCGCGAGCTGCTGGCGGGCCTGCGGGCGGCGCCGGGGGTGTTTCTGGGGCTGGCGACGGGCAACTTCCACGAGGCTGCCCGCCTGAAGCTGGCGCCTTTCGGCCTGTACGATTTCTTCCTGGCAGGTGGCTACGGCGATGACTCCGAGGATCGAGCGGAGCTGGTGGCAATAGCCATCGAGCGGCTGGCCGAGGCGGGTGGCGGGCACGGCCGGCGCGAGGTCTATGTCATCGGCGACACGCCCCTGGACGTCGCCGCCGCCCAGGCCAACGGGGCGCGCTCGCTGGCGGTGGCCACGGGCTTCTTCAGCGCCGACGAGTTGGCGGCCGCCGGCGCCGGGCTCGTCTTCCCCAACTTCTCCTCCTGGCAAGCGGTTCTGGACGCGCTACTAGCCTGAGGCTGGGGCTGGTTCTCGACCCTTCTTGATCCGCTCATGGTGAGCCTGTCGAACCATGAGCCCCGCTCCTCCTTCGACAAGCTCAGGATGAGCGGGGAGAACCCGCGAATCGTGAACCAGTTACGGGGCCGCCTTCAGCATCCGCTCGGCCTCGTCCAGGGCGGGCTGGTAGCAGTGGGGCGGGCCGTCGCACAGGGCGCGCTCGCGGGCGATTTCCGCGTGCTGGCGGGCGACAGGCTGGTCGCCAGCGTCCAGGGCCAGGTGGGCCAGGAAGTTGTGGATGTCCGCCTGCTTCAGCCGGTACTCGCAGCGGTCGGCGATGGCCAGGGCCTCTTCGGCGTGCTGGCGGGCGTGCTGGGGGTTGCATTTGGCGCGGCGCCAGCGCGCCCAGGCCAGCAGAATGTCCGGCTCCAGCTCCACCAGATTGATGCGGCGGCAGCGGGTGAGAGCCTCAGTCAGGTGGCCTTCGGCCTCTGCCAGCTCGTTCTCTCGCCGATCCCTCCCCTTCGGGACCGGGGCCTGAGCCACCAGCGCCGCCCCCAGCAGCCACTCGGCCCGGATGATGTCGCGCTCCACACGCTGCACGTCCGCCAGCTCCCGCCCCTGGCGGGCGTCGGCCAGGGCGGCTTTGGCATCCCCCATCAGGAGGGCGCGCATAGCGCGGTTGACCCAGATGATACCCGCGCCTTGCTGGTGCCCCAGCTTCCCTGACAGGGCCAGCGCGGCGTCGAACTCCTGAAGTGCCTCGTCGAAGGCGCCCTGGTAGCTCAACAGCCAGCCCAGCTGCTGGTGCCCGACCGCCTCGTCGAAGTCGTCTTCGACCTCGCGGCACAGCTCGATGCTGCGCCGCAGGTTTCCCTCTGCCGCCGCCAGCTCACCGAGGGCCACCTGCTGGGTGACGAGGTTCCCCAAGCCGATGGCGACTCCCATCTTGTCGCCTCGCCTCTCGTCGATAGCATTCGACGCTTTGAACAGGGGCACGGCGCGGCGCGGCTGGCCGGAGAGGCTGTAGGAGGCAGCCAGTTCGTTCACCGTCCAGGCCTGGTCGCTCTCCTTCTTCAGCCGCGGCGGCTGGTCCTCGCCGTCGGGGAAGAGGGCGCGCAGGAGCTCAATGTTGGTCTGGTAGGCGCCGAAGCGGAAGTAGAGTGGCTCCTCAAGGCGGTCGCGGAACAACTTACACGCCTCATCGTACCGCCCAGCGCCGATGGTGTGGTGGTAGAGCTCGATGACCGGCGCCAGGTCTTCCACGCTCTGCACCTTGTCCTTCTCCGGCGCGGGCACGGCGGCGAAGTAGTCGCGCAGGCGGCTGTGGACGCCCTCCTTGTCGGCCAGGCGGTCGTAGGCGTACTGCCGCACCGTGGGTCGGAGCCCATAGCGCCCCCGCTCCCGCTCGATGAAGAGCAGGCCACGGTCGATAAGCTCCTGGAGGGCAGCGTCAAACTGCTCAGCCTTTCGGTACGGGCTGACCGCGGACAGGGCGTCGTAGCTCATCGGGCTGCGGAAGGCGGCGATGCGACTCAGCAGGCCCCGTTTCTCCTTATCCAGCGCATTGTACGCCACCTGAAGGATGTGGTGCTGCTCCTTGCCCTTGAGCTCCGCCAGGACTGGGTGTCGGCCCGCCGCCTGGATGTCGCCGGGCGTTCGCTTGTCGCGGACGATCATCCCCGCCAGCAGGCGCAGGGCGAGGGGATCATAGCCGTAGAGCTCGCAGGCGGCCTCGATCTCGGCCGGCGTCCCCTTCTTCACCCCCTGGGCGTGGCAGAAGGCCACGGCGTCTGCCGGATCCATCCCGGTCAGCTCCTCGCGCCGGCAGCCGGCTGAGTCGTCCAGCTCGCGTGGGAAGAGGCGGCTGGTGATCAACACGCGGCTCGCCCGGGAGAGCGCGGCCACCTGGCGCAGGAAGTCGGCCGTGTGGGGGTCGGTGCAGGCGCGGAAGTCGCTTTGGGCGTCCTCGACCACGTCGTCGCCCTGGTAGGCGGCCGAAAGGCTGGCGTAGGCGCGCAGCTCCCGCTCCAGGCCGTCCAGCACCAGCAGGAGGCGGCGCTCCTGGAGCAGGGCGATCAGCTCCCGCAGTTTGTCGTAGTCGGAGGCGATTTCCCTGGGGTCCACGCTTCCGCCGCTGGCATAGGTCAGCGCCTCGTTCAGGAAGACGGAGCAGCCGGCCTCGCGCTCGTAGAACGACCACCACAGCACCCCCTCGGGGCGGGCGTCCTCGGGCAGGCGGCAGGCCGCGGCGACCGCGGGCTCGTCCTTGGGCTGGCCGGGCAGGGGCAGGCCGAGCACGTCCCGCAGCAGCCAGGCCCAGGTGAGGGCCGACTTGCCCATCCCGCCGATGGCCACGAGGGCGAAGACGGGGCGGTCGTCGTCCTTCAGCCAGTGCGTTAGCATCTCCCGCTCGCGGGCGCGGCCGGTGAAGTGCTCCTGGAGCGGGTAGGGGTGGGCGAAGTAGGGCTGGGGGGGCAGGGGCATCATGCCCCCGGCGCGGGCACCGCCGGGGCGGCGTTCGCGAGCCGCCTCCTGCTCCCAGTTGCAGATGACCTGCACTACCCGCCACGCCAGGTTGTCAGGCGACGTGAAGCTGTCGCGGATGCGCTCTCTGCTCACGCGCTCCCGGAATGCCCGTTGCTTCTCCCGCTTTTCGTCCGGCTCGATCAGGTTTGCCGGCAAGGAGAAGTCCTCCGGGGCGATGAACATCAGGCAGGGTACGTTGGCAGCGACGGCAGCGTCGTACTCCCGCTCGGTGTAGGACTGGTCGCTGCCCGGTGGGCAATCACCGTATAGGTGGCCCAGGATGCCCACCAAAACGTCGCATTTGGCTACCTCGGCGCGGCGGAAGTCGTCGGCTTGCCAGTCCCACGCCCCGAAGTCCTCCATGCGCACGCAGTGGTAGCCGTCCAGGCTTTCAATGGCGCGATAGGCCGCCTCGCGGTATTCGGCCAGGTCTCTGCCCGCGGAGCTCAGGAAGGCAGTCTTGAGGGGCATGATACGAGATCCCTGCTGGTCTGGCTCCGCCCTTCTTCGCCGCCATGCCTTAGGCGCTGCGGCCCCTGCTCGGCCAGGTCGTGGTCCGGGGGTGGGCCATTCACTCTTGGAACGCATCGTCTACATCTTTCATATCTTGCAGAATCTCCTCGCGCTCTGCCCTCGACCAGGAGCGAACCTTCCTGTCGACCCAGCAGAGAAGGCACGCGCCGACGAAAGTGAATGCGCATGTACATCCATAGACAGGAAGAGCCCAGGACGGCGGGTCTTGGGATTGCAGAACAGGGAGAATCGAAAATCCGGAGGTTGCTGCAACGCCAAGAAGCATGGGCCAAAGGGGTGACAAGAATGCCAGGATTGACCCTGGGCGCTCGGTTCGAGAGATGTTGCGCTTGACTCTCTCCCAATCCGCACATCGGATAGCCATGCGCCTCTCGCGCCCTGGCGAAGGGACGGCAATCTGGTCTTTCCGCTTCCAGTCAATGGCTCGCGGGGGGGACAGCTCGTCGTTCACCGGTCGTCCTTCTTGTGACACCCAGCACGTCGGCCAACGCAGTCATTCCCGAGGGAGCGCGCCATGCGCAGCCCGATATCGCTTGCTAGATGCCTTCTGCCCCGCGCCCCAAAGTCCTCCATGCGCACGCACTGCCAGTCCTCCATCTCCGCGATGGCGTGATAGGCCGCCTCGCGGTGTGCGGCCAGGTCTCTGCCAGTGGAGCTCAGGAAGACGGCCTTGACAGGCATTGCATGCGGCCCTCGTCAGTGTGATTGTAGACACAGGAGTGCTCTGAGACAAGTGGGCAGGCGCGGGGGTTCGGCGCAGGCGGGACTGACCGCCTGGCCAAACAGGCACTCAGGCGGTTGAAACAATGGCAGGGCTGTGCTAAAATAACGGGTAGCAGGTTTACGCAGTAAAATATTCTGATATCGCTTTGGAGAGATGCCTCAGCCACTGTTCGTCATCGAAGACCTCCATGTGAGTGTAGAGGGCAAGGAGATCCTCAAAGGGGTCAACCTGACCGTTGAGCGAGGGGAGCTGCACGCCCTCATGGGGCCCAACGGCTCGGGCAAGAGCACCCTGGCCCACACCCTCATGGGCGACCCCCGCTTTCAGGTAACCCAGGGGCGGGTGCTGCTGAAGGGCGAGGACATCCTCTCCCTGCCCCCCGACGAGCGGGCCCGGCGGGGGATGTTCCTGGCCTTCCAGTACCCCGTGGAGATCCCAGGCGTGAAGGTACGCCACTTCCTGCGCATGGCGGTCAAGGCCAGCAAGGGCGAGGAGCCCTCGGTCACCGACTTCCGCCGGCAGCTCTTCGAGAAGATGGCCCTTCTGGAG
>Ga0315297_10000958_pt1 | contig 17454 bp, 11 predicted proteins | sample YL17G15_0_MG_FD_203628 | JGI IMG/M metagenome (GOLD analysis project Ga0315297, IMG submission 203628) | Sediment microbial communities from Yellowstone Lake, YNP, Wyoming, USA - YL17G15_0 | ecosystem: Environmental > Aquatic > Freshwater > Lake > Sediment | place: USA: Wyoming | collected... | reverse complement strand
CAGCTGTTCCCAATGAAGGAACGCCGTGGCCGATTTTCCCGCCAGATCATCGAATCCGAACGTCAGCCACTCCTGGAAGGGAGCCGCGACCGGCGTCACAGTGACGCGGAGGGCATCCTCCTCCTGCTAACTGCCGGACTTAAACGATGCCGTGGCCATCGTTTTGTCCCACATCATCGCCAGTTTCCCGCCGTCGGCGGTCATGTCGATAAAAGCGATCGTGAACTGGTCCACCGAGAACGGCAGGGTCTCGACCTTCATCGCCGCACGGAGGACGTCCTTGTCGGGGGTGTATCCATAGGAGCCCCAGAGAGCGGCCTTATTGTTCGGGTCGTACTTTTCCTGGGCCGGCCAATTGGAGAAGATGAGGGTCCAGGCGTTCTCCTTCAGTTCCACGAAGACGCTGTATTCCCCGGCTGGCAGCGTCTTGCCGTCGAACACGAGTGGCACTTCAGTCTTGAACCGGGTCGTCTGGTTCGCGCCCGCCCGCCAAACCGGAGAACCGTCGCTCACCGCCTTGCCGTAGTCCGCGCCCGCGCCGAAGAGAGTCTGACGCCCGCGCTTGATGGGCCGGCTGTACGTCACTTCGATCCACTTACCGTCCTGATAACGCTGGCCGCCCTGGACTTCCACGTATTTCCCGCCGATCTGGGTGGCGGCCGTCCCCGGCGGGCTCGCCGGCTTCCGGACGGGCGTCTGCGCCAGGCTCCCCGCGACCAGGGCCGCGATCGCAACCACCGCCAAAATCCAACCGTGACGTCTCATATCGCTCCTCCTTGATGAGTTTCTCGCACCACCCGGCCGCGCGACCCGGTTCTGCTCGTCGATATCCGGAGGCGAGGACGGGCGGTGCGATCCATGTCGACTTAGCCGATTATAATGCTAAATCCGGATAACGACAACTGATTTCGTTTCCACCCGATGTTGCCGATAGACCGACTTTGTCTTTATTATCTTGTTCTCGGGTGATAGGAGTTTGCTTTTTCCATACGCTTGAGATCTATCCCCTCTGAGCCCCATGACGATACTCCCACGCCCATAAAAATGTTATATCCGGCTGATGATCGATGTCAAGAACAAGAAATGGCCGCGAAGAAGGCCGGTCAAAGGAGCGGATCGACTTCGTAAACCTTGCGGATCATCTCTGGCCATATCGATAGCCGACCTTGCCCTCCCACTCCAGGAAGAACAGCCGCTCCAGGGCGAGCACCGGATCGTCCTATATCGCTGAGTCGATCGTCCGCTCTCTTTGCACTGCATCATTTCAGTTCTGGAGGCTAACAGCCGGCCTTTTAGAGCATCAAAGAAGGCTGCTGATTCCCGCTAGCAAATTTTGTCAGCTTGACACGTATACTCGGTCGGCAATATATTATTGGTGTGTTCAGAAGATGGGATTCCAGGCAAAAATTGAGAGTAACCTCTTAACAAAAAAGAGAGACTTATATCCTCCAGGCTAAAAGGTAGAAGCGGTTGGGAGCAGCGGGATCCGCAGGGCGTGAATTGAACCGAAGATGAATGCAATTTTGGATAGAAGGCATATTCGTTTAGTCACAGAACGTACGGTGGAGCATTTCCTCCAACGGTTGTTCCTACGCGATGTGCCGATCCGGAACTTATGCATCGTTTCGCCCTTCATCAACACACTGGAGGGTTCGCGATACACCCTCAAGGACCTCTCGAAGAAAATTATGGATGAGCGCATCTCGACCTATGTAGTGACCCGCCCGCCTACAGATCCTTATCATGAAGAGGCAATAGCAATCCTTTCCGATAATGATTGGGTGGAGATCCGATATAATGAATCTATACACGCGAAGGTTTACGTGTCTTCCGCGCTGCCAGAGTCGGAGTCATTCGCATTGTTCGGATCGGGAAATCTGACAAGTCGTTCCGTCGTTGACAACATCGAGATTGGAATGATGATCGTGGCTCAGGGGCTAGGCCGTCCGCTTGTGGATGAGCTTTACTACTGGGCAAATAATCGGCTTCGGGTTTTAGGGGAGACCAAGTTACATAAACGGATACGAGGAAAATGGAGATAAATATGAGCAATATGAATCAATCGATGCGAGGGAAAAGGAGATAAATATGAGTATGACGCTGTTTAAGGATTGGTTCTGCCTTAATGGGCGCGAGACGTTCACAATCGATCCCAAGGTTAATCCAACGGATGCCCGATTCTATTTCGGTCGTGCCCCGCTCCGGGACCGTATGAAGAAACAGATCAATCGGGCCTTTATTGACCCGCAGGTCCCAAAGATGATGTTCTATGGGGACTATGGCTCTGGCAAGACACAGACGCTTTACTTCTTAGCATATGACTTGGTTGACAAGGCTCCTGCTTCGTGCAAGGGGAAACCTCACGTTGTCCATCTGGATATTGAAGTCCAGAGCAAGTCAATGGCGGAACAGTGGCACCTGCAGATGATGGAAGCCTTGGGAATGGCGACTGTGCAGGGATGGCTGCAGACGCTATTTTCAAAGTCGGCAAACTTCGAACTGGAGGTAGATCGACTTACAGGCGATCCTAACATCGCGCAGGCTTTCAAGCAACTACGCGGAGGCGGTGATATCGCTTTCAATGCATGGCGGTGGTTAGCAAGTCAGAGGCTGACAGCCAAAGAGCTTATCGAGTTCAAGGTCACACGTAACCTAGTGGATGTTGGCGTCGGGGATATGGTGTCCGCTCTCCAAGCTGTTGGAGCATTGGCGCGCACGATTGGCCATTGTCTTGTGTTCTTTATCGACGAGATGGAGGCCTTACAGAACATCAAACAGGGCGACTCGGCGGAGTCTTGGCACGACTACACGCGCAAACTTGCCGACAATTCAAACTCGACTGTCGGCTTTATCATCGGTTTCAAAGCAGTTACCCTTGATGAAGCTCCTCGGATGTTGACACGTAAAGACATCATCGACCGGATCGGCCGCCACAACGTGATCGAGTTAGAGACACTGGCAGCTCCTGCGAATGCGAAGGCCTTTGTGGAAGAAATGCTTGCACATCTCACAGAACGTCCCAAGGCAGAGAAGCTGATTCAAAAGGAAGGTCTCCCGGCAACCATCCAAACCTATCCGTTTACTGCAACCGCTTTTGATCTGCTTTGCGATTATAGCTGCCAGGATGCGGCAAAATCCACGCCGCGCAACATAATCAAAACAATCAATGAATGTGCCATAGCATCTTGGGACATACAGAAAAAGGTTATTGATGATGACATCGTCAACGAGATCGCGCCCATCGTCTTTCAATAAGAGTTAGGTGGTAACCTTGAAAAAGTTCACTACCAGATCCCGATTGTTCAAGTCGTCCCCGGCCGAATTCGGAATGCACGGCAGTTCAACGAATAGTTGGGTCTATCTTGGCCGACTAGCCGAAGCAGGCCCACTAACGGATGTGCGTTTCGATACGGAAATGGCCCACGTAATCGGCCTCTTCGGGAAGCGCGGATCCGGAAAATCTTACACATTAGGGACGTTGCTGGAAGGCTTGTGTACACGCGAAGCGTCCACAACGATCAGCGCGAACCCACGAACTCAAGCCATCCTACTTTTCGACACTCTTGGCATCTTCCAATGGGTGAACATATCGCTTAATGAGACGAGCCAGAAAGAAACAATTCTCCAACAGTTCGCAGTACGGCGGGGCTGGAACATCAAGTCTGAGCTTCTTGACGTTACAATCTGGATTCCTAAAGGGAGCGCAACTGACGGCACGCCATCCGCACACAAAGAGTTCACGATCCGATGTTCCGATTTTGCAGCAGAGGACTGGGGGTATTTGCTTGGTCTCAACATCTACCAAGACCGCATGGGGCAGCTCCTAAACGATGCATTCATAAAAGTGACCTTAGAGGGCTGGCATGATGGAGAACATGCGCATAAGGCAGTTCCAGCTTATTCCCTCGGAGCACTGATCAAGTGCGCGGAGACGGATCGGGAGCTAGTCACGACCTATGCAGCAGAGACTCGGCGCGCACTGCGTCAGCAGCTCAGTACTTACCAGCGGAACCCAGTCTTCGCGGATGACGGTACATCGCTACGGGAGATGCTCAAGCCGGGCTGCATGAGCGTGATTGTTATGAACAAAATGTCCGATGAGTTGCGCCTGATCGTCGTTTCGGCTTTCCTGCGGCGGTTGATTGCCTCGCGCATTCGGGCATCTGAAACTGAGAAACATCTTAAGCTTCTTGACAACCTATCTCCCGCCGAGCAGACGCAGCTGAAGGCCACGGTCGCAGAGGCTGTCCCCCCGACTTGGGTGGCAATCGATGAAGCTCAGAATATCCTGCCATCTGAGCGAGCGACTTCGGCAACGGACGTGATTGTCAAGTACGTCCGAGAAGGCAGAAACTATGGCCTATCTTTTGTAGTGGCTACACAACAGCCGACTTCGATTGATCCACGCATCCTGGCTCAGGTTGACACTCTGATCGCCCATAAACTCACGGTTCAGGGTGACATTGACTATGTGAAGCGGAATATGAAGTCGAACATGCCTGATGAAGTGAAATACGCGAACGCAGCGCTCGACTTCGATGAAATCTTACGGGGCCTGGACATTGGGCAAGCGCTAGTTTCCAATACAGAAACGGAGCGTGCGTTTCTTTTGGATATTCGTCCGCGAGTGAGTGTACACGGAGGATTCTGAGTCGTGTCGGTCAAAATACGCATCCTTGGATCCGCTAATCGCTCTATGCAACGTATAGGATTCCTCAAGTTGCTTTGCGCGCAGACCGCCCGTACAGAGACCAGCAATCTAGCCACGGTCGGGAAGAATTTCATTCAAAAGTTACTTACCCGCGTGCGGATGTCTCTGCCCTTAAGCGATTCGCTTCAAGATTACGTGCGCATTCGGCTCAAGGACAAGGTTTATCAAGATTTAAGAAAGGCCGTTCTCAGCGGGCCTTCTCGAGAATCTGCAGTCGGTCTTGAACTGCAGGACCTCTATCTATCTGACTTGGCAGTGGCGTCTACAACTGGCAAACTGGTGGAAGAGGATTGGCGAAAGTACCCATACCTTGGCACCAACCTAGACCTCATAAAGCCCGGCACGTATTCTGTAATGACACGGGCTTTAGTTTTATTGGAGGTGACACCTAAAGAAGAGATCGCTGCTTTCGATGAGTACGATGACAAACATAATCCGCTCCGCATTTCTCCAGAACAAGCTGCGGTTTTGCTCTATAGCTTCATTGATAACGACGCCGAGATCATTTATCGACTTTTTCAGATCTTACTGAAATTGAAAGAGGACACCTTTGACGAGCGGGTGGCAGGCAATTTGCTCCCGGATATCATCCGCAATTCGTCGAATTCCTTTCGTAATGCATCACTTCCTGTTGAGGATCGGGAACGGCTTAGCTTCCTGGAGAAGACCGCCGTTAAAATAGCCGAATGGAAAGATAAATCTTACACTGGCGGAGGCGCAAGAGAAGAGTTCATCCGAGTGCGCCTTGAACCTTACTGCGACCTAGGGCTTTTTTCAAAGCCAGACCGGCATCGCTTTGCTTACCGAGCGACACCGGCCCTGCAGAATCTTATGAATAATTGGCATGATATCGATGCCACCGACGACTTCTTGGAAACCCGGTTCTTAACGATGGTGGGCAGCCTGTATCGTCTGAAAGCGCGGGAAGCGACGGATGACGAAGCTAAGAGGGCTCTCTATGAAGCAGGCCAAACCTTAAAGAGTACGCTTGGTTACAGTCCCATTACGGATGTAGGGCTTCTAGCAGGGATTCGTCTGCTTTTTCAGCACGAACGCGTTCTTGAATTGTCAAAGACCCGGACCCTTCTCCGCACCTGGCAGAAAGAAGCCCCAACGAAAGTCCGGTTTACTGTAGACCGCATGGGCGCGCTTTCCTATGTGAAGTTCATTCCGGGGCCGAACTAAGAGTCGGCAAAGGGGTCATGAGAAACGTCCTCTCCGATATCTTCTTACGATGTCTAGCGCCTTTACTAGGCAAGAATCATGCGTGCTTACAGGTGGAGCAGGTTAGCCAAGTCGAGGATAATCAGACCCTTAAAGCGCCCATAGGAACGGCGCTTATCCTCGGGTTTGAGGGCACAAAGAAAGAGCCGCTCGCAATTCTAGCGATCACGTCTCCGAATCTCTCTCCCGATTCCCCCGCTTTGCTCGGATTCGTGGTGCGGCGAGCCCAGGCCCATAAGGCGCCATTCTTCATAACATGGACCCTGCGGGACGCCGTGCTTTGGAAGACACCGAAACCGGGCACGGTGGCCGAACGGAGCCATTTAGATAAGATCCGCGACTATGAGGATAACTACGAGATTTCACCAGACGCGGACACGCAGGCATTCTCGGAACCGGTCCGACTCCATTCCATTGCCATCGGACAGATGCTTCTCGGTGACTTGGAACGCCTATTCAAGGACCAAGCTCTGGAATTAGTCAGCATTGACGCTACCTACTTCGTTGGGCGTCTCCTCGACTCTGTCCATGAACTTCTGCCGATGGTCACGGACTCACTCCACATGCGGCTAACGGCTAACCCGGACCTGCGAGCCGAGTTTAGCGACTGGGCCCTAACACAAGGCATCGCAGGAAACTATATGGATCGGGACTATGCTCTCGCTATTGCCCGGCAGATCATCTATAGGCTGATCGGGAAAATACTGTTCTACCAGGGCCTCCGCCGTACGGCGCGGCAACTCCCCATGCTCGATCTAGACGACGTGGCCCCGTCTCAAGTATTGCCCACACTCCGTCGTGCATTTGCCGAAGCCCTCAAGGTAGACTATCACGCGGTGTTTTCCGAAGACCTGCCGGATACGATTACTTGGCCGGGCGAAGCCGCAAAGCGGCTTGCGGATCTGATCAAAGTTTTTAACACCCGCGACTTCTCCAATTTGCCCCAGGACGTGGTCGGAACCGTTTTCGAGCGCTTAATCCCACCTGAAGATCGGCACTTGCTGGGCCAATACTTCACTAGTGAGGCGCTTTGCGATCTCGGGATAGCCTTCTGCGTGCTCTCACCGGATGCGCTGGTTGCGGATGTAACCTGCGGGACGGGCACGTTCCTGATTCGGAGCTATGATTGCAAGCGCTGGCTAGGCAATCATGATCACTCCGCGCTGCTTTCGCAACTTTGGGGCATAGATATTGCGCCTTTCCCCGCTGAACTTGCGGTCATCAATCTTTTCCGCCAAAACCTCTCAGCCGCGGGCAACTTCCCGCGGATCGCATGCCGCGACTTCTTCACCATCGAGCCTGGCAACGCACTACCATTCCCACCGCCTAAGATGGACTTGAGGCGGCCGGAGCAGGTTCAGGAACCGATACCGCTCTTTGATGCGATTGTCGGGAACTTCCCCTACAAGAGCGCAGACCAAATCGAACAGAAGGATAGTCAATATCTGGAGTTTTTACGCCGAACCTTGATTAAAGATTGGTTCGAGACCTATCCGTGCCTTTTCTACTACCCAAATAAAAGAGACCATGAGGGATTTGTGCGTGCAATTACGGCAGGGAAGTATAAAACCTGCGACCGGGACCGGCTACGACTTCGAATTTCCACCTACGCCGATCTTTACGTGTATCTCTTCTTCCACGCGGCTCGGTTTCTCAAGCCCGGCGGGCGCATGGGCATCATCACGTCGAATGCCTGGCTTGATGTGAACTATGGGTATGATCTGCAACGGTTCTTCTGTGATAAATTCAAGGTCGTGGCGATACTGGAAAGCCGGTGCGAGCCCTGGTTCACGGAAGCTTCAGTCAATACCGTCTTTACGATTATCGAAAGGTGCGATGATATGACGGAACGCGGCCGGCATCTGGTCAAGTTTGTGAAAGTCAAGAAGCGGTTGACTGACCTGGTGCCGGGCGATCCTCAATTACAGGCTATGGAACGCTGGCAACACCTGCGCCGGCTTACGGAACGGATAAAGGATACGGGCCATAAGGACACTAAAACTGTTCCCCTGGGTGTCATCACGGAAGAAGACGATAATTTCCGCATTCGAGTTTGCCGTCAAGGTGAGTTGCGTGAAGAACTTGAGAACGAAGAGAAAACCGTGAAATGGGGCAAGTTCCTGCGGGCACCTGAGGTCTACTTCGATATGCTGCAGAAGGGAAAATTCTGCCGCCTACGAGAGATGGCCATGCCGAAGTTTGGAAGCAAGACACGGATCAACGATTTCTTTCATGTCACATCCGAAGTAACAGCCGAATTCGGCATCGAAGCTGAGTACTTGCTCCCGCTCATCAAGAGCCCCAAAGATTCCAGTCGAATCCCGATCTCAGTTGGCGAGATTGATTTAAGGATTTTCGTGTGTCGGCGATCTAAAGCAGAGTTGAAGAGACTCGGACACAAAGGAGCGCTAAGGTACATTGAATGGGGCGAAAAACAGACTTACGAACGAGGTGAGTTTCAGGGCTTTCCCTGGCCAGATGGGACCTGGGTCGCAAAGCGCAAACCTGCTTGGTACGCGTTGCCGAATACGGAAACGAATTCTGCGAAGGTTTTTTTCGCACAAGCTTTTGGGGATAAACATGTGCATCGTTTCAGCCCAATCGACCTAATACCAGATGCGCGGCTCTACTATTTAGAACCAGAAGGAGCCATCGATGATAAAACATTATCCGCGCTCCTCAATTCATCGGTCTGTGCATTGTTTAATGAGATTACGGGAAGGATCACGATGGGAGATGGAGTCCTGGAACTGAAGGTTGAAGACGCTCGCGACTATCTTCTTGTGCCCGATCTGCGGAAGGCAACCTTTGATCAGAAGAAAACTATCACAACGCTCTTCGAGGCACTCTGCAAGCGCGAGATCCTAAGCGTGTTCGAAGAAATGAAACAGAAGGATCGGCAGGCGCTTGATGTGGCGATCCTAGCTACGATTGGGCTCGACCCAAAGAAGTACCTGCGGCCGATATACGAGGCGCTGTGCGAACTCGCACGAGATCGGATCGAGCTGGGCAAACAGCGCGGGAAAATGCGGAAGACAAAGGCAAGGAAAGTAAAGGCTGAGAAAGAAAGCTTCCAGGAAGTGTTGGATGAAATCCTGCCGAACGGGCCGAGGAAGTTCCCGGACGATTTCTTATCGGTAGATGCGACTAGAGGCGAGTGGATTGAAGTGGCGCTGCCGGAATCGGCGTTACGCCTAGATACGAGTCCGCTGATGATGTCTGTTTGGAATGAAAAAGGCATGTTCCGACATGTGAATAATCCGGCTGAAGGTAAGTTCATTGTGTATTGTCAACAGGCCGGGCAGACGATAGCCCGATTGCCCGAAAAGCCGGTGGAGATCAATCGTACCGTAGCGAACTTCGAGAAGTATCTGAGAGAGTTGCGGAAAATGCTTTACGATGCGTTTTACCGGCGGACGTTAGATGTAGGGGTGGCCGAGCGACTGACCCAGGCGGCTTTCGATCGATTCAAATTGCCAAAAATGGATTCTCAATGACAAGTTCTGCTGGACTGGTCATAAGTCCCTTAGTGTCGACGACCCTAGGGAAATTAGAGGTCTGCCTCTTTAAGGGTGTTGACGCCGCACTGGTCGGACCCCCAGGAAGTGGTCTCTCCGCTATTCGACAACTGACCATGATGCAACTGAAAGATCGAGGACTGCCCGTGATCTCGATCGACTGTCGAACCGTGACGCCTTGGCAAGAGGCACAGCGTCAGGCCTGTCAGAAGGCTGATATCATTATGGCCAAGACGGGGCGTTTCGCGGTATTGTTGGTTGACCACTGTAGCGATTTAGTTCCGGACGACATAAAAAACCTGGGTCGAGCTATTAGAACGGAGGGAACTAGGAAGTTTCATGCATGTTTGTGGATTGGCAATCTCGACTTCCACAGCCGCGAGATTGCGGACGGATTGCCGACCATTCGGGATGCTAGATCCTTGATCCTAATGTCTGACTATCACCGCGACGATCTCTTGAGTATCTATTTGGCGATTGGGAGAAAATTGGGGTGCGAATGGGGTGAGGCTATTCTCTACTTTCTGTACGACTGGTGTGGCCCGGATCTGGCCCTAGTGGAGAGTATAGCGGCCTACTTTTATGGGGATTGGAGGGACCGTCTTTACGACGAATCTGTCCAAGAATGCTTAGATCGTTGGATTAATATTGACGCGCTTGTTGAGACATACAGAAGAGCATTGGATCAACTTCAGGGAAGAAGGCTCGATTATATGCGTTTGCTATGCGCTGGCGGCAAAGTTCCATGCCATGCGCCTGCTATAGAGCATGAGACAGATAGCGCTTTATGTGATTTGTTCTTCTCGGGATTAGTGGCTCCTAATCTCATCCCCGGTTTCTACCAGTTCCGAAATTTGACGGTAAAACTGCTCGCTATGCAGAAAGAAATAGGACATGGGATTGATTCGGCGTCGCTACTTCGAAGATCGTCGAATGCTCGAATTAGCGAAGTGCTTCAGGACACCGAATTGTCCCTTAGACATCTTTTGACTCGATGTTTCACGGTTATGGGGGCTAGCGCTGTACAGAGGAAACTCGAGACAACCAAAACTGATGAACAGCCTATAATCGCACAGTTGCGGAAATCGCTTCTCGGATGGGCACAAGAAGCTGGTGGTGAAGAACAACGGCAGAACTTGACAAAGCACATGTCAGAGTTCATGAAGGAGTTCCAAGGCACGCATAATTTATGGACCCGCGTATGTGGACTTTACGGAAGCGAAATCGGCTCTAGCCGGTGCTCCGCGCCGCCATTAGAGAATATCGTTGACTATCTGAACTTCAACGAGCTGGCCAGCTTGGTTCTAGGCCTCTGCCCAGACGTGTTTCCAAACTGGCGAAATGAAACATCTGGCCGTCAATCACCGGCGAGAAGTTGGCCTGTATTCTTGGCGCGTTTACGGCGGCTTCGTAACCAATCAGCCCATCTGAGGAACGTCACCTTCCAGGATATGGAAGACCTCTTGATAACTGCAAAGGAAATGCGACGGGACATAAAGGAATATGTCTGAAGACATCATTGTGGGAAGATTGTCAGTTGGCGGAAGTGCGACCTTGGTTTTCAGCGTTAATGAATGGCGAGGCAAACCCTTTGCTTGCGTCCGCAAGTTTGTATTAACACAGAAATACGAGGGGCCAACCAAATCCGGACTTGTCTTGAACAAAAATCTGCTCTATGAGCTGATTCTGGCACTCGCACAGTTGGAGAAGACCATACCGCCTCAAGAAAAACATGAGTTTAAGAGGATCCCCAAGACTGACACCGAGTACATCAAGATTGAGACTATGCCTTCGGAAGAAATTGATGATCTTCCCGCGGTGGATGTGCGTGAGTTCGTTGACACGCGCTCGTATCAGGGGCCTACTAAACGCGGCATCCGACTTCGATGGAATCTGCTTCCAGATGTGATCGCCTGTCTGCGCGAACAAGCGAAGGTGATCGGCGAGAATGAAAAGAATAAACCGTCGCTCTTCGAGGAAGGCGCGTTTTCGGACTTGGGGAAGGAATCGAAAACGAATCCAGAACCGCCCGAGGCAGACGGTATTGCCAAATTGCTGGACGAAGACCTTAAACAGTTCCCGGATGATTTTATAGAGGAGATCGCGGGCGATGGTATCTATTTGGTTCTCCCAGACGTGCCGCTACGCTTGGAGCAGGACAATGCGGGAGCATATCAACTAAAGATTAATGATGAGGTTTATTGCGCAGTCCGCAACCAAGTGGAAGCGAATTTTATTATCTATGCCCAGATGTGCGGACACAAAGACGTGACAGTGCCGAAGGAGATGATCCATATATTCAAGACTGTCAAAGCCTACGAGAACTATGCCCGCACGGTGCAAACGAGGCTTGTTGCGAAAGTACTCAAAATAGCAGGTCAGCGGTCCGTTGCCGAATATGAAGTCCGCAAAAAGATGAGTAAAGTAGGGCTTCCTCGGTTGAAGACAGATTGAAAGTCAAAAGCCTAATGACATAGCCCATTGATTAATGCAAACAATGAGCTATGCAACTCTCAGAATAACCTTTAAAAGACTTTTCAAAAGGGCAGGCGTGCGAAAGAAGATTAACTTCCACAACTTCCGGCATAGTAGAGCGACTTACCTCGCCAATCACTTAACTGAGGCCCAGATGAAAGAATTTTTTGGCTGGATTCAAGCGTCCGACATGGCATCTATTTACGTTCATCTGTCAGGAAGAGACGTTGACAATGTTCTTCTCAAAGTCCATGGGATCAAGAAACCAGAAGAAAAAGAAGAAAGCCAGCTAAATCCGAAAAAATGTCCGAGATGTCAGGAAATTAACCAATTCACTAATGTTTTCTGTAATAAATGTGGAATGACATTAGACGATTCATTGATAAACCAAAGAATAAAGAAAGACCTTGAGAGGTCTCATGCAGATCGAATAATACAAATTATATTGGAAGATGAAAGTTTTAGAAAAGCATTTATAGAAAAAATGCGAACGATAGAGTAATTTTGCGTATTTGACTACGGCTACGGACAATGATATATTTATTATAGTATCAATAAAAGGGATTGGTTATCCTTATTAAGAGACCGAGACAAAGCAGCGTATATAAAGTTCCTTTTCTTGAGGCCGCCGTTTTGTTGACTAATGAATACTAAGGAGAGGTCGATGGGATCTATCAAATCACTTCATCTCAAGAATTCTGAATTCTTTGTCGAAAACCTCCAAATCAAATTCTCGCCAAAGATGAACTGTATTATGGGCGGACGAGGAACGGGCAAAACTACCCTTCTCACTATCTTATTTTGGGTTATAAATCAGGATGATGATCTCCCTAAAGAGATGTTATCCCTGGTAAAAGCGAATCTTGGATCAGGTATCGCAGAAGTCATATTTGAGGATGATCAGGGCAACCAATTTATCGTCTTTAAAATGCTCGGAGACGTCCCAACGGTAAAAAATGCATCCGGTGATTATGTCTCTTATGACGAATTTGCGGCGAGAATCGGCATCGATTTCTTCCCCGCTGGCGCGATAGAGCGCATAGGCCTAGACCCTAAGCAGCGTCTACGCCTATTCGACAGCTACATTGGGAACGATATCGCGGAAATCAATGGACAGATTGGAATTATCGTTTCACAGTTGCGGCAAAATGAAATTCAGATTAAGTCATGTCGTCGAGAACTAACGCAACTTAAAGAGGAAACACAATCGTTTGGAAATATCGAAAGTGATCTTATTGTCGCAAAAAAAGAACTTGCTTCTGTGGAAGCTGATGCCGGGCTAAAGACTCAATTCGAATTGGAGAACAAGAAACAAGCACAACGAGCCCTTGAACAGAATTTCTTGTCTAAAATACGAGATGCCACAGTCGGCGTAGCGCAACATAATATTCGACTCCGCGCGAGCGTTTCTTCTGCGATTGGTCTTTGTTCTGCGAAATCTGACCTTGATAGCGCTAGTATAAAAGCTTTCATCAAAACAGCTCTCTCACGTTTTCAATCCGCAGCCAATCTCGTTGAGGATATTGGAAAGATCACGGGCTCCTTAGATGCCGAATTAGCCGCAACGACTAAGGCATTTCGCGAAGAGCACGAACGGGCGGAAGGTGAATTCGCCAACCTTAAGCAAACCGTTGCTAAACACAGAGAATTGTATCAGCGATTTAACGTCTTATCTCAACGCGCTACCGCTAAAAAAATTGCATCAGAAAAGATTCATACCTTAGCGGAGCAACTAAAGTCATTTATGGAGGCGCGCGACGCATTATTGTCAGAACTAAATACGCTTATTTCTTCGCGGATAATTCTAAGAAGGGAATATGCGGCAAAAGTAAATGAACTCCTCGGTCAGAAGGTGAAAATCCTCATCAAGGACTCCGCAATCAACGAAGCTTTCGAGGAAATCTTACAGTCCAATCTCTCTAAGCTCCAAAAGCGTATGACAGGCGCGGAACGCAAGATTCTTGAGGTGTCAAATCCTCAAGAATTGGCTTTAAGCATAAAAAAAGGCGATGCCGAGGGTTATGCAAAAAGATGCGAAATATTAGATGTGGAAAGAATGAAGACTTTATTTAGGGTGTTCAAAGATTCGGACATCTGTTTTGAACTTGAGGCGTGTGTATGCGAGGACGCACCTAACTTTTACCTTGGAGTTGAAGATGATAAGAAAGTCGAGTCTTTCAAGCCAACCGAAGAGCTTTCTACCGGACAACGGTGTACTGCGGTCCTTCCTATTATTTTTGCCATTACAGCAAAGCCATTGCTAATCGACCAGCCAGAGGATAATTTAGACAATAAATACATCACGCAATCTATCCATCAGATCATTCGAAATATCAAGAACACTCGCCAGCTAGTGTTCGTAACGCATAATCCGAATATCCCGGTTATCTCCGACTCAGAGTCAAACACATTTTTAACTTACTTCGAACAGCATTCGCATTTGCTAGCCATTGGTGATATCCAACATGTTAAAGACCAGATTATCGATCTTCTGGAAGGCGGTAAAGATGCTTTTTTGAGACGGAAGGATATCTATGGATATTGAAGCAAGGCTTCAAAATATTTTAGAAAATCCAAAAGCTTCTACGGCTGATTTTGATTCATTCTATCTCGATGTAGTATCTGCGCTTGGTGACGATACGACGCAGATCAACGAATACATAAAACGACTAAAAAGCATTTGTTTAGAAAGGGCTATCGACCATTCAAAATATAAGTATCGTGAGATCTCACCCTCTCTTAAAAAGCAAGACAATCAACCTAAAATTGAAGAAGATGCGAGAGCTATCTCCTCAATAGATATCCAGCAGATTGTTCTCGCATGCCGAGAAAAAGCCCCGTTCCTATCATTCAGCGTATTTCGATTAAATATGGATGACGGGGATCATAGGAAGCCATGTAAAATGAGGGTCATTTTTTCAGAAAGCCTTAACGAAGACTGGATCCATAAGACGTATCATCCAGATTCTGCGACTTCATTCTCGGACTTTCATATCAAATCTCTCGATCCTAGCCATTCGTGGGTCATTCTCTGTCTTTTCCATTCCTCCGATCGCGGAACTGTAAATTGGATTAAGAATTTATTGCGCGAGAACCAAGAATTATTGATCTTAGATTTGGCTGATTATGAAAGCGGTGAAAGGGAAGATCATTGCTGGAAGAAAGATCGAAAGAAACTGTTCAATGGAACTGTTCCGGACAAGCCCAGCCTATTGATACACGGTCTTCTCGATGCCGAACAGGAATGCCTGATTAAGGATTTTTTTGGTTCAAATACTGGATTTCTGGTATGCTCGGACATAAAAGGCGGATTTAGTGGAGCACGAGTCATTCTTGTCGCACCCAATATCGGCCCGGGTGATCCGAGAAAATTCGTGGTTAAGATTTGCGAGAAATCGAAATCAAAATTAAGAAGAGAATTTGAGCAATTCCAGAATCTGGTCTCACAATTTTGGATCGAAGGACAGCTTTTTGTAGCAGAGTTTAAGGAGAGTTCGCATTATGAAGCGATACGCTACCCATTCGCATCAGCAGACACGATGCGTTCTTCGATTTCCTTCACGAAAAAGTACAAAGAAAGCGACAGTGTCGAAGTTCTGCAATCAATTATCAATAATATCTTTACCCATCCTCTATGTCGGAAATGGCGTGAACAATCAAGAAAACGAACTTCGGTAATTAGCGAAGCCTTTAGCGGTATCGTTAATATCGCCGACTCTGCCATATCCTTAAATTATCTTATATCTCCCGACTTCTCATATAAAACCGACTTGGATCTTGAACAGCTAAATAAGGTCCTTAAATCAAAAGCCACGTTCCTTATATGTCCTAATCATGGGGATTTCCATTCAGACAATATTCAAGTTCAAGCCGAATCAAACGAAGTTTTTTTAATTGATTTTGGTCTCACCGATCAATATCCGGCGGGCCTGGATTATGCCGCACTTGAAGCGTCAATCCGGTTCAAGCTGCTTGATCACTCGGTAGATTCGAAAATCCTCCTCCCTCTTGATTCCGATCCGTTAAGCAAATTCGATAATCTAATCAGGCCGGGAGAGCCTTTTAAAAGCGAGATCGACAAAGCTCAGAAGCTGTGCTCTCTTATTCGTGAGAGATTTTTAAACGATTTTGCTGAGAAGGGTAGTATTAAGGATTTGAAGTTCCAGTATCTTTGCTGTTTACTCGGACTATGTTTGAGACATATTAAATATCCTAACATGAATAGGCGATACATTCTACAAGTACTAGCACAAATCGTTCCTCCTCTAGATATTTAATTGGCAAGTAGTTCTTAGAGAATCGCGTTCATTTCCAGGCTTCTGCTTCATAAAACCGTAAACCATTTTCGCGTGTCAGCGTCTGTTCTTTCCCAGACGTGATAGAAGTTTGCTTTTTCCGTACGCTTGAGATCTATCCCCTCTGAGCCCCATGACGATACTCCCGCGCCCATAAAAATGTTATATCCGGCTGATGATCGATGTCAAGAACAGGAACAGGAACAGGAAATTGCAGGAAATGGCCGAGAAGAAGGCGGGTCCCAATCCTCAGGCGTTTGCCGTGTGGATAAAGAAAAGCAAAAAAAAACGATCCTCAGGCCTTATCTGAGCGTGCCCTCGTAGTGTGCGGTGAGCTGACGCTTCTTCACTTCTTCTGACGTGTATAAGGGGAGTAGGACGGGAGCGACGCGGTCGGTCTTGATTTTCGCTTTCTTTAATTCGTTCTCGTAGGCCGTGATATGCTCGAGGGAGAGCTTGCCGACAGCCGCCGATTTTGCGTATTCGGCGGCGAACTTGCCGGCCCGGCGGCCGAAGACGTTATAATCGAGGACGGAATTTCCCATCAGCCTGTTCCGGCCGTGGACCCCTCCCGAAGCTTCGCCAGCCACATACAGGCCTTTGAGGTTGGTTTCGCAGCGGTCGTTGATCTCGACCCCCCCGTTCTGGTAGTGGAGCGACGGGTAGACGAGCATCGGTTCTTTGGTGATGTCGATGTTATACCGAATGAACTGACGGTACATGGCAGGGAAGTTCTTGTTCATGTAGCCTTCGCCCTGGATGATCTCGATCAGGGGCGAATCCAGCCATACTCCCCAGCGTCCGCTTGGGGTTTGGATGCCATTTTTCCGTTCCAAACATTCACGGATGAAGGAGGCGCTTTCCACGTCTCTCGGCTCTCTCGGCCAGACAAAGAGCTCGCCGAACTTGTTGAGAGGCTGTCCGCCGGCGCCGCGGATCTTTTCGGTGATCAGGAAGCCGGCGATCTGTTCGGGGAAGACGGACCCGGTCGGATGGTATTGGACCGAATCCATGTACATCAGCTTGGCCCCGGCGCGGTAGGCTATGACCAGGCCGTCGCCGGTGGCGCCGTAATGATTGGTCGTGTCAAAACCACGGATGTGGAGCCGGCCGTAGCCGCCGGTGGCGATGATGACCGCCTTGGCTTTGACGGTGAAATATTCCTCGGTTTCCATGTTGTAAAGGATGCCGCCGGCGCAGCGACCCTTGTCATCCATGATCAGTTCGATCG
>Ga0315297_10000957_pt1 | contig 17471 bp, 17 predicted proteins | sample YL17G15_0_MG_FD_203628 | JGI IMG/M metagenome (GOLD analysis project Ga0315297, IMG submission 203628) | Sediment microbial communities from Yellowstone Lake, YNP, Wyoming, USA - YL17G15_0 | ecosystem: Environmental > Aquatic > Freshwater > Lake > Sediment | place: USA: Wyoming | collected... | reverse complement strand
GTATGATGGGAAATGTTCAGAATTTTATATTAAGAAATTTTGTGATTATATTGATATTGACTTGGAAAGTTTTTGGGAAGTAGTAGAAAAATTTAGAGGTCCAATGTGGGTAAAAAATTCAGATGGTAAATGGCATAATACCTATTGGGATGTTATTAAAGAAATGAAAGAAAATGATGATCATAAAATCTGTTAATACTCATATTCTAAATCAAGTATTTTACATATTTTGTATTAATGTAGATTAATTGTTTGACTTTAGGATATAGAAAATAAATTACCAGAATAGGAAACAATTTAGAGTGATAAAAATTAGGACATGTAATTGAATATATTTTTCCTACTTTATGCTATTTTATTGGCATTTGCAGTTCTAATAATAATACTACCAAATACAAATTCGTTCACAGTAGATAATGATGGACAAACAATGATGAAGAAGTGTTTAGAAAAAAATTCATCATTAGACCAAAATATGAACAAGTCAGATTGTGATTTTAAAAGAGCAAATTTGAGAAATGTGAATCTTGAAAAAATCAATTTAAGTGGTGCTGATTTTTCAGGAGCTGATCTTACGGGATCAAATTTATCATATTCTAATCTAACGGAAGCTGTTTTTTATGGCACAAATTTACGTGAAGCCAATCTTTATGGTGCAGAACTAAAAAATGCAAAGATGGATGGGGCATATTTACGCGATGCGGTATTAGAAAATGCCAATCTAAATGGAGCATCGTTGAAACATGCATACTTGTACAAATCCATTCTAGTAAAAACGAACTTGGAAAATTCTGATGCCAGTCGCGCTAATTTTTGCGGTCAGGATTTATCGCACCGAATACTATACGGAGTGAACCTTGATCAAGCAGATTTAAGATATGCAAATCTTGCACAATCAAATTTAGTTTCGGCTAGTTTAAGACATACAGATTTGAGTTATGCAAATCTATTTGGTGCAGATTTATCAAATAATGACTTGTCTTTTGTTAATCTTAGTAATTCCAATTTAGTTGAAGCAAATCTTGAAAACTCTGATCTCTCTGGTGCTGATCTTACAAAGGCAAATTTAAAAAATACCAAAATGACCAATACTAAATTAGATGAAAATATTACTATTAATCCTAAAAATAAGATGATTGAAAATCATCTGAATTTACATAAATACAGCTCATTTCCAAATGCAAATTTTACAAATATGGATCTTCATGGAATTGAGATTTCAGAATCTGATTTTTCAGGATCTGATCTTACTGGAACTGATCTTTCTGGTGCGCTAATGTGGGGGATCAACTTAAGGGATGCAAATTTACGAGGAGCTAATTTGACTTTAGCGTATCTTTCTGGTGCTGATCTCTCTGGTGCTGATCTCTCTGGTGCTGATCTCTCTGGTGCTGATCTCTCTGGTGCTGATCTCTCTGGTGTATATGCTGATAAAACAGACTTTGGATTCACTACACTTTATGGTTCAAAATTTTATGGTGCATATTTGAGTGATGTAAATTTGAGTAATGCAAGAATTGAAGGCGCTATTTTTACAGGCGTGTTCATGTATAATGCGAATTTATCTAAAGTGGATCTGAGAAATTCCAGTTTTGAAAACGCCCAGATTGGCACTGATCTTTCAGGAATGGATCTTTCTAATTCTAATTTACGTAATGCGTACTTGCATGGGGCTAGTCTTAATGACGCTAATTTTACTAATACAAACTTATCATGGGCATATCTTAATAGTGCACATATGAAGAATTCAAATTTAAGAAACGCAAATTTGTACATGACAGATCTTGGAGCTGCAGATCTGACAAATGCTGATTTAACAAATGCTGATTTAACACAGGCATATACGAAAAATGCTAAAATTAGTACTGCTATAATCAAGGACATCAAGTCAGATAGTTGTTTTCATATAGATGGATTTAACAAAATAATATGTAAGATAACTAGAACAGTAATAGCGCACAGTCCACCATATGAAACGACTTTTGTGCATAGAGACAATTATGTTGTAAAATACCCATAAAAAAAGAGTGATCACTTAAACCCCAATTTCTTAGTGTTTTGATCATAAAATTTGAGAAATAGTGATGGTGGACTGATCGCATAATAGAATCAAGATAAAGTTCGTAAACATATGTAGGTTTATGTGCTAAATTAAAGAAAATTAAAAATTCAATATTGAAATTTTAGTTATCTAAAATGATTTGAGGATATCAGCGAAAAAAATAGATGCAGTACCAGGATTTACCAAATAATTATCAATATGTTTCTGTCCATTTTTGATCAGATTATTTCGTATTAATTCATCAAATAAGATATCATGTAAATTTTTTTCAATTTCAATGGGATCTAGTATATTTAAAATCGCATTATCTTTTACATATTGAAAATCATATAAAGAATTATCCAATATGATATTCATTACAGGGATTTTTAATATTAATGCCTCCATCATCACAGTAGATGGATCAAATCCTTCTGGAGAGATGTTTACCAAAGTATCACACTGTAAAAGCAAATCCAGTATAGATTTATTCAGAAATACTGGAATTTTTGGATCTATTTTCTTAAATAAATTCAGTATAATTGCCTTATGAGGTACATCACTTGGATGTAATTTTACAATTAATTGTAAATTAGGAATTTTATTTATAATTTTACAAAGATCATTGATTGTTTTTTCAAATTTTATGTAATGCTCTGTCGTATCTAGTCCCGAAATATTTGAAATTGAATGCATTGTTAATAATAGAGTCTTTTGTTTTAATGTAGATGGTTTTTTCTTAAAAAATATATCATGTCTAGGACTGCCAACAGTTAAAATTCGTTTTTCATCTATGTTATGTTGTTTAATTAAATATTGTTTTTGTGTGTTACCCCAAACGGCAATCTTATCATTAAACAAGGGATACATACTCCAAAAATCATATCTAGAAATTTCTGGAACATAATTTGCATATGCATGTTCTAACATTATTGAGTGTGTTTTGTTATTGTTAACATCAAGCATAATTTTTTCAGTTTCTCCAATTACATTAAGAGAAACAATACATTTGACATCAAAATTTTTCAATATCTTTTTTGAAGCCAAAATTGTTCTAAAATATTCCTCCATTCTCATTTCATAGGATTCTAAAAGGTGATTTTTTATGTGAGACCAATATGAAAAACCTTCTAAAGAAAAAATTTCATCAAAAATTGAATTATTTTTCCAGAGAGTGTTAAGAATTTCGGTATATTTTTCTATTGATCTTTTAATTAATTTGGAATCAGAACTTGTAATATTTTTCGTGTTTAAAATTTTACAATTTAGCTTATGTAGTAAATGCATTGTATTAATATCATATAATATAGGTCGTCTTCTATTAAGAAATAAAATTTGTCCATCATAATCTTGAAGATTTTGTACTATTTCAGGATATTTACCAATATCAAATTCTAAAAATAATAATGATTTCTTTTTTGAATTTTTAGTATTTAAATTTAAAATAAATGTTAAAAAATTTTCAACATGATATTTGATGAGAATATACCTGTTACGAGATAAGTTGACAGAGAAAGTTTTGGAAAGAAAATTAAATTTAAAATTAATTTTATTCCAGTAAAAAACATTGCTTGTATTTGTTTTGAGTTCAATTAATTCCACATTTTTTTTATTTATAATCGAATTAATTGCATTTAAAAAATTAGTGGATGAAAAGATCTTTTTTGGATTTTCTTTTTGAATAATTCTTATCACAGTCATAAATTCAATTAATTTTTGATGAATAAATCGAGTAAATTCTGCAGTATCGATTAAGCTCAATAAATTAATTTCCTCAAACTTTAATTCTTGGAATATTGAATTTTGATTGTACCAATTATGCAAAGAAACTGCCATATCAAATAATTCCATTCTTTCATTTTTTGATAAATATTCATCAGAATTTTTATGTTGGATTTTTTCTTTTTCAAAATAATTATGTATGACATGATTAAATGAGACAAGTTTCTCATTTTTAAAATTTGGAATTATTTTTTTAATAGAATCTAAATTGGTTAAATCATCAATAAGGATTAATGATTCTACCAATTAAGCTCAGTCATAGTGAATAATTTGATTATTTATTAATAACGTCATAATTCTAGATAATTAATAGTGATGAAATTTCATTTTAGTACGAGGTAGAAAAATGTTAAAAGGTAAAAAAGTTCTCATAACAGGCGGCACTGGATCATTAGGTACAGCATTAACTCACAGACTCTTAAAAGAGGATGTAAGCATAGTAAGAATTTACAGTCGTGATGAATGGAAACAAACACAGATGCAAGAGAAAATTCCAGATAAACGACTTAGATTTCTCATTGGTGATATAAGAGAGAAAGATAGATTATCTAGAGCGATGGAAGACATAGATATTGTTTTTCATACTGCGGCATTAAAACATGTCCCTGTTGCTGAATACAATCCTTTTGAAGCAATCAAAACAAATGTTTTTGGTACACAAAACGTAATTGAATCATGTTTAGATAATGAAGTAAAAATGGCTCTTGCCATAGGTACTGATAAAGCAGTTTCTCCATTAAACACATACGGTGCAACAAAATTGTTAATGGAAAGAATGTTTACAGCAGCAAATTTTTACAAAGGTGCACATAAAACAGATTTTCTTTGTGTAAGATATGGGAATGTTTTAGGTAGCAGAGGATCAGTAGTTCCTAAATTTATTGAACAAATGCAAAACGGTGGAAAAATTACCATCACAGATCCAAGAATGACTAGATTTAACATTACCATGAAACAAGCAGTAGATTTAATTTTTAGAGCAATAAAAAACGGCAAAGATGGAGAAGTATTCATACCAAAACTCAAGGCATACACAGTGGATGAATTAAAAAATGCAATTATTGAAATAGCAGGTAAAAAAATACAAGTGCAAAAAATTCCTATCAGACCAGGTGAAAAATTTCATGAAACTTTAATAAATAAAGATGAAATTGCATACACATTTGAATCAAAAGATGATTACATTATAAGAAGTCCAGGTGTTGAAACATTATCAGATGTAAAATCACGAAATCTCAAAAAAGTTAAATTTACTGAATCCTATTCTTCAGATAAAGTTCAATTAATCAGTAAACAAGAATTGAAAAACATCATATTAAAAGAAAAATTACTTTAATCAAAATTAATGAGTTAAATAAATTAAAATATTATTTCCATTTATTCCAATCATAATCATCAAATGAAATGTTTTTCATTTCGTTATCGTTTGGTCTCCAAGCCAGATTTGCAAGAGTAAGGATGGTGGCAATTTTGTTTGTTGTATTAATATGAGCTGAAGCATGATTCTTGGGTATCTGAACTATGACTGGGTTTTCTTCGCTTGATTCTATTTCATAATATTTACCATCGTTATCCTTTGCAATAAAAACAACCTTACCTCGTATACATACAAAATAACTATCTCTTTTGGTATGAAGATGTGGTCCCTTTATTTCTCCAGGATTTACAGATGAAACATAGATCATCTTTGGTTCCACATTGAGTATTTTATCCCAGTCTCTCCAAACTACAGTCAGTGAGCCGTTGATATGTCCATCTTTGATATCCTTTGTCTCATGTTTTTCCAGTTTTATGGATCTAATTGTATCATTTTTCATTTAATTTATGAAAAAGATTGTAATTATTAAACTCATTATTGTTAGGTGTTTTGGAGTACAAAATAGAATCATCCAATAGTAAAAGCCAAATTGTTCAAGAGGAAAGTCACAATATGAGACTTTTAGTAACTGGTGGATTAGGCTTTATAGGAAGTAATTTTATTTTACGTATTCTTGAGAAGCATCCAGACTTTAAAATTATAAATATAGACGCATGTTTGTCTGGCTCAAACTCACGGAATCTTCCAAGGTTAAAGAGTCAAAACTATTCTTATGTAAAGGGAAACATCACAGACAAAAAGATTGTAGACAAGCTGATTTCAAAATCAGATATTGTCGTTAATTTTGCGGCAGAGTCTCATGTTGACAGAAGTATTTCTGATCCAAGACCTTTCATAGATTCTAATATTATAGGAGTATATACAATTCTTGAAGCAATAAGAAGACACAAAAAAAGACTTGTACAGATTTCTACGGATGAAGTTTTTGGTAGTCTTAAATCAGGTAGTGCAAATGAAGAGTTTTCATTTAATCCTTCTAGTCCATATGCGGCATCAAAAGCATCTGCCGAGATGCTAGTCAAATCCTATGTGACTACCTATGATTGTGATGCAATAATAACAAGATGTACTAACAACTATGGACCTAGGCAGTCACCAGAAAAGCTAATGCCAAAAGTCATTTTGCTTGCAGAAAAAAATCAGAAAATCCCCATATATGGTAATGGAAAAAACATTAGAGATTGGATATTTGTGTTAGATCATTGTGACGCAGTATTACGAGTATTGTTCAAAGGAAAAAAAGGGGAATCTTACAACATTGCAGGTAAAAATGAGATTGATAATATTACCATAGTAAAAAAAATTATAACCATTATGGGAAAATCAAAAGAATTAATGCATTTTACAAAAGATAGGCCAGGTCACGACTTTCGTTATAGTTTGGACTCTAAAAAAATTCATAGAGAATTACACTGGAAGCCATCACATAATTTTGAAGAGGGATTAGAATTCACAATAGAATGGTACATGAAAAATAAAGAATGGTACAAGGACTTGTTAAAAGAAACGACGACAGTTTCTTGGAAAACTAGATAAGCTAATCAAGACAGTGATTGATTAATTGAAGGGGATAATTTTACACGGTGGACATGGCACAAGGCTAAGACCGCTTACACATACAGGACCAAAGCAGCTTTTGCCTATTGCAAATAAACCAATGTCACAGTACTGTTTAGAATCACTAATTGATGCTGGAATTTCTGAAATTGCAATAATTATCGGAGGAATAGGCTCAAATAAAGTCCAAGAGCACTATGGAAATGGTGAAAAGTTTGGAATACAGATCACTTATGTAAATCAAGATCATCCTCGTGGAATAGCTCATGCAATACGATTATGTAAGGAATTTGTTGGTAATGACAAATTTGTTGTTTTTTTAGGTGATAACATCATAAAGAAAAGTATTAGAGAATACGTTTCAAGATTTGAAAAATTAGATGCAAGTGCATCAATTTTGTTATGTGAAGTTAGCAATCCAACACAGTTTGGAATTGCGGATGTAAAAGATGGAGTGATTAAAAAAATAATGGAAAAACCAAAAAATCCACCTACAAACCTTGCAGTAACTGGAATCTACCTACTAACACCCACAATATTTGACATAATAGATAGACTAAAACCTTCTTGGAGAAATGAATATGAAATAACAGATGCACTTCAGATGCTTTTAGAAGAAAATTATGAAATTATTTATGATATGATAACGGATTATTGGAAAGATACAGGTACGCCTCAAGACATCATACATGCAAATGAAGTAATCTTGAGTGACATGAAACCTTACTTTTATGGTACAAAGGAAAAGAATGTTTCAATAAACGGTAATGTCATGATAGGTAAAGGAACTGTAATCAAAAAGGGTTCGAAGATAGTTGGTCCTGTCATAATAGGTAAAGAATGCATAATTGGTTTAGATACGTATATTGGTCCAAATACAAGTATAGGAGATAATTCAAATCTATCAAAATGTAGTATTGAGAGTTCCATAATTATGTCAGGGTGTATCATTGATGGCGATTTTAAAATACGAAATAGCATAATTGCATTTAATTCAGAGATTGTTAAAATAAATAATAGAGGCAGTAATGTATTTCTTCTAGGAGAAGGAACAAAGATTACACTTTAAATTGTCAGAAATACCAAATCCACTAGTAAGCATAATAATTCTCAATTATAATGCCGGTGATTTACTGCTAAATTGTATAGAATCTGTTTTTAAAACAAACTACAACAATATCGAGGTAATTGTAGTTGATAATGCCTCAAAAGATAAAAGCCACATAAAATGCAAGGAAAAATTTGACATTATTCGCATTATTGAAAACAAGGAAAATTTTGGATATTGCGAAGGAAACAATGTAGGGATTAGACAATCCAATGGAGATTTCATAGCAATATTAAATCCAGATACAATAGTGTCACCAAACTGGCTCACAGAATTACTTTCAGCATATAGAACAAATGGAGACGGACTATATCAGCCAAAAATTCTCTCACTTTACGAAAATAATGTCATACAAAGCACTGGAAACATGTTACATCTGTTTGGATTTGGATTTGCAAGGGACAAAGGCGTACCCGATAATAATCAGCGTGAAAAAATAGAACAGATCGGATATGCTTCTGGAACATGCTTGTTTACATCAGCAAAGATTCTAAAAAAAATAGGTCTTTTTGATTCCTTTTTATTTTTGTATCATGATGATCTTGATTTGGGTTGGAGAGCTGCACAACTTGGGATAAAATCATACTATATACCAAATTCAGTAATATACCATGCTGAAAGTTACAGCTTAAAATGGAGCTCTAGGAAATTTTTCTGGCTTGAAAGAAACAGACGATACTGCATTTTGACACATTATTCCAAAGACACTTACAAAAAAATACGATCTCATTTGATTTTAGTGGAGATGTTGGTTTGGTTATTTTACTTATCAAAAGGATTTCTAGTGGCAAAGATAAGAGCAGATTTAGATATCATCAGAAATAAAGACAAGATAAAAAGCAAATATGAAGAGATTGAAAGTAAGAAGCTTGTTTCAGACAAGGAATTAATAAAATTATTTCCTGATGAAATCTTTGTTCCAAAAAACATCTCAGGAAAATCAGGCAGTAAAATATTCAACTCTATATTGTCATCACTTAGTAAGAAAGCAAAAAGTGCAGTGTTATCATAATAATTCTAATTTTTCTGAAACTACCATACCTACAGCAAATTCTTTCTCATGTGAAATTGAAGCTAGAAATAAGTATTTTTTCTTCCATTTACCTCTTAGTTTGATAGTAGGTTTAGAGTTTACATGAAATGTTTCTATGTCCAACATTGAAATGTGTTCGTTAATTGCTTTTTTAACTGCCTCTTTAAGTGCAAATTTTCCTGCAAAATGTTCATATGAATTCTTGTATTTCAAACAATATTTTATTTCCAATGGAAGAAATATTTTTTTGTAGAAATTTGGTTTTTTAGAATAAGGAGTTTTTTTAAATTGATCTACACTAGTTATATCTATTCCAATTCCAAGTCTTTCAATCATTATTTTATTTAATATTTTCTCTTACTATAACTTTAGCAATTCCATCCACAAGACACTTGTCCACTTGATTGTGTACAGTAGTTTTGATTGTTATTATTCTAGTTGACTGGCTTTTATCAATGACTTCTCCTTCTATTGTGACTTTATCCCCTATAAAACAAGGTGTTTGAAAATTCAATGTTTGAGAAAAATAGAGTGCATTTTTGCCAGGCATATACATTCCAATTAGCCTCGAAAAAAAAGAAGCTAACAACATACCATGACACACTCTTTTGCCAAATTGAGTTTTGGCCGCATATTGTTCATCGACATGTAGTGGATTATAATCTCCTGAAATTCTTGCAAATTCATTTATTGTTGATTCATTAATCTGTACAGTAAATTTTGTTTTTACACCGAGTATAATTTCGTCAAATTTGTATTCGGCTGATTGTTCAGTCATTTAGAATTACTCCATGATTTTTAAGATGTCTTTTGATATCTACTATTTTTTTTACATCCATGGCTTCATCAATTGTAAACTTTACCTTAAATTCAGTCTCAAGCTCATAAAGTAAAACATACCCCTTAAAAGATGTCCAGCTCTCAATTGACTCTGGACCAGATTCGTCGTTAATAGTAGAAGGTTGTACGTTCATTACTTTTGCTACAAGATCATATAGTTTCTTTGACATTATTCAACCCTAACCATAAGATATTCCGGAATTGTAAATTGTGTTTTTAATGAATAAAACCAAAAATCTCCATCCTTTTGAAAACCGCAGTTATTTAAAAAGTCTTCAATAGGTTTATTTTTTTGTGACGGAATGAATTGTGCTTTTATTTGTTCAACTCCATTTTCTTTTGCTTTATTCATAATATATCCAAGCATTCCTTTTTCTACTTCTCTACCCATGATCCTACAACTTAAAAGAAATGTGTCGATAAACCATTCCTTAGAGTTTTCTTTTTGAACAATAAATACACCAGTGATACCATTATCACCAAACTTGTCTTTCACTTGGGCGCAACCAATAACATATTTATCATCTTCAGATAATTTTTTAATATCAGATTCTTGATAACGTTTTGTTGTTAAATTAAATTGATTTGTTTTCAGTGTAAGCTGAGAAATTCTTGGAATAGTAAACTCATTGGCATTTTTTATCAACACTTTAAGATCTAAGTTTTTTAGAAAGCTTTCTAGATCTGGGGCAGATTGTTCAAAATCATTTCTTTTGCTTTGTTCCAAATACATTTTTCCACGTTGTGTATCCTCATCTGTTATTTTCATAACGCTAAAGTCATTCATTTTTTTTATGGTTTGAGCATATTGTGATGGATCTTGTGGCACATCAACAGTTAAAATTTGAGGCATGTTTAACCTCATGAATTCTCGATTTACAGGATCATCATCAAAAAATACCAAACTATCTATTCCTATATTCAGATCATTTGCAATTTCTTTCATGTTTGACACCTTATCATTCCAGTTTATCTTCATTGATGCAAAATTCTCTTTTCTGAGAATCATGTATGGATGTTCTTCTATGACCTTTAATGCATCATCATAGTTATTTTTGCTGTTTATTGCAAGAATTATTCCTCGCTGATATAATGAAAGTAACACTAGTTGAAATTCTAAATATGCATTTCCTGGAGGTTCTGGTCCCAACTTAATACCATTAAATCCATCTTCACCTACTACTCCACCCCAAAGTGTATTATCCAAATCTAAGACAACACATTTTTTTGATAATCCTAAATAACCAATGACATAACCAATTAAATCATTTGCCAGATAAGGTATGTAATCAAGTGAGATTTTCATGTCTCCAAAGAGAAATTGTTTGTAATCAAAAATATTATCTCCTCCGTATTGTGAAATAAACCCATTAAAATCATATATGTAAATTAAATCAGAAATTTTAAAATCGTTAATCAATCCACAGTTAAGATCCTCAATCATTTTATGAAAACCATAATCAGTTTTTGTTTCAAATATTCCATATGGTGAATATGTTGGAATGTCAAAGTTTGCTATAATCAATTTTGATTTTGTTTTGTCGGTAAAAGTATTAGCTAGATTTTGAATTTCATTTAATTTTTTTTCAACAAAATTTTTTCTTTCTAATGCAGATATGGAGTAAGGAAGATTGAAAAGTTCACCTAAAATGTTTCTTGTATCTATGATCAAAAATGTGATGTCAGGGGAAAATTTGTATAGACTGCTTTCCGGGTTTAGAATCTCCTGATTGTACTGATTGTACCCACCCACATATGTAATACAATCAATATTTTTTTCTGCCAATTTTACTCGTATAGATTCCTCAAGTCCATTGATGGTAAAGCTGGATATGATTCCTATTCGTATTTTCTTTTCAAAATTTTTTCCTACAAGTTCACTAGCTTTGTTGATATAATATGATAATTCTCTCTCTTCCGCCATATGAAAATTTAGCCTCAGCGTGGAATAAACATTTCCAAATATTAAATTGTGAATGATTATATCAAATTTTTTCTGCTTAAAGGTTATACAGGCGTCACAAAATTTACTAATTGATAAGGAATGAAAGAATCGGAGGATTCATTTTCAATGAATGAAAGTGAATTAATGAATTATTTTAATTTTCATGGCAAAGTAGGTCGATTGAAATTAAAATGTAAAATTCTTCGTTCATGGATTTTGCATTCATTAGCATACTCATCACCTCATTCAGGATTTGCAATTAATATGCAGAAAATTAGAGGTGTAAAAATTGGAAAAGGTTGTCATTTCTGTCCTTATGTACAAATTGATCTTATTTACCCAGAATTAGTTTCAATAGGAGACAATGTAACTTTAGGTAGCAATACAATGATTTTTGCACATATGAATCCAACAGCCAATTTATTTTTGAAAAAAGGAGCGTATCCTAGAAAAGTTGAACAGGTCATTATCAAATCAGGGGCAGTGTTAACTCCGGGTTCAATAATCATGGCAGGAATAACAATAGGAGAAAACTCAATAGTTTCACCAGGAAGTGTAGTTTCAGAAGATGTTCCAGATTATTGTGTTGTTGTAGGAAATCCAGCCAGGGTAGTAAAAAAAATTGAACATTAGTATTTGGATTGTTTGCATCATAATATTTCATGGTGATATGAATTGAATTTGCTTGGCATTGATTTTGAAGATTGGTTTCATCCAGAATTGATTCAACGTCATATAACTACAAAAAATAATAAACCAACAGTAGTAGATGGAATTGATAAGATACTTGATTGGTTAAGAAATAACGACATATTTGCTACATTTTTTATGGTGGGGGAACTGTTAGAGTCAAAACCAGAATTATTAGACAAAATACTTGACAACGGACATGAAATTGCTTTTCATACAATGTATCATACAAGACTTGACACACCAAACTTCAGAGAAAGATTTACTGACGAGATTAAAAGATTTGCAGTGTTAACGAAAGGAAAGTCGCGTGGATTTAGAGCTCCAACATTTTCATTGAATGATTCTAGTGCATGGCTAATTGATGTATTAGTTAATAACAATTATCTTTATGATAGCAGTGTCGTTCCTGCAAAAACCAATATGTATGGATTTTCTGATGCAGATACAAAACCGTACAAAATTACAAGCTCATCGTTAAGAAAAAATGATCCCAATGGAAAAATTTTGGAATTTCCATTATCAGTAACAAAAATTCTAGGTAAAAGAATTCCCATTGCAGGTGGATTTTATCTCAGAACTTTACCTTTGAAAATAATAAAAAACGCAATTCAAGATTATGAAAAAAACTATATCCCAGCATGTTTTTACATACACTCTTGGGAGCTTACTCCAGAATTTATGCCTAGATTGAAATTACCAGTTAAAGATCATTTTATCACATATCACAATCTAGGAAAATCTTTAGAACGAATGACTGAGATAATATCTAATTTTCAATTTACTTCATTTAATAGATTTATTGAAGGTATGAAATAGGTTAAAGAGATTTAAAATAATCTATTGTATTTTTAATACCATCTTTAACTTGAGTCTCAGGTTTCCATCCAAGCGATTTTAATTTTGAATTATTGACTACAAAGTTTCCTACATCTACCTTTTCCGTATAGGTTGGTGCATCCACATATCTCACTTTTGAATTAGTTATCTTTTCTAACCATTCACCTATTTCATAAAACCAAGTTTTTGTACCAGATGCAACCCAATACAATTCGCCAGATTTTCCTTTAGACATAATGGTTTCTAATCCTGAAATAACATCTGATATGTAAATAACATCTCTAAAAAATTTACCCTGATTGTAAATTGTAATATCTTCACCTTTAAACGCCTTGTAGATCAAAAAATTTATAGCATTTTTTGTTGGAGTTAAATATTGTTCTCTAGGTCCAAAAGAATTTGTAATTCTAAATGTCAAGGTATCTAATCCATATACATTATGATAAATTTTACAATAATGCTCACTTGCCAACCTATTTGCACCATATATTGTGGTGGGATTACAAGGAGTTTCTTCATCTACAGGAAATTTTAAAGGTCTTCCAATAACAATAAACGTACTACCTAGAATAAATTTACATTTTAAATTAAGAGTTTTTATTTTTTCCAACATACATAGAGTTGATTTAGAATTTGTTTCTATATCATAGAGAGGATTCTCAAATGATTTTTTATGTGAAGTTTCTCCAGCCAAATGAAATATTACATCAGGACTATTCTTCTCTATACTTTTTTCAAGGGATTGAAAATCAGTAGTATCTATAAACTCTATTTTGATTTTATCAAGTATGCGTATAAGATTATGTTTTTTATTATCATTTCTTGTTAGTACAATTATTTCATGATTTTTTTTTATTAGTTCATCGCAAAGATGGCTTCCGACAAATCCACTACCACCTGTAATCATAATTTTCATATCATACAAAAAAACTAAGTTGCATTTAACAGTAGTTTTTAAACATATACTGGAACAAATAGGATTAATTGCATCAGATTCTATTATTAAATATGGGATTGTTAGCAGAATACAGATTATGAAGAAAAAATCTGTATTAATGGTAGTTTCAAAATATCCAGCGACATATGGTCATACTACTGTTATCAATAATCTCTGTCTTGGACTTGATAAAATTGGATATGATACAGCTATAGGAGCATTTTCATTTGATAGTGATCCTCCAAACAACATACGTAAAATAAAATTAAGTAAATTAAGATTATTAACATCCGGTATAAATTATCTTAATTTTGATATAATTCATACACATCAAGCTCTTATCAATTATTACCTGCTTTCCGTAAAACCAAAAAAACATGTCATACAACATTACCATGCTGCATCTAACAGACTGCAAGAAATTAATGCAAAAATAATGATGAAATTATACAAAAAAAGAATTTCAAAAATTATTTGTGTTTCGCATAAGGCATTGAATCATTTTAAAGAACTTGTAGGTGAATGTGATGCAATTGTGATCTATAATGGAGTTGATACTGAGTTTTATAATCCAAATTTACCAACACCATATAAGAGAGGAAGTCCCCAATTACTTTTTGTAAGTGTGTTACGAAAATACAAAAAAACTGGAATTTTGATTGACGCGATGCCAGAATTATTAAAAAAATATCCAAATGCGCATTTACAAATTGTTGGAATAGGAGAAGATTATGAAAATATGAAAAATAAAATAAAAAAAATGAATCTTGATAATAATGTAGAGATGTTAGGAAAAATTTCTGATGAAGAGTTAAGATTACATTACTCTTCTTGTGATCTATACATATCGGCTAGCACACATGAACATTGTCCAGTTCCACCATTCGAAGCTATGGGATGTGGTAAACCACTAGTATTATCAGAGTTAGAAGGGCATAATGAGATTTTGAATTTATCAAAAGCTGGTTTGACGTTTAGTTTTAATGATAAAACAGATATTTGTAAGAAAATTGAGGAGGTATATGAGAAAAAGGGATATTTTGGTGTCAATGCATTATCGTGTGCAAAAAAATATGATTGGTCAAACATATGTAAACAAGTAGCAAATGTGTATGAACAATTAACTTAATTTGTTATCTAATTAAACAAATATTAGTTTTTATATAAAATGTATTAAGTTATTGCAGAATGCAATTTTCAGGACCTGTACTTGTAACTGGTGGAGCTGGATTCATTGGAAGTCATATTGTAGATAGGCTGATTGACAACGAAATAGAGGTAAAAGCACTTGATAATTTGTCTACAGGAAAAATTTCAAATCTTTCTAAATCTAAAGATAAAAAATCATTTAGTTTCATCAAAGAAGATCTCAAGAATACTAAGAAAATAAATCGTTTATTGAAAGATATAAAAATTGTTTTTCATATGGCAGCTGATCCTGAAGTAAGAACAGGGTTTGATGATCCTAGTTCATCATATAGGGAAAATGTTAGAAATACATTTTATCTGCTTGAAGAAATTAGAAAATCAAATATTGAGAAATTAATTTTTGCATCATCTTCAGCCGTATATGGAGATGCAAAAGTATTGCCAACTCCAGAAGATTATGGTCCGTTATTACCTATTTCTGCGTATGGTGCATCAAAATTAGCTTGTGAGGCATATGTGGCATCATATTGTAATAATTATGGAATTAAAGGTCATATTATAAGACCTGCTAATGTTATAGGTGCACGCGGTAGACATGGTGTTACATGGGATTTTATTAATAAATTAAAAAAAAATAACGAAAAACTAGAGGTTCTTGGAGACGGTACACAAACCAAGTCATATATTCACATCAGTGATGCTGTAGATGGAATTTTAGCAACTTTGAATTCAACTGAAAAAATTGGAGTTTTTAATCTAGGTAGTGAAGATAGGGTCAAAGTAATTGAAATAGCTAAAATTGTTTGTAAAAATATGAATGTTCCAAATACAAGAATAGTTACCACAGGAGGAATTGATGGTGGAAGAGGATGGGTTGGAGATATAAGACAAGCTCATCTAGATATAACTAAACTAAAAACTCTAGGGTGGTCACCAAAGCTTTCAAGTGCTGAAGCAGTTGAAATAGCATCAAAAGAATTGCAAAAAATATGATATTAACACATCCATAATTATGACAAAGATCTAATTTTATTTAACATCAGAGGCAAAATACATATGAAAATATAATAATGAATTTTTGGTGTCAATTTAAAGGTAAATGCAAAATAAAATAATTTTTTCTATTTTAGTATCTTTAGTCGTATCAATTTTTATAGTTTTGTATATTCATTCAATTTATCCAGAACCAATTACTGATGCCACAACGGATAATATGTTTTATTTTAAAAAATTCGATCCAAAAAAAGAACGTATTTTTTTAATTGGTTCTAGTAATATTGGTCAGCTTAACACAACTATGATAAACGAATTAATTTCAGAGAATAATCCTTCCTTTGAAGTTTATAATTTAGCAATTAGTTCAGATGAGCCAAGTTCTAGATTACCGCACTTAGAAAAAATGATTGTGTTAAAACCAAAATTAGTTATTTATGGATTAACTTATAGAGATTTTCAGTTGTGCGGCTTTAATTCTGAAATATGTGATGCAAAAATTCATCATTTTCTTTTACCAGATATAAAAAAAATAATTGAAAACAATATTCCTAAGGAGATACAACAGAATAAATTTAATCCAGAGTTAACAACTTTACGACTCATCAGAGAATCTTTTGGTGGTTCTGGAATTTTTACTGAGAATGATAAGATATGGCTTCCAAGCATGCCATTTTATTACATTGATCCAAATTTTCATCATACTATTATTGAGAAGGATGAAGAATTGGAGAATCAATCGAATATGATGAAAAAAGAGGGATATGTGATGGATGTATCTGAAAATAGTCCAGATGTAAAAGCGTTAAAGACTATCATTAAATCATTTAAAGAAAACGATATCAAATTAGTTTTGTATCTGATGCCACAAAATCAGCAATATTATCTAGACAATATATCTGAGAAAGATAAACAAGACTTCAATTTGTTAATAAACGTTATTTCAGATGAATTTGATATACCGTTATACAATTTTACATATGCATATTCCAATGATAAAATTTGGGGGGACACTCGTCACATATCTTATAACATAAATGCTAAAATTTTCAGCCAAGACATGGCACAAATAATTCTAAATGAGATCGGACATTAATGCTATTCAACACAATTGATTTTATTATATTTTTTATCGTAGTTCTGACAACTCTAACTGCTATTAAAACCAGCAAATTCCA
>Ga0315297_10000955_pt1 | contig 17505 bp, 10 predicted proteins | sample YL17G15_0_MG_FD_203628 | JGI IMG/M metagenome (GOLD analysis project Ga0315297, IMG submission 203628) | Sediment microbial communities from Yellowstone Lake, YNP, Wyoming, USA - YL17G15_0 | ecosystem: Environmental > Aquatic > Freshwater > Lake > Sediment | place: USA: Wyoming | collected... | reverse complement strand
GAAGATGCACATGTGCACGGTGCCGGCCAGGTAGGTCTATTGGCAGCGGTAGCGCTTTTTGGAGTAGATTATTACACTTCATTCTTCTACGCCACTGGGGAAATGATGACCGCCCTGCACCCGTATGAATTGCAGAAGTATGCCTATATATCAGTTGCTGTCATTGCCCTGGCAAACTTTGTCTTTGGGGCGTTATATATGTATTCCCTGGGAGTCTTTAATGAGGGTGGCGGATCATTTACAGCAGCCATGCGTTATCTGGGACCTTCTTTGAGCCTGATTGTGGCGGTTGTGCTCATCCAGGATTATATATTCACCATTGTGGTTTCCACACTCTCAGGAGTGGATCAACTACTGTCACTGCGCAATGCGACCGGCATTCCATGGTTCTGGCATTTTCTGATTGGTGCCAGCCTGGCTTGTGTTACCTGGTGGCTGACCATCCGTGGGCGGGGAGAATCGGCTCAGATTGTGTTCACCCTGTTGAGTATTTTTATCCTGCTCACGGTAGTAATGGCGGTTGGACTGTTCATTGCAAATCCTTTGGAGGCGGCCTCCCCATCCGTTGAACCCGTCCAAACGGTAACCTTGCGGCAGGCACTTTATCACATGCTGACTGCCTCCATGAAAGGGCTGGTCGCTCTGAGCGGTTTGGAAGCCATGTCCAACGGCATCCAATTCGTCATTCATGAGGATGCCGGGATTGTCAAATGGGGGAAACGCCGTCTACCAAAATTAAGAGGGCTATGGGAATTCTATAGTGGGAAGTCGGGAATCGGACGTTTTGTCCAGACTTCGTTCTTGTTTTATGGCGGCCTGACAACCCTGTTGTTAACCTATTTTTCAATCCGCTTCAACGTCTTTGATGGCACCAACGGTCGAAGTCTCGTGGGAAACCTGTCTTTCATTGGTTTTGGGCAGCTTCCTGGCGGAACAATCTTGTTTTGGACCTATCAAATCCTGGCAGTCGTTTTGTTGGCTGCGGCTTCTATGACGGCTTACCAGGATTTGCAAGCCATGGCATGGCGCAATGTGGCCATCGGTGAGATCCCGGAAATTGTAGTCTACCGCAATCCGAAAGGCACCTTTACTCGTCCGGTCACTGCAGCTTTGTTAGCCGCTATATTGATCCAGTTCCTGGTACGTGGAAAGGTCAGCCTGGCCATTCCCTTTTATGGGGTGGGTGTGTTCTTGCCCATCATGGCAATGGGGTTGGCGATCCGCCAGCACATCCTAAAAAACTTCACTGGCCGCGTCCGCTTTTGGGGCAGCCTGGGAGCTTTGTTTGCGGCTATCATGGCTGGGTTTGTTTTTATCGGTCAGATTGTCGGTAAATGGACGGAGGGCGGTTGGGTGGTGCTGATTTCTCTAAGTGTGCTGGTCTTGATTGCCCATGCGATTTTGCTGTCACCAGCGGGCTACCGTGACCCTCGACAAATTCACCGCATTATTCGCGAAAAATCACGTGTCGAAGGACCAATGGGTAACATTGTCGAATGGCAATCCTTACGCACGCAGGAATATCGCTACCGTTTGCTCATCGGTATTGCCCGCTTTGCTGAATTGTTCGGCGTACGCAGACCAACGCGCTTTGAGCCCCCCATCCCGGCGGGGGATTATGATGAAGCGATTTCCTCAGATCATCCCGATACTCCTTCGCTCCTGGAACAGTATCTAAAAGATAATAAGGAAGAGCCTCGCCTGGGAGGTAAACCTATGGAGGCCGGTCCGGGAGATGAGGAACTTCCAAAGCTGTAAAAATATTGAAATCAGCGAAATAAAGGCCTTCTTTATCAAAAGAAGGTCTTTATTATTTTTTAACACCTTTGCCCCAAACTTTTGTCTCCATTTTATTCCGGGTCGATACAATGATAGTGTAACAAAAGGAGAATCAGTCACTCAATTGACAGGAGAAATTTATGATAGAACAATCACTTTTATTAAAACTATCCTCTCTTGGGCTTGCCGACAACACGACAAGTCGGTTACGGCAAGAATACCAGGCATATAAAAGCCTGTTCCAGGCACAACCCGTGTTGGTGCAGCAATATCTAGGTATTCAAGCTGCCGCGTTGGCTGAGGCTATCCTACAGGGTTCACCCCAGGTTCACTTTACCCTCCCTGAGCGTGTGGTTTGCTTGCAGACTTCGGAGGGATCGATGGAAGTCGAGAGTGTTCCGCACGGTAGCCGTGAACAAATCGTGGGTGGGTGGTTGGCTCGATTGAGTCAACCAGACCTGAGTACTGTTCTTAGCCTGCGCCTCACGGAACTGGAGCGGTCGGCCAATCAGGCAGTTTCGGTCAGCGCAGGGTTGTTGGGCTATTCAACCGCCATTCATATGGTCTGTCACGTACTGCCTGCAGGAAGATCAGTGATTTATGCTAGCGTGGATGGTGAAGACATCCCCAACCAGCCTGTGGAAAGGGATTTTGAGCAGGAATCTGCAATCAGTATTCCCACGGACACATATGCCAATAGCACCCAGGCAGACGATGGTCGAGGCGAGCTGCTGGTACCCTATGTGGAAGCTGCCCGCCGTTTCTACTTACCGCAGTGGGTCGCTTTTGACAGTCAGGGACGCCTAATACTTACCACCGTTCGTGAAGCTGAAGCTCACATCACCTCCATGCAGCATTATCTAGCTATTCTGCATTCAGCTAGCCAAATCGCTCCATATATGATTGCTGATGAAATATGGCAGCAAAAGCGCTACGGGATTCTTGGCCAGCTGGTCAACCAGGGTCGTGCTCTGGCTCGCTACCAGTCTCAAGAGATCATCAAGACGATCCTACGAAGAGTAGCCGAGCACAGATTAGACCGAGGGTTGAGGTTGAGCTTGCCATACTTTGACGACCAAAAGTTGGCAATTGAAAATTATGATTTTATGATCATCCCTGCCGGGCGGATCATGTTCATCCCAGCGTTCGCTGTGCTGGCAGCACGCGAACAGCAGATCAAGATTGTTCAGGATAGGCGACTAAGTTTTGCTACACGAAAATATTTGCTGGCGGAATTGCATGATCTAGAGCTGGCGTTTACGAGGTAAAGAATAATAAATGCTGATTTCTATTTCTCTTCTACTCATCATCGCATACCTTTCTTATATGATAGCACCCCGTGAGCGGGCAGAGGATGCCCACGTCCATGGGGCAGGCCAAATAGGCTTATTGGCTGCGGTGGCACTCTTCGGAGTGGATTACTTCACATCCTTTTTCTATGCCACTGGCGAAATGATGAGTGCGTTGCATCCGTATGGATTGCAGCAATACGGTTATATCGCCGTGGCGGTGATTGCGTTGGCAAATGCTATATTTGGTGCTCTGTATATGTATTCGTTAGGCATATTCAACGAAGGAGGCGGTTCTTACACAGCCTCCATGCGCTACCTTACGCCTGCCCTGAGCCTGATCGTAGCTGTCGTGCTTATCCAAGACTATATTTTCACCATCGTTGTATCTAGCCTCTCTGGGGTAGACCAGCTGCTCTCAATCCTGGGCAAGTATGATGCACATTGGATCTGGCACTTCGCAATTGGTGCCTCTCTGGCGGCTGTCACCTGGTGGCTGACCATTCGGGGTCGGGGAGAATCATCACGGGTCGTATTTATAATGCTGAGCATTTTTATTTTATTAACCGTCATCCTGTTCGGCGGTCTGGTAGTAGCTAATTTCAGGGGTGTACCAGCTGTGCCAGTTACAGAACTACCCCAGCCAGTTACTTTGCGGCAAGCGGCTTATCATATGTTGACCGCTTCGATGAAAGGTTTGGTTGCTCTCAGCGGTTTGGAAGCCATGTCAAATGGCATCCAGTTTGTAAAAAATGAGGATGCTGGGATCGTCCGTTGGGGTAAGAAGCGCCTGCCGCGATATAAGAAACTGTGGGATTTCTATAGTGGGAAATCTGGTATCGGGCGCTTCGTTCAGACCTCGTTCCTGTTCTATGGTGGTGTAACCACCCTGGTGTTGACAGGTTTCGCCATTCGCTTCAATGTATTTGATGGTACGTTGGGGAGGACATTAGTTGGTAACCTGGCATTTATCGGTTTTAACCAATTACCGGGTGGGCAGATTTTGTTCTGGGCTTACCAGATCCTGGCGGTTGCTCTCCTGGCAGCTGCCTCAATGACTGCTTTCCAGGACCTACAAGCCACAGCCTGGCGAGATGTAGCAATTGGTGAGATACCCGAAGTCGTTGTTTACCGTAATTCACAGGGTACTTTCACCCGTTCCGTAACTGCTGGTTTTATCATCGCAGTGATCATTCAGTTTCTGGTACGGGGGAGAACCACCCTGGCTATTCCATATTATGGAGTAGGCGTATTCATGCCGATCATGGTGATGGGGCTTGCGATTCGTAAGCATGTGTTGCAGACCTACACAGGAAAGGCTCGGAAATGGGGCAGCCTGGCAGCAGGATTCGCAGCTGTAATGGCAGCGGTCATCTTTGTGGGCCAAATTATAGGCAAGTGGTCTGAGGGTGGTTGGGTTGTGCTCATCTCGTTCAGCATACTGGTGCTAGCAGCCAATGGTTTGCTGATTTCACCGATTGGTCAGCGTGACCCGCAACAAATTCACCGCATCGTGCGGGAAAAGGCACGTGTGGAAGGATCAATGGGTTCAATTGTTGAGTGGCAATCGTTAAAGATGCAAGAGTACCGCTACTCGCTATTGATTTTTATAACCCATTTTTTCGAGGTATTAGGTGTACATCATCCCATGCGTTATGATAAGCCAATCCCAGCTGGCGATTATGACCATGCTGTTCACTCTGATAAACCTGATGCACCATCACTGCTAGCGAAGTACCTGCAACCTATTGAGGAACCCCATCTGGGTGGTAAACCCAAAGAAACCGCCCCAGCCCACGAGGGTCATCTGCCTTGATGATAGATTTACCAGGCGAACAAGTAACTCCAGTCGGTATGATACAATCGCTATGCGCTCAAAACGCATAGCGATTTTTTATGGTTTCTGATCCGATCTATATACTGCCGGTATCTGATGTTTTCACATCTTTAGAGACCTGCCCCGATGGTCTGACCAGTGGCGAGGTTGAAGCGCGGCGTTCACTTTACGGCAGCAACCAGCTATCTGAGCCGCCGCGTGAACCCACCTGGCGGAAACTACTGGGTTTCACCACCCACCCCATGGCGCTCCTGCTCTGGTTGGCTGGTGGGATAGCTTTGTGGCTGGGCGAGCCCACGCTGGGGGTCATCATCTGGATCGTGGTGCTGGTGAATGCTGCTTTCTCTTACTGGCGAGAACATCGCGCTGAACAGGCGACGGCGGCGCTAGAACACCTGCTGCCAAGTTATGCCCGGGTGATCCGAGATGGTGTGGAGGTAAAAGTGGTTGCCAGTGAACTGGTGGCTGGCGACGTGCTTGTTCTGGCAGAGGGGGATAATGTTCCAGCGGATGCGCGCGTGGTTGAAGAATATGGCTTGCGAGTCAACAATGCTGTACTCACGGGTGAGGCGGTGCCAGCGCGTAAAACTGCGGATGCATCGCTGCGTGAGGGGATCAGTGAGGTGGAACGACCGAACCTGGTCTTTGCCGGCACATCGGTAGTTTCTGGGACGGGTCGGGCGGTCGTCTATGCCACTGGCATGCTCACCCAGTTTGGGCGCATCGTTCGTCTCACCCAGGCTGTGCGCGAGGAGCCCAGCCGGCTGCAGCAGGAGATGTCTCGTCTGACGCGCACCTTCTCTTTGATCGCCCTGGGATTGGGTGCGGTCGTTTTCGTCGTAGGGATCGTGGATGTTAATCTAGGCATCAACGAAGCGTTCATCCTGGCTTTGGGAATTATTGTGGCGGTGATCCCTGAAGGTCTCCCGGCTACGGTTACCCTGTCATTGGCAGTCGCAGTGCAGCGCCTGGCACAGAAAGGCGTGCTGGTCAAGAAGCTATCCATCCTGGAAACTTTGGAGCATGTGTCAGTCATCTGCACCGATAAAAGCGGCACCTTGACCCAAAACCAAATGACGGTCCGCCAGGTCTGGGTGAGCGGGAAGCCACTGGTAGTTACCGGCACAGGCTATGAACCGAAAGGCGAGTTCGTTCCCAACCCTGGCAGCGAGGCGGCTGAGAAAGATCTACATGCCTTGCTGACTGCCGCCATGTTGTGCAACAACTCCCGGCTCAGCCCACCGGCACCAGATCATGCTCACTGGACGGTTCTCGGTGACCAAACAGAAGCTGCCCTGCGCGTGGTCGCGTTAAAAATTGGTCTGGTGGAAGAAACGCTTAATAAGACCTTCCCACGCATTCATGAAATCCCATTCGATGCCCGGCGTAAACGGATGAGCACCATCCACCAGGTGGGCTGGCAGGATGATACATTCCCAGAAATTTCTGCTGGACAGCAGGTGGCCTTTATCAAAGGTGCCCCACGCGAAGTTCTGCAGCTCTGCACCCACATCCGCATGCATGGTGAAGTGATCCCACTGGATGATAATTGGCGCACCCGTGTTTTATCTGCAAACGATGATTATGCCCGCAATGCTCTGAGGGTACTGGCACTGGCCTATCACGAGCTACCCCCACGCGTGGGAAGTTATACCGCCGAGAGGGTCGAAGTAAACCTGGTCTTCCTGGGTTTGACTGCCATGATGGACCCACCGCGCCCGGAGGTGACGGAAGCGGTCAGCACGTGCCGGAAAGCTGGCGTGCGCATGGTGATGATCACTGGTGACTATGGATTAACGGCGGAATCATTAGCGCGGCGCATCGGAATGCTTACGACCCCGAATCCCTTGATTCTGACGGGGGCAGAATTTGAGCAGCTAAACGACTTTGAGCTCCAGGGAATGCTGGACAAAGAGGTGATCTTTGCCCGCATGGCGCCGGAACACAAATTGCGCCTGGTGGCAGCCTTTCAGTCACGTGGTGATGTGGTTGCGGTGACTGGCGACGGGGTCAATGATGCGCCGGCGCTACGCAAAGCGGATGTGGGTGTGGCGATGGGGCTCATAGGGACTGATGTTGCCAAAGAGGCGGCAGATGTCATCCTCACCAATGACAACTTTTCCACCATCGCACGTGCCATCGAAGAGGGACGAACGGTCTACGATAATTTGCGCAAATTCACCACCTATATCTTTTCGAGCAATGTTCCCGAGATATTACCATTCATCCTGACAGCCCTGCTGACCCCACAGGTGCTTCCGCTTGCCTTGGGGGTCAAACAAATCCTAGCAATTGACCTGGGGACAGACCTTTTCCCAGCCCTGGCGCTGGGGAGTGAGAACCCAGAGCGGGATGTGATGCTGCGGCCACCGCGGCGAAAATCTCAACCCCTGGTGGATGGCAACCTGCTGCGACGTGCTTTTCTGTTCCTCGGTCTGATCGAAGCCGGGTTATGCTTTGCGGCTTTCTACTTCATCAACAATAGTCTTGATATTCCGATCTTCCATTCATGGCACGCGATGATTTTTTCCACGATTCCACACTCAGCCCAGCATGATCTGGCAATTACGGTCTATTATGCAGGGGTGGTCATGGCTCAGGTTGGCAATGCATTTGCTTGTCGTACCGAGCGTAATCGTGGGCGCTTCCTTGGTTGGCTAAGTAATCCAACCCTGTTACGCGGGATTGTCATTGAGTTGGCGATCTTGCTGGGGCTGATATATATCGAGCCGTTGGCCAATTTATTTGGTCATGTTGCCATACCGCCGGTACTATGGATAGGATTAATCTTTTTCCCATTGGTTATCTACAGCCTGGATTGGATCCGCAAGATGCTTGTACGCTTGCGCGAACATTTTGAACAGCAAGTGATCAATAGTTCCGTGAGTAAGGAGGAAATATGAAAGTAATTATTATGGGATGCGGTCGTGTCGGGGAGCAACTTGCCCGTTTGCTTGTCGACGATGGTCACCAGGTGGTGGTGATCGATTACGATGACGGAGCATTGGCACGTTTGGGACCTAATTTTAAAGGGCAAAGGATCAGCGGAGTGGGATTTGACCGGGGAGTATTGATGAAAGCTGGGATCGAACAAGCCGATGCGTTCGCAGCTGCCAGCTCATCCGATAATGCCAATATTGTAGCGGCGCGCATCGCCCATAACATTTTCCATGTGCCGCGTGTGGTCGCCAGGCTGTTTGACCCACAGCGAGCGGAAATTTACCGCCGTTTGGGAATGTTGACCATTTCCTCAACCACATGGGGTGCAGAGCGCTTGCGCGAATTACTCACATCAGCTGAGCTCGATCCTATCATCAGCTTTGGCAGTGGAGAAGTAAGCCTGGTCAGTATTGAAGTCCCGCCACAATTGGCTGGCCGTATGGTGAAAGACTTGTCGGTTTCATCTGAAATCGTGGTTATTGCCATTACCCGGCAGGGAGCTGCGTTCATTCCTATACTGGGCAGCCAGTTCAAGGAAGGTGATGTAATCCATGCAGCTATCCTGGCTTCGGCATTGGGTCGCTTTAAAACCCTATTAGGACTTATGGAAGGAGGGTAGGATGTTTGTCATCATTGTTGGTGGTGGTAAGACTGGCTCGCAGCTTGCCACCCAATTATTAAGCGGTGGGCATCAGGTTAAATTAGTTGAAGACCGCCCGGCGGTGCTGGAAAGGCTCCGAGAAGAACTTCCCAATGAGGTCATTGTTGCTGGAGATGGCAGCTCTCCCAGCGTTTTGGAAAGCGCCGGGATTGAACATGCCCAAGTGTTGGCAGCAGTGACTGGAGAAGACGAGGATAACCTGGTGATCACCACACTGGGACGGTTTGAATTTGGGGTGCCGCGTATTATCGCGCGGGTCAATAATCCCAAAAATGTCTGGCTATTTACTCCCGAGATGGGCGTGGATGTAGCTCTATGCCAATCTGACATCCTGGCAAAATTAATCGCCGAGGAAATGTCTATAGGGGATATGATAACCCTGCTTAAATTACGCAAAGGTGAGTATTCGATTGTTGAAGAAAAGGTAGACCCAAGGGCTGTTGTAGTTGGTAAGATGCTGCGAGATATTGAGCTGCCGCCCCAATGTGTCTTTGCTGCAGTCATTCGTAAGGGACAACTTATTGTGCCCAACGGGAATACTGAGCTTGCCCCGGTGGATGAGGTCATAGCGCTGGTGCACGCCTCCCAGGTGGTGAAATTAGCCAAGCTTCTGGGTCGCCCAGGTTAAAGCCCACTTAGGTTTGACAGGCTCTCGGGAACCATCGCCGAACCAAGAACGTCTTATTCACTGAGGTATAATTGGCGGAATGGAATCTTCGAATTTAGACAAAACTAGTCAGACTTACATAATACAAGAGGGACAAAGTGCACCTGAGGCTGGTGATTCTTTGACCCATGATAAACCATCTGCTGACCAAGATTCAGAGACCGGAATTACTCAACCAATGAACGTCGCATCAGAGGAGAATGTGGCAGAACGTAAAACGGATGAGCCTACCGAAGAATTATCGCAACCTGATTTCACGAATGAGCCGTCCATCAGTGATACCCAACCATCCAGGCTCGGCGATGAAGGTATGATCATCCCTCCAGATATCCCCGACCTGCCACCGGATGTACCCAAAGGTAGGCGTATGTGGATCTTATGGGCATTCTTGGCTGTGCTGGTTCTGGCACTAATTGCCGGTGGAAGTGCATTCGCGGGATATAACTCGGCGATTGGTCAACGCACCCACTATGAATCAACATTGGTTGCTGGTGAGGCAGCCAATCAATACATCTTGGCACAACAGGATATTGCTCTTGGTAATTATGATCGCGCCCGCCAACGACTGGAATACATCATACAGATTGACCAAAATTACCCAAATGCATCCGATCAGCTTGCCTACATCTTGACCCAACAACGTATCACTGCAACACCCACCCTTGCATCAACCCCGACGCTGACTCCGACGCCGGATTATCGTGGCAGGGATGATCTATTCGCCCAGGCTCAGAGTTTCCTCCTTGGGCGTGATTGGACCAATACAATCGATACATTGCTGTACTTACGAAAGAATTATCCAGATTACATGGCAGTTCATGTGGATGGTATGCTTTTCGTGGCGCTGCGGAACCGGGGAGTCGATAAGATAGCCCAACTGCATGACCTGGAAGGTGGAAACTACGATCTAAGTCTGGCTGAGCGGTTCGGTCCGTTGGATGCCGAGGCACGCAATTGGCGCGACTGGGCGGATCTATATATTCGCGGTGCCAGCTTCTGGGATGTGGATTGGGCTCAGGTGGTCTATTATTTTTCGCAGTTAGCTGGCGCCGCCCCGAACCTGAGTGATTTATCAGGTTGGACTGCATCTAGCCGTTATATGGATGCCTTGCTTGGTTACGGTGATTGGTTCGCAGCCCGTGAGCAGTGGTGTGATGCCCAGGCTCAGTACGATATGTATATGTCGTTATTAGCAAGCCCACAGGTTGAGCCGACGGCGATGTATGCAGCTGATAAATGCACGCAAGCCTCAAACCCACCGCCTATCCCGGCTACACCGGTTACAGAGACACCCACATCAACAGCAACACAGGAAGCTCCCATAACTCCAACAGCAACACAGGAAGCTCCCACAACTCCAACACCATAATTAAGGTGTAGCTAGAGGTTCTTTATAAAGTTGGAAGGGCTGCCCGGGATAAAAATGATAGACCGTGCGGTTGGGAAAGTCGTTGGCAAGCGAAGCATCGATGGAAGGGCTGATGCTCCAAGCGAAGATGAAGGGGGTGGTCAGCTCTGGGTCCTCAAGCTCCAGCAGGGCGCCATACTCGATCCAGCGGTCTGTGTGGACGACAACCAGGGCTGGGGCGAGGGATTGGGCTGAGGGCGTCAGGAAAGGTTCCTGGTCAGCCTGTTCAATATCGCATAAAGCATACATCCCTCCAAGCCGGATGGGCAGATAAAGCATCAGGTTAATTCCCAACAATATACCCAGCAGCAAAGTGACCAGAAGAGGGCGCAACTTGGACCAACCCGAATAGCGAACGAAGGATGCCCCCTGCTTTACGGGCCAGCCTGCCAACCAGGCGATGCCAGCTGCACTGAGTAACGTCCAGCTGTATAGTCCTTCATAATAATAACGTGGACCAAAAAGGGTAGCCCCGACCCAATACGTCATATAAACCAGGAATAAGCTAATGGCTACGCTGCCAAGGAGCAGTCCCTTAGGATTGCGCCTGGCTGCCCATAACCCGAATGGCAGGAAGATCCATGATAAGCTTCCCCAACCAAACAAGTCGTAGCTACCTGCATGGAGGCTGTTGCGGGTATTAACCCACATGAGGTTCAATGTATGACCAGCAGGTCCGCGGCCATGCCCGGGGCCGAAACCCACCTTATCATAAGGCCACCATAAAGTGTAGGGATTGAGCAAGGCGTTGCCCGTCAGGGAGTACTGCCAAGAGATATATATGAAGACGAATAAGATTGCCATCAGACCGAAGACCAACAGCCGCGAGCGCGTTTGGCTGTCGCTGCGGATCAACAAATAAAGTCCATGAACGGCAAATGGTGCTGCCACTGCCAAAGCCGTCATTGGGCGGGTGAGGATCAAGATCCCGAGCGCCAGAGCTGAAATAAGTGTGTACCCCCATTGTTTTTTGGCTCGGGTTGAATTATCTGTTGTTTTATCAGCCGGGTTATCCCAGAAAGATTCCAACCAACCCAGGGCAAATAATGAACTCAAGACCAGCCCAAACGGGTGTGAGAGCAAAGAACCCGAGTTCATCAGGAAGAATGGCGAGGTGACGGTTAATCCAGCTGCGAGAAGTCCGACGAATTCATTAAAACTTCGCTTGCCCAGCTGGTAGGTCAGCCAAACTCCCAACCCGGCCAATAATGGATTTATCCAGGCGCGAATACCCAATCGGATAGCAACAGATAAAAGTGCAGGCCAACCAGGTGGATATTTCCCAAATCGTTCCCCAAGGTAATCCACAATGAAAGGCACAAGAAAACTACTGATATGGGGGGGTGAGGAAATGGTCAGATGACCTTCAACAAGCGCTTTGGCCTGCCATACGTAAGCGATTTCATCTTCAATATGGGGGGCTGCCTCAAATATGCGCTGGGTTACCAGTGCTGATGCCAGGAATCCGGCAATGGCAAGGAATAGTGCAAAAGTGTCGGCCGGATGTCTGCGGATCTGAAGTGAAAAGATCGGATGGGAGCGATTCAAAGTAATTTTATTAGTATTCCGGGTTCAATAACCGGGAAGTTACTTTTCAAGGCATAGCAGCATAATAGACATTATTACCGATGGCAAGGAAGGTAGTCCGATTCGGGCTTATGGCGAAAGCGGTTGCATTGCCCTCCGCCAGTGGTGCTTTGGGCAGGTACTGCCATTGTAAGGTCAAAAGTACGCTGAAATAATAAATAGCCTGGTGCTGTGGATCCAGCATAAAGATTGAACGTTCGGGGAAGGATGAAAAATTAATTTGGCTAAAAACCGCATCCTCGATCACGGGTCCATGCACTCGTCCCGGACGGTTATCGGTATAAGGATAGGGGTCATCACACCGGGTAGGTGATTCTGCCATCCCACTGTAAGTGCATTTGGTAGTGTGCCCATCAGCGTGCAGCATGAATAAATCATCGTTATAGACTGCCAGGTCAATGACGTCTTGCATCGGTGGAATAGTATCACCAAAGAACAGGTGCGGCTGCTGGCTGACTTCCATATTGCGATAAATCCACACCGCGTTGACCTTTGGATCCAGCACATAAAGATCGCCTCGATCAATGCTTATAGCAATTGGCTCGCCTAGCCCGGTATTGGGGGGAGCCATAGTTGCACTGTATGGCTGAGAGCCAACCACACAGTAAAGCAGATTACCACTTGAATCCATCCCGAGCAAGCTAGCATTTTCGTACAACCCTGGAGGCAGCTCTGCGATATCCACCAAGGGGCCTACGTTAATCGGTCCATTTATTGGTCCACACTGGAAGCTGGGATCGATCTCATATCCCCGTCCAGTCATAATCGCGTGCAGCACATTGCCTTCTTTTCCATTGAGCAGGTACAAATCAGTGGTAGTGGCAACAATACGGGTCACATTTACCCCACTATCCAAACCACCGACGATGGCTTGCTTGTAGTCCAATCGTTTGACTGCATCCAAGGTGTCCAGGTTGGCTGTCACATCGGCGCGTAGAGCTTGAGATTGGGTGGTGAGGGCATAAACCTCTGCTTTGTCCAGATCACCAAGAGCTGTTTGCCAGGCCATACGCTGCTCCAATGGGTTAATGAGGGTGGCAGCATAAGCTGATTCCTCCACCGCCTTTTGGTAATATATTTGGTGCTGTTGGGCTCGCCCACGTTGGAGAAAAACCATCCCACCAATCACGGCCAAGGTCAGGGGAATTGCAATGGCAATGAACACCATTGTTGATGGTGGTAAACGGAAGACGTCTGCGTCTGGCAAAAGGTTTTTCAGCAGGCGCAGGAGAGCGTTGCCGATCGTCGCCAGGGCACTATGCAGGGCGCGTAAAAAAGTCGCTCCGATGGCCACAAAGCTTGCCCGAAAAGTAGCGAGGTGTTTAGCCCAAGGACGTGGTTTCGAAGCGGGATGAACTTTTTGGGGACTGCTGGGTGGTTGGACAGGCTTGGAAGTGGTTTCATCGGATAAGGTTGTTTCTGTGCTCGGGAAATCCGTGTGGAATACCTCTGCTTCCACTGAAGCAGGTTGTTGGCTGACAGCCTGAGTAGAAAGGGGCACTGATTGGGGTTGTTCTCCGCGTGGCATTAATGTTTCTGCTTTTTGCGATGAAATAGGAACCGATGAGCTCGAGGGAACCCCAAGCCTTTTATCTTCAGCAGGCAAGTCAATCGAACCTGGTTCGGGAACTGAGCCCGATGGGATACCCAGCCTTCTATCCTCCGTTGGACCTTCGACTGCCTCTATTGCAGATGGGGTCACTTGACCAACAGTGCTGGTTGGTTGATCAACCATTGCTGGATGTGCCATGGGGGGTGTCTCAGCCTTGCGCCGAAGCAACTTTAGCTTGCCTGACCCTGCCTGAGCCTGGATGATGACCGCATTAAAATCCTGGCTGGCATTCTCCAGAAGCTGACGCCGCAGCGCTTCAATTCCCTGGTGGTAGGGATGCTTCACGGATGCATCTGACCAACCAGGAGCTGCATCAGTGGCAAGCACCAGAAAGTCATCCGTAGCCATCTTTATCTGCAGGAAACGCACGGGCACGGCGCGGCTGATACCAAGCCCGCGCCCGGAGCTCTGTGGGTCATACAAATGCTGGGTTTCTTTGGGGGTGACCAAAAATGCATGTACCGTACCGCACTGCGCCATATACAAAGTGTCAGCGCGTAATGCTACCAGGAGCAATTGACCAATACCCTGGCGACCCACACTTGTGCTGCGTAGATTACGATCGAGCAGGTATAGATTTAGTGCTTCTGCGATCGTGCGCAGTGCAGCGGTGAGACTGCCAATAGTTTTATAGAATTTGTGCGCCAGCTGTTCCAGCAATTGCGTGTGGGCTTCGGGTGAGAGGGGTGAATTACCTCCCATGCTGAGATAAATAATCAGACTATCAGATTCACGCCCGCGGGCTGTCCTGTGAGGAGGTGTTACTGTGTACAAATCCGGTAATTCAGATATCACATCCTCGCCCTGCCGGGCCAATAATAGTAGATTGAGATCAAGGGAAGAATTCATACCGAATGATTATACTGGTAAAATCTAACTTGGATTATACCGTCAGGAGATAATATGGTCATTGCCATCATTCGCACCTTGCCAGAATTGATCAGCCTAGAAAAAGAATGGAATGACTTGCTCGCTATTAGTGCAAGTCATGTGCCGTTTTTACGGCATGAATATATTACAGCCTGGTGGCAAGGATTGGGTGGGGGTGAATGGTTACAAGGTGAATTATACGTCGTAACAGCCCGTCAGGAGCAGGGAGAATTAATCGGGATAGCCCCACTTTTTCTGACGGATAACCGGGATGGTGAGCCTGCCCTGATGCTACTTGGCAGCATTGAAATTTCCGATTACCTGGATGTCATCGCACGACCGGAAGATACACCATCCTTCATTGAGACACTCCTGGAGCACCTGACTGGTGACCAGACACTTACCTGTAACTTACTGGATTGGTACAACCTGCTGGAGAGCAGCCCCACCCTGCCAGCATTGCAAGAGGCAGCTGAAAAGCTGGGTTGGAGCTATTCACAACAGCCGCTGCAACATTGCCCGTATATTTCTCTCCCAGGAGATTGGGAGAAGTATATATGCAGTATTGACAAAAAACAGCGTCATGAGGTCCGGCGTAAGATGCGCCGCGCCGAAGAATATTACCTGCCGGTGCGCTGGTACATTACTCAGGATGGTGCCACATTAGATCGGGATGTGGACGATTTTTTGCAATTAATGGCTAATGACCCAGAAAAAGCCAAATTCCTCACCCCTGCCATGCGCACACAAATGCACTCGATCATTCAGACGGCTTATAACGCTGGTTGGCTGCAGCTGGCTTTCATTGAAGTGGATGGGGAGAAGGCGGCTGGATATCTAAACTTCGATTATAACAACCACATCTGGGTGTATAACTCCGGGCTGGATTTTCGCTTCAGTGAGCTTTCGCCCGGTTGGGTGTTGTTGGGTTACCTGCTGGAGTGGGCGAATGAGCACCAGCGCAAATACTTCGACTTTATGCGCGGGGATGAACAATACAAATATCGTTTTGGGGCAATTGACCGGCGAGTGATTAGACTCACAGTGCGAAAATAATCAAATCAAAAGTGGGTAAATACTCTGGATATTTGTTAATCGAATATCCTGGGCATTCCCCAGCCTCCAAGCCTCACCGACCTGGGATTTTTCGTCCATATGCCGGGTATTTTTGTGCCGCACTTTGGGCAGGCACCAGTCTCTGTCAGCCGGTACTGGTGAATAACGTACCCCGTACGTTCCACAAGAAGCGTCTGGCATTTGGGGCAGCAGGTATTCTCGTATTCTCGCAAGCTGCCGGGTAGGTTGCCGGCATAAACGAATTTCAGACCCGCTTCCTGGCCGATTTCAGCCGCGCGCTGAAGGGTTTTCACCGGGGTCGGATGCGGCTCGGTCATTTTATAATCGGGATGAAAAGCTGTCACATGCCATGGTATGTCTGGTGAGACTGAAGTAATGAAGCGCCCGGCCTCCAACAGCTCCTCGGTGCTGTCATTGAAGCCTGGGATGATCAGAGTCACCACTTCCACCCACAATCCAAGCTCGTGTGCCCTGCGAATGGTATCCAGCACATTCTTCAGCACCCCACCCAGCTGGCGGTATTGCTTATCCCGCATCGTCTTCAGGTCGATCTTATAGCCGGTCAGGTATGGTCGCAGGTAATCCAACACCTGCGTTGTGGCGTTACCATTGGAGACGTATACGCACTTGATCCCCTGCTCCACCGCCAGCTTAAAGATGCTCACCGCCCACTCAGAGGTGATCAACGGTTCATTGTAGGAGGAGGCAATCACGCTCGCCTCGGCTTTTTTGGCTGCCAATACCATCTGCTCGGGGGAGATGCGGCGTAAATAGCCCACTGATTCATTGGCAGCGGGGTCACGCAGCATTTGCGAGCTGACCCAGTTCTGGCAGTTGGCGCAATGAAAGTCACACCCCAGCATTCCAAACGTGAGGGCATCACTGCCGGGCAGCACATGGAAGAAGGGCTTCTTTTCGATGGGGTCGGCTTGTAAGCCTGCCACGTAGCCCCACGGCACACGCAGCTTGCCTGCCTGGTTGAAGCGCACCAGGCAGATGCCGCGCCTGCCTTCGCGGATCAGGCAATTGTGAGCACAGGCGTGGCAGCGTACGGAGTTCTCGGGCAGTGTTTCTGCCAGCTCCATATTTTCGACGGACATTTGATCCAGGATTTCCGCCATGGTTTTCATAGAATACTTCTCCTTAGCGATAATCCCATTATAATCATGTTTAGCTGCATGATGAATTCGATGATTATTAGACTGAAATTGACCGGAACCTCGATGTGCTGACTCTGGTGATCCAGGCGGGTGGTGAATCCCGCCGTATGGGCAGCGACAAAGCGCTGCTGCCCTTCCTGGGGCAGCCGTTGATCTTGCGACTGCTCAGCCGCCTGGCGTGGATCGCTGAGGAGGTACTGGTCACCTCGAACCAGCCTGAGAATTACCGTATTTTGGGTCTCACTCCCATCCCAGACTTACTACCAGGTTTTGGTGCCCTGGGAGGGTTATATACTGCCCTGAGTGCAGCTGGTCATCCATATGTGGCGGTGGTTGCCTGTGATATGCCTTTCGCCAGCCCTGAGCTGTTTCTATACGAGCTGGCTTTGCTGCGAGAAACGGGTGCGGATGCGGTGATTCCACGCTCAGAGGAAGGCACGGAGCCGTTCCATGCCGTCTACCGAGGTGATACCTGCCTGCCGCAAGTTCGAGCTGCCTTAGAGGCTGGCAAGCGGCGCGTGGATGCCTGGTTTCCGCCGGTGAATATCCGTTATCTGACGCCAGTGGAAACCCTCCCCTATGACCCAGACAAGCTGGCTTTTCTGAATATCAACACAC
>Ga0315297_10000954_pt1 | contig 17509 bp, 15 predicted proteins | sample YL17G15_0_MG_FD_203628 | JGI IMG/M metagenome (GOLD analysis project Ga0315297, IMG submission 203628) | Sediment microbial communities from Yellowstone Lake, YNP, Wyoming, USA - YL17G15_0 | ecosystem: Environmental > Aquatic > Freshwater > Lake > Sediment | place: USA: Wyoming | collected... | reverse complement strand
CGGGTAGATGGCGATCACTTCGCTGAGCGCGTAGGCGACGCGCGCGGTCGCCTCATTCCCGTCGATGCACGTCCACTTCTGGTCCACGAGTCCCCTTCCAGATCGGCATGTCCACACTCTGTGCCGCGCGCGGATCTCCGGACGCGGATCTTGCTTGCGCGGGCACCTTCTGAGCCTACCACGATTCGCGCCTCGCCGTCGCGGTGGCGAGGCTGTCTTCTACCATCGCCCCAGTGCCGGCCCAGTCTGCGGCGACGCAGCGGAAGAGCCGTGGTCACATGGACCCAGCTCAGGAAGAGACCACAGGTCCCGCTGAAGGGCGTCACGTCCTCGTGACGTTCACGGCGGCGAAGGCGCGCGGGCGCTTGTCCGGGACACGCTCGGCGACGTCGCGTCGGTCCTGTTCATGGGGTACCTCGTCGATGACCGCCTGCGCGTCGGCCATCCACTTCTCGAGCTCCCCAACATGCTCGGGTCGCCGCACGACTCGGGCATCGTCCCGGATGGTTCGAGCTCGGCCTGGGTCGCGCCGCCGAGAACGTGCGCCGCCACCTTCTCGGCGAGCCGTTCGTCGGCCTGGTGCGGCGCGAAGACTACGCGGGGTGACGGCCGGTCAGGCCTCTTGAAGGGTCCGGCGCAGTGACCCGCGGGGTCGATCGACGCGATGTCACCCATGAGTTCTGCGCCGTGCACCCGCGGGCGTGGGTCCGGGTATGATTCGGCCATGGCCGGCACGATGGAACCTGGCAACGTGCACGCGGTGGCGGTCGAGACACTCCACGCCCCTGGCTGCCCGCATCTGCGGGAGGTGCTCGCGCGCCTTCAGACCGTCGCCGGGGAAGAGGGCATCGCCATCAGCGTCAGGGAGACGCAGATCGAGACCGCGGAACAGGCGCAGCGCCGCCGCTTTCCCGGATCGCCGACCGTGCGCGTCGAGGGGCGTGACGTGGAGCCGGGGGCCGAGGCGCTCGAGCTTTTCGGCCTCGGCTGACGCACCTACTCCGGCCCCGGTGGATCCGGTGGCGCGCCTGCGGACGAGCTTCTGCGCGAGGCGCTGCGCGTTGCCGTGCACGACGCGCTCGGCGGGCAGCGCGCCCACTGGGCGGAGGCCCTGGCGAGCCGCGCCGACCGTTTCGGCAGCGAGCCGAGTGCGCCGGCCCGGGCGGCGGCGGAGTGCTTCCTGGCGGCCGGCGCCCGTGACCTGCTGGAGCTCGGCGCCGGCCAAGGGCGCGACAGTCTTCATTTTGCGCGCAGCGGCCTGCGGGTCGAGGCGCTCGACTTCGCCGCGAGCGGCGTGGCGACCATCCGCGAGAAGGCGCGCGCGGCCGGCCTCGAGCACCTGCTCGCGGCCGCCGAGCACGATTGCGCGGAGGCGCTGCCCTACCCGGAGGCGAGCTTCGACGCCTGCTACTCGCACATGCTGTATTGCATGGCGTTGTCGACGCCGCGGCTCGAGGCGCTGAGCGCAGAGGTGCTGCGCGTGCTGCGCCCGGGCGGCCTGCAGATCTACACGGTGCGCTCTACCGCCGACCCGGACTGCGGCGCCGGGACGAGCTACGGCGACGACATGTGCGAAGCCAACGGCTTCGTGGTGCACTATTTCGGCCGCGACCTGGTGAAGCGCCTGGCGCGCGGCTTCGACCTCCTGGACGTCACCGAGTTCGAGGAGGGCGACCTGCCGCGCCGGCTCTTTCGCGTCACGCAGCGCAAGCCGAAGGTCCGAGCGCCCCGCGGCGCGCCGCGCCGGCGCCCAGCCCGACCAGGTTAACGCTTGCCTGCCCTATGGCACTATCATCGCAAGCAAAGCTTCACGCGGGGCAGGTCAACGTCGGCAAGGAACGTCATGTCCAGAGTCGCCCTGGTGTTCCCGTACTTCCGCACGCGAGCGGCTACCGAGATGCTCTTTCCCCCGCTCGGCGCCGCGACGCTCGCCGCCCAGCTGCGCCGGCTGGGGATCGACACGCGGGTGTTCGACTGCACCTTCGGCACCTTCGAACAGCTCCACACCGACCTGACCACGTACGGCCCGGACATCGTCGGCGTCTATTCCATGGTCAGCCTGACCGCCAACACACTGCGCGTCGCGAAGATGGTCAGGACGAGCCTGCCGCAGGCCCTGCTCGTCGCCGGCGGGCCGTTGCCCACCGTGTTCCCGCGGCGCTACACGCAGCACTTCGACGCCGTGTTCCGTGGGGAGGCCGACGTGAGCTTCCCCTTCTTCTGCCGGGACTACTTCGCCGGCGAGGCGACGCCGCCCAAGATGGGTGACCTGCCGCTGGATACCTACGGGGGCCTCTTCGTCCCGAACCATGGCTTGCACGTGGACAACGCCACCGTCCACCACGGCGAGAGCGAGCTGGCCACGTTCCCGCTGCCCGACAGGAGCGACTTCGATCACGCGGCCTACCAGAAGGAGTGGCTGCAGAAGACCGGGTCGAAGGCCACCTCGATCATCGTGACGCTGGGCTGTCCCTACGGCTGCGACTTCTGCTCGAAGCCGATCTTCGGCAACGCCGTTCGGCGGCGCGACCTCCACGCCGTGTTCGCGGAGATCGCGCAGATCCGTGGGCTCGGCTACGACAGCCTGTGGGTCGCCGACGACACCTTCACCCTGAACGAGCCCTACCTTGCGGAGTTCTGCCGGCGCATCGCCGGCCTCGGCATGAGCTGGAGCTGCCTCTCCCGCGCCAACGGGATCTCCGAGGAGACGGTGCGGCTGATGAAGGAGTCGGGCTGCCGGCGGGTCCACCTCGGCCTCGAGTCGGGCAGCCAGGCCACACTCGACCTGATGAAGAAGCAGGTCACCGTGGAGCAGGGCATCCGCGCCGTGGAGCTCTATCACAAGGCCGGTATCGAGGTGGCCGCGTTCTTCATCGTCGGCTACCCGGGTGAGACCGTCTCGACGATCGAGGGGACCTTCACGCTGGCTCTGAGCCTGTCTCTCGACGAGATCTCCTTCAACGTGCCCATGCCCCTGCCGGGTTCGAAGCTCTTCGAGCGCCTGGGCGCGCCGGACGAAGGCAGGGATTGGACGCGGGAGAACGAGGTCACCTTCGTCTTTCCGTCCGACATCGACGAGAGTTGGCTGCGCCGCAGGATCGACGAGACGATGGCGGCGTTTGCGGAGAAGAAGGAGGCCGCGGCGGCGCGAGGCTAGGCCGGACGCTACTTCAGCCGCCGGAACAGCCTGTCGGTGGGCCTCTCGAAGAGCCGGAGGGCGGCCGGCGCGACCCGTCTCAGACGCCGCTTCATCTCGAACTGCGCCCGGCCTTTGAGCAGGGCGAAGCGCATCTTCAGCGCCGAGAAGTCGCCCTCGTAGGTGAGCACGTGGTTCACGAGGAGGGCCTCTTGCGGGCGCCACGCGCGCGTGACCCTGCCCCCGACCCGCTCGAGCAGGGCGGTGCCGGGGAGCGGGTACGGCATCGTGAGACCGGCGTAGTCAAGCGGCAGCGAGCCGGCGAAGCGCAGCGTGTCAAGCACGGTGTCGTCGGTGTCGCCGGGGTAGCAGAGGATGAAGAAAGCCCCCACTTCCAGCCCCGCGCGATGCGCCGCCTCGACGGCGCTCCTCGCCTGCGCCGTCGTGATCTGCTTCTTCATCAGCTGCAGGATGGCGTCGTTGCCAGACTCGATGCCGAAGAAGATGCGGAAGCAGCCGGCGTCCTTCATCGCGCGAGCGGTCGCGTGGTCGAAGGCATCGACGCGACCCAGGCACTCCCAGGCGAAGCGGAGCCGGCGCTGCCGGATCTCCGCGCAGATCTCCAGCACCCGGCGGCCGTTCAGGGTGAACACGTCGTCGGCGAACGAGATGCGCTGGTAGCCCAGCGCGAGGGCCTCCTCGATCTCGTCGACGACGTTACGTGGCGAGCGCTCCCGGTAGGACTTCCCGAACACCACGTTGCTGCAGAACTCGCACTGGAAGGGGCAGCCCCGGGTGCTCATGACCGTGGTGATGGAGTAGCCGTAGCTCCTCTTGCCGAACTCGACGTACCGCGCGTTGGGGAGCAGCTCCCGCGCGGGGAAGGGCATCGCGTCGAGGTCCCAGGCGAACGGTCGCGGGGGCGCGCAGGGCGCCCCGCCCCCGTCTCCGCCGTGCGCCCGCGCGCCTGCCCCGCGCCGGCATACGACGCCGGGCACGGCGCCGAGATCGGAACCCGCCTCATGCGCGCGGAGGAGCTCACGCATCGTCTGCTCCCCCTCTCCACGGACGACGACGTCGAAGCGCTCCAGGAAGGCGTCGGGGTCGCATGTTGGCAGAGGGCCGCCGGCGACGAGGAGACTGCAGCGGCCGCGCAGGTGCTCGGCGAACCACAGACAGTCCTCCGTCATCGTCGCCATGCAGTAGATGCCCACGACGTCCGCCTTCGCCGCCAGCGCGAGCCGCGCGGCCTCGTCCCTGCGCAGGAAGGTGCAATCCAGCACGCGCACCGCGTGCCCCGCCTCCAGCAGGGCGGCGGCCACGTAGGCGACGCCCAGCGGGGGGAAGCGGAAGCGCGAGCGGTCGAGCCTGCGCCGGAAGAACGGGTAGATCAGCAGCACCGAAGTCATGACATCCTTTCGATGCGCACCTCGTAGGTGAAGGCGCCCGGCGTCGGGGGTAGGGAGTAGCCGAAGCCCGACCAGGCGAGGCGCGAGCCGATGAGCTCGCGGCCGCGGCTCAGTCTCGCCCCATCCACCTGTCCGAGGGAGAACGCCACCTTGTGCGCGGTGCTCTGGAAGCCGGCCTTCGCGGCGCTCACCTCGTCCCAGGTGCCGATCTCGTCGCCGTGCAGGTCGATCCCATCGGCATCGGTGTAGCGGTCGAAGTGACGCCCGCCCAGCTCGTTCATCACGACGACCTCGGTGATGTCCCCCGGCAGACCGGTCAGGTCGACGGCGACGCCGATCTTGCCGTGCTCGCCGTCGACGGTGTACGTCACCGTCAGCTGGGCACAAGCCCGCGCCTGCTCGTAGGTCGTCACCCACCCGAACACCCGCCGCAGCGTGGAGGACGCGGTGGTCAGCGGCACGCGGAGCGGGGGCACCCGGCGGTGAAGCGCGGCCAGGGAATCCTTGGCCGCGTAGAGCACACCGGACTGGAGGCTGGCGCCTCCGGGCCTGGCGAGGCGCTCGACGAGGTCCATGCCGAAGACGGCGGTCACCTCCCAGACCGGGCCGGACCGCCCCCAGGCCAGCTCCATCTCCCCCGGGAAGATGGTCTGGACGCCGCGCTTGAGGACGGGGACGCCGAACCCGACGCCTTCCTCCGCCAGCTCCTGATGCCCGTCGAGCAGCAGGAGGCCTTTTTGGAGACGCTTGGTCGGGTAGCCGTCTGCGTCGCCAGAGTGGTCGGCGATCTTCAGCGAGAGACCCCCGGGAAGCGGGATGCTCAGCTCCATCCCACGGCTCCTCTGTCGACGGCCGGGACCCTTCTGAGGCAGGAGACGACGATCCACCATCCTGCGATCTGCCAGGCGATGACCAGGGCGGCGCGGAAGAGCAGCGTGGTCGACTCGTACCGGCCGAAGACAGAGAGCGACGCCTCCATGGCGTCGGCAAACGCGACAAACAGCAGCTGCAGCGGCGAGGCATTGAACACCGTGAACAGCAGCGGGATGACCCAGACCGCGGTGAGGGCGCGCCGGTCGAGCTCACCGAGCGACGTCAGGATCAGCACGAGGGGAAGGACGAGGATGACGTTGGGCTCGGCGAGCCAGCTCCGCGTGAGGAAGAACACAAGCACCAGCGCGGCGCTCTTCTTCACGAGATCGTCGAACCCGCCGACGCCGTGCCGCAGGGCGAAGACCGTCGTGACCGCCAGCGCCGGGATCCATAGCAGGCCGAGCAGCCACCAGTGCCCCTGCATCAGCAGCGGGTCGCGAAAGAGCCTGACGACGGTCATGAGCGACATCGTGCCCGTCTTCATGAAGTGGGCGTTCAGGTTGTGGAGCACCATGGTCGGGTCCCACCCGAAGACGGCGAAGGGGAGCACGCCGAAGACGACCACGCCGACGACGGACACGGCGGCGTAGCGCACGGCCTGCCAGAGAGACCTGCCGGCGAGGTAGACGAGGGCGACCGGCAGGATGGGCAGGGCCGTCGGCTTGACGGCGACGGCCAGGGCCAGCAAGCCGGCCGAGCCGTCCCGTCGCTCCCTCGTGAGAAGGACGAGCGCCGCAAGGGTGCCGAGCGCGACGATCGCGTCGATCTGGCCCCAGGCGGCGCCGAAGTAGAGCAGGAACGGATTCAGGAGCAGGAAGACCCAGGCCTTGCGCGCCGCCGCCGAGCCGGCGCCGAGGTTCTTCAGGACGGCGCCGACCAGATACGCGAGGCCCACGTTGGCGGCGATCACGGGGAGCTTGATGGCCAGGTTGTAGACGAGCAGATTCGACGTGACTGCGTGCACGATCCGGTACAGGAGCCCCAGCGCCAGCGGCCACGGCGGCGGGTACCCCACAGTGGTCAGCGAGCGGAAGCCGATGTGGTGGAACGCCGCGCTCAGGTCCTGGCCCATGTACGGGTTCTGCCCGGTGCCCACCAGGTAGCCGGTGCTCATGAAGACGCGCGTGTCGTAGGAGTGCCCGAGGAGCAGGGCCAGCGCGATCTGCAGGACGATGCTGAGAAGCAGGATCCGCCGGTCGGGCGTGGCGAACGACTGCCACTTGCCTGCCGGCCAGGGGCCGTCGGCCGAGTCGCCGCCCCGATCCTCACGTGACTTGACGGCGGCGCCTACTTGGAGCCGCCCACGTCGACGACGTAGTAGACGATCACGGCCGTCCCTGTGTCGCGAAAGCCGGGGCCGCCCAGAAGCTCGATCACTGATCCCTCCATCCACTCCGCTCGGCCGGCCGACGCACTACCCCTCGGGCCAATGTAGCCCGGCCGGCCGCCCCGACGACGGCATGGACCGTCGAGACCGCGTAGGAGCCCTTACCGAAACTGCCCGGGATCCCGGGCAGGATGTAGACGACGAAGGACCTGATCATCCAGGCGAGGACGAGGACGGCGTTCAGGCACGCCGCCGCGGTCTGCACCCAGCGGTGCGCCTCGAAGCGCTTGCGGGCGGCGAGTCGCCAGCCGATGGTGAACAGCACCGCCGCCAGTAGCGAGACCACCAGCGAGATGTCGGCGCCGAGGGTGCCGTTCCCTCCGAGAAGGCCGGAACCCTGCAGCAAGTCGAACACTGGTCCTCCGATCCAGTCCGCTCATGGCGCCGTCGCAGCGCCTCCAGCCAATGTAGCCCTGCGCGCCGGCGAGAGCAATGTCGACGGCGGCCGGGCGCGCGCCGCCGGCGTGAACAGGGGCCGCCGATGCGTTACCCTGAGGCATGATGTACGGCGATCCCCGCACCCCACGGCGGCGGTCCGCGTGGCCGTTGGTCATGGCGGCGGTCGTCGTCGTCGTGCTGGCCGCCGTCGTGGCTGCCTTCGCGTGGAGCAAGCTCGGCCGGGCCGCCCCGAACTATCCTCCCCTGGCGGCTCAGCTCTCGCCTACGGCGACGCCCGCGCCCACCGCCACCCCGACGCCGGACTCCAGTCCGACGCCAGCCGCGACCACGTCCCTGCCGCCGCGCCCGCACATCGTCGCCGACCCCCAGCCGGTCCCCATCCTCGTGTACCACCACGTGCTGGCCAAGGCCAAAGGCCCGCCGCTCTTGGTCATGGGCGTCGCCAGGTTCCGCGCGCAGCTTGCGTATCTGGCGGCACACGGCTACCAGGCCGTGACCCTGCGCCGCGTATACGACGTCTGGACCGGCGAGGGCGTGCTCCCGGCCAAGCCGGTGGTCATCACGTTCGACGACGGGTACGCCGATCAGGTCCGCAACGCGGCGCCGATCCTTCGCCGGTACGGTTGGCCGGCGGAACTCGACCTGATCTCCGAGGCGCTCTACCTGGGCTCGAACGCGCCGGCGAGGAGTCTTACCCCCGACATGGTCCGCGGCCTGCTCGACGCTGGCTGGGGGCTCGAATCGCACTCGGTCTCGCACGCCGATCTGACGCAGCTGCACGGCGCGCAGCTGCGCCGGCAGCTCCTCGAATCGCGGCGCCGGCTGGAGGAGTTGTTCGACGTCCAGGTAGACTTCTTCTGCTATCCGGGCGGCCTCTCCACGCGGCGGGTCAAGGTGGCTGTGCGCAACGCCGGCTACCTCGCCGCCACCGGGACGCGCTACGGCGCCGCCACCCCGAAGGACCTCTTCTCCCTGCCCCGCATCTACTGCTACGGGAGGGAGTCCATGAGCATCTTCGGGGAGCGGCTGCGGCGGACGCTGGCGGCGGCCGAGGGCGGCTGAGCCGCCGCGCCACGCGGATCCGGCCGGCCTCCGCGTAGACGGCGCCCGGCCCCGATCATCGCCTTCTCGCCGGGGCCGACCGAGCCCCTCGAGGCGAGCGGCCGGACGCACCGATAGACACATGTCCTACGCTCGCCACCGGGGACTCGGGCAGCCTAGAGAGTGTGAGGCCTCTGCGCCCAGCGAGCGGCTGGGACCGGAGTCGGGCCTCAGAGGGTGGACGACCAGGTCGGCGAACCCTATGCCGGAGGTCGATGGATCATGCGACAGATGAGGTGGAACATGTTCTCACGTGATGACACCGCTGCGATGGCAGCGGACGGGCGGAGGAAGACGTCGAGGCGGACCCTGAGGCAGCCCGCGGTGCTGGCCCTCGCTCTCGTGGCGACCGCGTGCCTGCTGTGTGTTCTGCAGGTGGGGGTGGCCGCGGCCGCGACGCCCGACACGTGGACACGGCAACCTTCGGGGACCACGCAGGCGCTCTACGGCGTCACATTGGCCACGAAGGATCTCGGGTGGGCAGTCGGCGCGGCGGGCACGATCAGGCACACGGCCAACGGCGGCACCTCGTGGAGCGGGCAGTCGTCGGGCACCACGCAGACTCTGTACGCAGTCACGTTCACCGATGTCAGCCAGGGGTGGGCGGTCGGCGCCGGCGGTGCCATCCGGCACACCGTGAACGGCGGATCGACGTGGAAGGCGCAGACCTCGGGTACGACACAGGCCCTGTATGCCGTGCGCTTCACGGGCGCCCTGAACGGGTGGGCGGTCGGCGCCGGGGGCACGATCCGGCACACCACGGACGGGGGAGCCACCTGGAAAGCCCAGACCTCGAACTCACGGCAGGCCCTCTACGGCGTCGCCTTCACAGATGCCGACCACGGCTGGGCCGTGGGCGGCAGAGGGACCGTCCTGCGCACCCAGAACGGCGGTGGCGCCTGGGCGCCGCAGTCCGCGAGCACCAAGCAGGCCCTCTACGGCGTGACCTTCCTCGACGGCGTCAACGGCTGGATCGTGGGCGGCAAGGGCTTTGTGCGCCACACCGGCGACGGCGGATCCAGCTGGGCCAACCAGAGTTCAGGGACGAATGCGGCGTTCTACGGGGTGGCCTTCGTCGACACCGTCCACGGATGGGTGGTGGGCAGCGGCGGCGCCATCCGGCGCACGAGTGACGGCGGCTCCAGCTGGAGCGTCCAGAGCTCGGGCACGACGCAGACGCTGCGCAGCATCGCCCGCGTCTCACGCGATCTCTGGGCGGTCGGCTACGGCGGCACGATCCTGGACTGCATCGCCGACGTGACGCCGCCGGCGACGACCGCCAAGGGCCTGCAGGCGGACGACGAGTCAGGCTGGATCAACACAAGCCAGACGGTCACGCTCACGGCGAGCGACGCTCGCTCCGGCGTGGCCGCGATCCATTACACCGTCGACAACGGACCGTCGCAGACCTACGGCGTGGCGTTCCCCGTCTCGGGCACCGGCCAGCATGCGGTGACCTACTGGGCCGTCGACAACGCCGGCAACGTCGAGGCGACCCACGCCGGCTGGGTGAACATCGATATGGTCCCGCCGACGGTCTCTGCCGACGCCGACGGCGCCTGGCACGCCGGCGCCGTGACCGTGCACCTGAGCCCGGTCGATACCGGCGGGAGTGGCGTCGCGGCCACGCAGTACCGCGTGCTGGGCGCGGCCGGGTGGCTGCCGGCCACGGGCGACGCCTTCGTGGTGGCGGCTCCCGCCGGTGGCGGCAATGACGGCATCCACGACTTCGAGTTCAGCACGACCGACAAGGCGGGCAACGCGAGCAGCATCGGCGCCTGCGCCGTGAAGATCGACGCGTCGCCGGCGACTACGACCGCCGACGGGCTCGCGGCCGACCAGCTCACGGGCTGGACGAGCGGCGGCCCTCGGACGGTCGCCCTGGCGGCTGGCGACGGCGCCGGCTCCGGGGTGGCGGCGATCTACTACACCGTGGACAGCGGGGCGCCGCAGACCTACAGTGTGGCGTTCGCCGTCTCCGGCGCCGGCCAGCATCCTGTGACCTACTGGGCCGTCGACAACGCCGGCAATGTCGAAGCGGTGCGCACCGGCTGGGTCAACATCGGCAACCCCTTCGCGGAAGCCAGCGGGCTCGCCGGCGACGATCACACGGGCTGGCGCAAGGCGGCAAGCACGGTGACCATCACCGGCGGCGGCGACAACGCGCCGTTCACCGTCTCGTACAGCGTCGACGGCGGCGCCTGGCAGAATGATGTCCCCAGCCCCGCCTCCTTCTCTGTCGGCGGGGTGGGTCACCACACCGTGGTCTACTTCGTGGAGAACGCCGTCGCGGTGCGGAGCGTGGAGCAGACCGGCTACGTGAACATCGAGACGACGGTGCCGGTCACGAAGGCACTCGCCGTACCTGCCGGCTGGAGGCACACCGACCTGAGCGTGACCCTTCAGGCGACCGACGGGGATTCGGGAGTCGCGGCGACCCGCTACCGCATCGACGGCGGTGCGATCCGGACCGGCACGACCGTGCTCGTGCGCGCTCCTCTCGACCACACCAAGGACGGCGTTCACAAGGTCACGTACTACTCGGTGGACGCGGCCGGCAACGTCGAAGCCGCGAAGCAGTTCGTGGTGCGCATCGATACGCGCCGGCCCACGACCAGGGCGCCGTACGCCGCGGGCGTGGTGCGTTACCACTGGGTCAAGCTGCGCTGCATGGTCGCCGACCCTCGGCCCAGCGCCACCCGGGCGGCGATGACGATCCGCATCAGGGACCGTCAAGGGCGTGTCGTGCTGCGGCTCAGCTACCCGCACGCGCGCACCCGGATCTGGCTCTCAAAGAGCTTCAAGTGCAAGCTGCGGCGCGGCACGTACCGCTTCTCCGTGTATGCGAAGGACGCGGCCGGCAACATCCAGAGGAAGGTCGGCTCCAACAAGCTGACCGTGCGCTGAGCGCCGGCGTCACAGCCTGGTAGCGACCGGCGGACGGGGCGGGGCGGGCCGGACCTTTGGTCCGTGCCGCCCCGCCCCGGCGTTTCGCTCCGCGACCGACGGCTGGGGCGCCGCCGCCCCGGCTCTCCCAACAGAGAACTTGCACGGGATTCACGGATTCGTAACAATTATCGCGTATGCTTGCAAAGTCCGCCCGACCGCAAGATCTCTTCTACTGGATCGAGGGCTCGCCATAGACCCGACCGAGTTCCACGCCCCTGAGGCCGGCGAGGTCGTCAGCTGCCCCGAGGGGTACGCGGCCTTCGTCCCGGCGCCGCTGCCGCCGAAGCTGACCTACAGCCCCGAGCTGATCCTCGCGCTCTCGCGCGCCGACGCGGCGCTCGGCGAGCTGTCCGGCGTCGGCGGCCAGCTGCCCGACCCGCAGTTGCTCGACGCGCCCTTCAAGCGCCAGGAGGCGCTCTGCTCCTCGCGCATCGAGGGCGCCCGGGTGACCCTGTCCGATCTGCTCCTCGACCAGGTCGCCGCCGCGGGACCGGACGTGCCGCGCGACCACTTGCGCGAAGTGCGCAGCTGTATCTCCACCCTGCGCTTTGGCGTCGAGCGCCTGCGGGAGGAGCCGCTCTCGCTCGACTTCGTCCGCGCGCTGCACGTGCAGCTGCTGCGCGACGAGGTGGGCGCGGCGCGCACGCCGGGCGAGTTCCGGACCTCGCAGAACTGGATCGGCCCGCCCGGCGCGACGCTGGCCACTGCGACTTACGTGCCGACGCCGATGTCCGAGCTGCCCGACGCGCTCGCCGCGTGGGAGGCGTTCCTTCAGGAGCGCGGCAGGCTGCCCGACCTCGTGCAGTGCGCCATGCTGCACGCGCAGTTCGAGACCATCCACCCGTTCGTCGGCGGCAACGGGCGCCTCGGCCGGCTGCTCATCACCCTGTTCCTCATCGAGCGCCAGCGCCTCACGCGCCCGCTGCTCTACCTCTCGGCCTTCTTGGAGGGGCATCGCGACGAGTACTACTCCTTGCTGCAGCGCGTGCGGACGCACGCCGACTGGCTGCCTTGGCTGACGTTCTTCGCTACCGGCGTCCACGAGACGGCCGACCGCGCGACACGGCAGGCGCGGGCGCTCATCCGCCACTACGCCCGCGACCGCGAGCAGGTGAAGGGGCGCGCGCTGGCGCTCGCCGACGAGCTGTTCCGTACTCCCTGCATCACGGTCCCCGAGGCGCAGCGGGTGCTGGGCGTCACCAACCCCACCGCGCGCCGCGCCGTCCGCGAGCTCGAGGCCAAAGGCCTGCTCATGGAGTGGGACGCGAAGCGCTGGCCGCGTGTGTACCTGGCGCGGCACGTCCTCGACGCCATCCTTCACCCCCTCGAGGACCTGCGCAGCATGTCTGGTACCGCTGCCCGGGGCGCGGTGCTCAAGTCGGGCGCCGGCGAGAAGCCCGCGCCCCTGCGGCGCGCCGACCGCCTGATGGCCGAGGCCATGGCGATCGTCGACGCCGCCCGGGAGCGCGGCGCCCAGTTGCGCCTCACCGGCGGGCTCGCCATCCGCCGGTACTGCACCGACCTGGCGTTCATGGAGCGTGAGTACTCCGACATCGACTTCATCGGGCTCTCGTCCCAGAGGGGCGAGCTGCACGAGGTGTTCGCGGCGCTCGGCTACGCCGAGAATCGCTACGTCACGCAGGCCACCAACGCCGGACAGCTGCAGTACATCAAGATCGAGGCGCTGAAGGCGGAACGGGCCCAAGCGGAGGCGGCGGCCGGCCACTCGCCGTATGAGCCGCCGCTCGTCGACCACGTGGACATCTTCCTCGACGTGATGCGCATGGACCACGACCTCGACGTGCGCGAACGCCTCGACATCGACGATTACGCGATCACGCCCGCCGACGCGCTCATCGCCAAGCTGCAGATCGGCAAGATCAACCAGAAGGACGCCCACGACGTGATCGCCCTCTGCAAGGACGTGCCGCTGCGCGACGCCGACGACCACGCCTCGATCGACGTGATGCACATCGCCGACGTGTGCTCGCGCGACTGGGGGCTGTACCACGACCTCACCACGAACCTCGACGTGGTGATCGCCATGGTCGACGACTACGGGCTCTCGGAAGAGGCGATGGCGAGGGCGTACGACCGCCTCGCCACGGTCAAGGAGGCCGTGGACGACGCCAACAAGACCTTTCGCTGGCGGCTGCGCGCCAGCGTCGGCCAGCGCGTCGCCTGGCGCCGCGAGGTCGAGGACACCGAGGGCACGCCGGTCATCGCGCCCGAATGGGACTGGCGGCGCGACCTGGGCTGAGGTCCGCGGCCGAGATCCACACGACGATCGAGGGGTAGGGGATGAACGGTATGGTGCCCGAGGACGTCTTCGAGCTCACGAGGGTCACCGACCCTCGGCTTTCGCCCGACGGCACCACCGTGGCGTACGTTGTCGGAACCGTCGACGCCGAGGCCAACGACTATCGCGGGGCGATCTGGCTGGCGCCGGCGGACGGGGCGGCGGAGCCGCGCCGGTTCACTTCCGGCCTCAAGCACGACGCCGACCCGCGCTGGTCGCCGGACGGTTCGCAGCTCGCCTTCACCTCGAACCGCGAGGGCAAGGCCATGCAGCTCTACGTCATGCCGCTGGCCGGCGGCGAGCCGCGCAAGCTCACCAGCCTCAAGGAGGACGTGGCCCAGCTCGCGTGGTCGCCGGACGGCGCGACCATCGCCTTCGTCGCGCGGGTGCCCGACGCCGCTTACGACGAAGAGGACGACAAACGCCGGCAGCCGCGGCGCTTCACCCGTCTGCAGTACAAGCTCGACAGCGTCGGCTGGACCGGCGACCGCCGGCAGCACCTGTTCGTCGTCGGGGCGGACGGCAGCGGCGAGCCCGTCCAGCTCACGGACGGTGATTTCGAGGACACGGGCCCCGCCTGGTCCCCGGACGGCGCGACGCTGGCCTTCGTCTCGGCCCGCGAGCCGGACTGGGACACCTCGATGGTCAGTGACGTGTACCTCGTCGCTGCCGAAGGTGGCGAACACCGGCGGCTCACTTGGGGAGGCGGCAGCATCGACGGGGTCTCGTGGTCGCCCGACGGCGCCCGGCTGGCCGTGCAGCGCTACCCCGGGGTGTTCGACGACCCGAGGCACACGCAGATCGCGATCGTCGACGCGAGCAGCGGCGAGATCGAACTACTGACCGCCGCTCTCGACCGTAACTGCGGCACGTATCCACAGCTACGCGAGCCGGTCTGGGACGGCGGCGACATCGTGTTTGCGCTGGAGGACCACGGCAACACACACCTCTACGGCGTGGCCGCCGATGGATCGCGGGCGCCCGAGCTGGTCGTCGGCGGCGAGCGCGCCGTGACCGGTTTCGACGTCGTCGACGGTCGGCTCGCCTACTCGGCGGACGAGCCTACACGGCTCGGTGAGCTGTTCGCCGCCGGATCGCGACCGGCGCCGGCCGGCGAGCGGCGCCTGACGAACGTCGGCGACGCCTTTGCGGCCGACCGCGAGCTCGCCGCCGCCGAACGTTTCACGGCCACGTCGGCCGACGGCTCCGAGGTCGACGCCTGGGTCATGAAGCCGGTGGGCTACGTGCCCGGAAAGAAGTACCCCACGCTGCTCAACGTCCACGGCGGACCGTACGGCCAGTACGGCAACACGTTCTTCGACGAGTTCCAGGTCTACTGCGGCGCGGGCTACGTCGTCGTGTTCGCGAACCCGCGCGGCTCGTCCGGCTGCGGCGAAGAGTGGGCGCGGGCGATTTGCGGCCCCGGCGCGGCCGGGCCCGGCTGGGGCTCCGTGGACTACGAGGACTGCATGGCCGCTATCGAGGAGGCCGTGCGCCGCTACGACTTCGTCGACGGCGAGCGGCTGGGCGTGATCGGCGGCTCCTACGGCGGCTACATGGCGTCCTGGATCGTGAGTCACACCGACAGGTTCAAAGCGGCCGTCTCGGAGCGCGCCGTGAACCAGCTGGTCTCGGACTGGGGCTCGAGCGACTTGGGCTGGAGCTTCAAGGGGTACTTCGGCAAGTTCGTCTTCGAAGACGTGGACGCCTATCTGCAGATCTCGCCGGCGACCTACGCGGAGCGCATCCACACCCCGCTCCTGATCCTGCATTCGGAGAATGACCTGCGCTGCGCCGTCGAACAGGCGGAGCACCTCTTCGTGACCCTCCGCCTGCTCAAGCGGCCGGTCGAGCTCGTGCGCTTCCCCGAGGAGTCTCACGAGCTCACCCGCTCGGGCAGTCCTGCCCACCGGGTGCAGCGTTTTCGCATCGTGCTGGAGTGGTTCGACCGGTACCTGAAGGGCTGACGCGGCCGCGCGGCGACGGTCCCCGACAGGATACTCTAGACTCACCACGGGAAGGCGGCCCACCACGAGGCAAGCGCATCCCACTTCAAGGAGCCCGCATGAGCGGCTTTGTCCACCTTATCTACCTCGCGATCTCGGTCTACGCTTGGCTCATCGTCGCCCGAGCGGTGATGTCGTGGCTGGATCCGCGACCGGGGACCACCGTGCACCGGTTGACTGCGGGGCTCGTCAGCGTGACGGAACCATATCTGGGCCTGTTCCGGCGCGTGATCCCGATGGCGAGGATCGGCAGGTCGGGCCCCGACTTCAGCGCGGTTCTCGGCCTGCTCGTCCTGCTCATCGTGATGCAGCTGCTCACGCGCCTGTAGGGTCCGCGGGGGTGGGCTATTCTGCGTGCCTGAGAGGCGTGCGAATCACCATGCTGAGCGTCGCCGTGATGCTCGCCTGCGCGGCGTTCGCGTGGCCGGCCTCCGCGGCGGCCGCTCCGGCGCAGGCCGCTGTGGTCGCCGCCGCACCCGCGACGACCGCTGCCGCGCCCTCCCGCTGGATCGCCGTCTCGGTGGCCACGCTCTGGGTCAGGCCGGGACTCGTACGGCCGGTCGACGCGGCGGCCGTCGCCGCGCCCGCTGACCCCCGCGCCTGGATCGCCGGGATGACCACCGCGCAGAAACGCTGGCTCGTCGGGAGGCTCGAGACGCAGGCGCTCTACGGCACGCGGGTGACCCTGCTCGCCACGTCCGGCGCCTGGTCCAAAGTCGCCGTGCCCGGCCAGCCCACGCCGAGAGACTCGCGGGGCTACCCGGGCTGGGTGCCGACCCGACAGCTCAGCGCCGTGAGACCGGTGACGGGGCGCGGCCAGGCGGTCATCAGAAGGCCGACCGCCTGGGCGTGGGAGACGCCGGCGCTCACCGGGCGCGTGTTAGAGCTCTCGTATGGCACGCGCCTCCCCGCGACCGGCTGGACGCCTACATCTGTGGAGATCGCGATGCTCGATGGCCGGCGCCTGTACCTAAAGCGCGCCGCGGTGGCGCTGCGCAGCCGCGACGCGCTCTGGCCGCAGCCCACCGGCGCGCAGCTCGCCGCGTCGGCGCGCCGGTTCCTCGGCCTGCAGTACCTCTGGGCCGGCACGTCGGGGTTCGGCTTCGACTGCTCCGGCTTCGCGTGCCTCGTCTACCGGGCGCTCGGCGTCACCATCCCGCGCGACGCCGCGCCGCAATCCTCCGAGGGCGTCAAGGTCGCGCGGGGCTCGCTGCGCGCCGGCGACCTGGTGTTCTTCCGCAGCTCCACCGGCCAGATCCACCACGTGGCGATGTACGTGGGGAGCGGGCGCATGATCCACGCTCCCGCGACCGGCCTGCCGGTGAGCATCGTCTCGTTGTCCGCCGAGCCGTACTCACGCGAGTTCGCCGGCGGTCGGCGCTATGTGCCCTGAGCCGCGCGGAGCGCCTGTGGGCACGCCCTTGGGCGCCGCGACGATGCGCTCGTCTGCAGGGCCGGCGCCTCCCGCGGAGAATCTCGTTCCCGTCGCCGCTTCTGCTGATAGGGTGAGCCGGCCACGCAACGTCGATGGCGTTCGGGGCGGACGGCCGACCGAGGTACGAGGAGGGTGGTGCGGCCATGACGACTGAGACGGCGTCTCAGCCTACGCGAGTGACCTACGTAGGCCACGGCACGGTGCTCATCGAGATGGACGGCGTGCGCATCCTCACGGACCCGTCACTGAAGCGCTGGACCGGGGCGCTGCGCCGCTACGGGCCGCTGCCCGATCCCGGCGTGCGCCATCACCTTGACGCCGTGCTCATCTCGCATCTGCACCTCGACCACCTTGACACGGCCTCATTGAAGATGCTGCCCAAGTCGGCGGTGGTCATCGGGCCGCCGCTGGTGGGACGCACCATCCACAAGGTCGGCTTCAGGACCGTCATCGAGACGCGCCGTGACACGCTCCTGCACGTGGGCGATGTCGACGTCATGGCCGTGCATGCCAGC
>Ga0315297_10000949_pt1 | contig 17567 bp, 16 predicted proteins | sample YL17G15_0_MG_FD_203628 | JGI IMG/M metagenome (GOLD analysis project Ga0315297, IMG submission 203628) | Sediment microbial communities from Yellowstone Lake, YNP, Wyoming, USA - YL17G15_0 | ecosystem: Environmental > Aquatic > Freshwater > Lake > Sediment | place: USA: Wyoming | collected... | reverse complement strand
ATGATGCTGAGTGCAGCGGCGCCGGTGCAGGACTACGCGCTGCAGTTCCGTCTCCACCTGTTGCCGACGGCGCAGGCCGGCACCTACGAACTGCCCGTGCTGGTGGCCGTCGCCACGCTCTAGATCCCGCTCTCGCGATCAGAAAGTCAGCGTCGCGACGATCGTGTCGCTGTAGCTGCCGACGAGTGCATCCTGCAGCGCCGGCATGCGGCCATATATCGAGTAGGTGTTGGTGCGCGTCCCGTTGCCGACGCCGGGACCCACCGTAATCGAATTCCTGATGTCCCAGGTGCCGCCCACGCCGCTGCCGAGCACCTGCGTGCGCGCCGCATCGAGGTACAGGTTGTAACTGAGGCGGGACACCCCGGTGACGAGCTGCCGTTGCGTATACGTGCCGCTGCTGCCGGGGCTGAGTTGCAGCGAGTACGCAACGCTGGTCGCTCCGCCCGGCGGGACGTAGACACACACGACGGTGAAAGTGCCCACCGCGTCGTCCGCTGTTGCGATCGTAGGGTCGTACACGCCAAAGCCGACCCCGCCTGCGGCGACGGAGCAGTCGGCCCCGGCATGCGCTGCCGTGGCGAGCAGCAACGCCGCGATGCCTGCCGCAGTGCGCAGGGTTGCGGCGAATCGATGGCAGGGCAACCGTGGATTGCGCATGGTTCGTCAATCCGCCGCGGGCTCGCAGGTGACGGTGCCGAGATCCGGAGCGGGATCGCGTGTGTCCGGACGCTCGATTGCGAAAGTGCAGTGCTTGCCCTCCCAGGCGGCGGTGGCCGAGCGCGCTGCGCCCACGTCGGCAACGTACAGGAACCCGTCGATCGTCACCGGGTAGGTCTGGTCCGCGACGCTGACCTGCGCGCCCGCCGGGACGGCAGCGCCGTCCGGCAACCGCAACGTGAGGGTCGCGGCCCGGCTGCGGCGCACCGGAAACTGCACCAGTGGACCGCTGCGATAGGCAGGCGTGACGCTGAGCGACGCCGTGGCGAGTGCGGCATCCATCGGCAGCTCGAGCGGATTGATGCTGATCTGGTTGTTCTGGTAGGCACGCAGATTGTCGAGCAGCACGCGACCCCTGGCGTCGGTGCGGCCGACCGGCTGGTTCTCGACGTACACGGTCATCCCTGCATAGTCGTCCACCTGCACGACCGCGAAGCTCTGGTCGAGCCAGCGGCTCGGCATCACGCCCGCAGGCGTGATGGCGAGCCCGCCGGTGGCGTCGAGGCGCAAGCCGTCCAGGTGATTGCGCTGCGCGTACTCGATTCCGACGCGCCCCGCGCTGCCCTGGTAAGTGTAGGCAAGCTGGTAGTCCTGCGACGAAGAGGCGGAGATGAGATAGCCGGAGCCCCGACCCGGCGGCAGGCTCTGCTGCAGGCTGGCGACGGCCTCGAGTTCGCGGTCGCCGTCGATGCCCGTGCCGTAGCTCACGCCTGAGCTGAGCGTACGGCGCGTGCCGAAAGGCATCGTCCATGTCAGCAGCAGGTCCGTCTGCGCCTCCTCGGCCGTCGTGCGGCTGGCGAAGAGGTTGAGGAATCCGTACGCACCGAGTGTGGCGGAATAGGACAGCCCCAGCGTCTGCACGCGCGGCGCGCTCCAGAAGGTCTGCTGGCCGTAGGCCAGCTGCACGTTGCCGAACTGCGCGAGATCGAAGCCCATGCCGCCGAATGCCCGGCTGCGCATGCGCTCCTCGGTCGCCCGCGTACCGAGCTGGGCGAACGACGCCGATGCGAACTCCGACCGCGCGAAGACGCTCGCATGCTCGCCGTTGCGTTCGAAGCCGATGCCTGCAAGCCAGCCGGTGCCGGCGTCATCTCCGCCCGCTGCTGCGGTTGCGTTCAGCACGCCGACCTGGCCGAGTTGCAATGCGGTGTCGACGCCGAGCGCGTGGGCGCCGTCGGCCTGCGCCTCACCGTGAACCCCGCCGGTGAACGCATTCGTGATGCCGCGCCGGTACGTCCCGGCAGCCACGACGCTGCCGTAGCTGTCGCTGCGCTTGCCGTAGTCGCGGCGGATCGCGCCGACCTCCGCTGAGTATTCCTGCAGGCCCTCGCGCAACAGCGAGGGGCCCGAATAATAAGGTTGTGCGATCACCTGCTGACGGCCGAGCGCGTCGGTGACGACGACCTGCATCTGGCCCGCGCCGGAGATGGCGGGCAGGTGATCCAGCGTGAACGGTCCCGGCGGCACCGATTCGCTCGCGACCTGCTGGCCGTTGATGAACACGTCGACCGTCGACGGCACGATCGCTTCGCCGCGAGCGGCGAGCAAGGGCGTCGTGATCAGCGTGGGTTGCGTGCCGTAGTTCGTGCCGAACTGCACGCCGCCGAAGCGCACCGCGCGGCCCCACGCCCCGGACGAACTGACGGCGTCACCCACGCGCAGGGTCGCGAGGTGATCCGGAAGATCGCGGGTCCACGCAGTGTCCATGCGTACCACGCCCGTGCGCGTGCCCTCGTCGCGGGCGAGTCCCGTCGTGGTCACTACGCCCTGGCGCGCGAATGCGCCGACCTCGACGAACGCACCGGTCGTGCGCCGGCCTGCGGTCTGTTGGGCGGAGAATTCATAATTCACGAAGCCGCCGATTCCCGCGACGGGGCGCGGCGAATCCGGCGCGCGCGCGCGGCTCTGCGTGGCGACGAAGGCTGCGGCCGGCAAAGTCACGCTGACGGTCTGCGCGGTCTCGTCGAACAGGACCGTGGCACCCAGCTCGGCTCCGACCCGGTAATAGCGTTCGCCGTTCACGACCACGACACCGCGCGACGGAGCCTCGAGGCGCAGGCGGGGAAAATCGGCGGCCTTCACCAGCAGGGTGCCGTCGCTGTCGCGGCGCACCAGCAGGGTCTCCGGAGCAGGCTGACCGTTGACGCGCAACTCCACGATGGACTCGGCGAAGAGCATTGGCTGATCCGCCGCATGTGCGATGGGGGCCGACAGTGCCAGTGCGACCGCGATCGCGGCCCTCAGGCGCACGACGCGTTACCGCACGACCGCCAGATCCGCCGCGAACTCGCCCTTGTCGGTGATACCCTTCAACCGGAAAAGGCGCGCGTCGGCAAGCGTCGGGCCTGCAGGAATTTCTGCCTGGTTCTTGTTGTCGAACGTCCAGCTGCGGGATTGTCCCGGCAGGACGTAGGCGGCCTCCATCTGCTCGAAGCCTCCTGCCGAGCCGTCGGCTGGGGCGACCGAGAATTTCAGGATGCGGGCGTGTGCATTGCCGGAGTTGCTGCCGGTGATCACGAGGTGGCCGGACGCATCCGCGCCGGCCGACCATGCCAGCCGGGGTTCGGCGCTCGCCAGCGGCGCCACGAACACCGGCAGGCTGAGCCGCAGGGACACTTTCAGGCCGTTGAAGTCGGGGCTGGCCGGCTGCGGGACTTCCTGCAGCATGAGCCGATAGCTCGATTCCTGTCGCGGGTCGGCGCCACGGCGCAATGCCACGCGCACGAGCTGCGAGCCGTTCGGCGGCAGCGTGAACACCGCTGGAGAGACGAGCAGGTCGCGGCTGGCGGAGAGTCTGTCCTCGCCCCCGGACTGCTCCCACGCGAATCCGTCGGCCTGCACCACGACCGCCACGGCTTCTTCGTTACGAACCGTCAGCGCCCCGGTGGTCGCGGCGCCCGACAGGTCGATGCGGATCGGCGAAATCGAGAACGTCCCGCCCAGCGCCGCACCGGACGACAGCCCGAAGGCTGCCGTCGCGGCGACGACACTGAACAGGACGTTACGATCGATCATCACTGCATGCCGTTGGGGATGCGAGCCGATCAGTACTCGACGGTCACCTGGATCGAGTCGGCGTAGTTGCCGACCGGCGCGTCCTCGTTGCCGGCGTTCGGCAGCTTGCCGTACACCGTATGCGTGAATTCACTGGCAGCCGACAGGCCGGCGCCGGTGCCGCCGAGGGTGGCCGTGGTCGCCGTGCCGTCACCCCAGACGCTGGCGTAACCGTTCGTCGTGTACAGGTTGTAGTTCAGTACGTCTGTGCCCTTCAGCATGGTGCGCTGGGCAAACGAGCCGAGGCCGGTGCCGAGCTTGACCGTGTAGCCGGTGTTTTTCGTGCAGCGCACCTTGACCGACGAGGAACCAGTCACGTCCGCTGCGGCGATGTAGGCGCCAAAGGCAAGGTCCGTGGCCGAGACGACACAGTTCGACGCGACGTTCGCCGTCACGTTGAAGCTCGTCTGCTTGTTGGCGGCCTGGGCTGCACCGGTCACGGCCAGCAGAATTCCGGCCGCAATAGGGGCAATGGCATGATTACGCATGTGTCGTCCTCAGTGAGTAGATGATGCTTTCCGTTACGCGCCACCGAGACATCGTCCCCCTGGACCATGGCTCAACACTGCGTGGCGCCTGCGTCCCACGGCCGCATCCGATGGGTGTTCTTGTCAAACACCGGATGGACCCTGCGTCGCGTGGGCCGGATTTTCAGCGAGACACGGAAATTCCCGCCGTGACGGAAGTCGCGTTTTGTTATGTCAATTGGTCACGCGACCCGGACCCGGCCCGTCCCTTGACGATCAGCGGGGCCGTTCCTGGTCCGGATTTCCCAACTGGAAGGCTGGGCTGCCGTAGTGAACGTAGTCGGCCCAGTCGATCGAGCCGGACGCGAAGACGCGCTGCCGCGCGGCGAGTACGGCATCGCCGAGGCGTGCACCGTCGAGCAGGCTTTGGTACAGGCCGGTCGAGAACTGCAGCGCCGCCTCGTCACCGACCGGCCAGTGCGTGCCGATGAAATTCGCGACGCCGCCGGCGAGAAAAGCCTCGGCGAGGCTCGACGATCTGCGCGGGCCGAACAGACGTTGCGTCCTGCTGCGACGCGAGATGCGGCGCACGCGGGCCGCCTCGCACGCATTGAAGAACACCAGCGCGGGAAGGTTGCCGAGACCGTCGAGGTCTGCGCCGCGCAGCACCTCCTCCGCGGCACAGATCAGACCGCTGCGGCCGGGTTCCGCTGCGTCGAAAAACCCATGCCCGGCGAAGTGCAGCACGTCGTAGTCACCCGAGGACAGCGCACCCAGGATCCGGGCGCGGGTCGCATCGCGACCCTCCAGGACCTCCAGGGTCGTGTGTCCCTCGCCGAGCAGGCGGCGCAACGCGCTGGCTTCTGCCGCTGCGCCCGGCAGATCTTCTGTCGGATTGGCCACCAGCAGCACGTTGAGGCGATCCCCGGGCGCGCGGTCCTCGCGCCAACGCGCCACGGTCAGCGTCTCGGCTTCGTAGCGCCGGCTCGCGCCACCCTCGAGCGCCGGATGCACGTTACCGATGCGTATCGCCTCCCAGGGGACGCGCGAGGCCTCGCGATCGTGCACCAGGACGAGCGGCCGGTTCGCCATGGCTTCCATTCCCTCGCGCACGCTCGCGGCCAGCAGCAGCCTGGCGAGGCTCGTGCCGAAGCGAACCATGTCGCGCGCACCCAGGGTTCCCGATTCGATGGGCTCGAGCTGGCGGAGGAGGTCCTTCTTTGCGAGCACGAGGGTTCCGGACAACACCGCGGCCTTGGCGCCGGCCGTCAGCAGGGAACAGCGGCTCTCGAATTCGTTGCGGCTGCGCTCACGCAGCGACACGAGCAGGTAGGCGGGGTCCGGGGGCGCGAGCCGCGCGCGGCCTAGGCGCTGCCGCGGAGGCCTTGCCGGCGCGCCGGCGGAGGGGAGCGCCGTCTCGTCGACGACCATTTCGAAGTCGTCGCCCGCGAGTTGTGCGGCCAGGCGCTGCGTTGCGCGTCTGAGGGCCTCGTACTTGCGCGCGTCGATTTCGCACAGCGTGATGCGGCGAACGACCTGTTCTGGGTCGGCATGCCGCAAGCCTGCGAGAAAGCCTCGCAGCTGATGCTCCACGGCCAGTGCCACCGGAACTCCGGAGCCCGCACCCAGCACGACAGTCGCGAAGTCCTCGACGCGGGTGCGTGCAAACGTCCGCACGATGTTTTCCGCAACGAACGACTGCGGCTCCGTGCCGAATTCGTCGAAGTCGCCGAGTCCGGCGAACAGCACGAGTTCGGCCAGCAACGGACTGCGCGCTGCCGGCATCACGAACACCTGACCGAGATGCCCGGAGAACATGCGGCGCAACGTGAACTCGCGGATCGCGCCGCCGAGGCTGCGATCGACGGCCGCGGCGGCGCCGGCCGGATCGACGTTGCGGAAAACGCCGAGCACGAGCGCGCGCGCATTGGCCTCGACGATACTGCCGCGCGCCAGGCGCAGTTCGATCACCCGCTTGCGCACAGGTGACGCGCCCGACGGCGCCGCCCGGCCAGTGGGCAGGGCAAGTTCGTCTGCGGCGACCACGCCGTGGAATTCCGGCGACACGACGGGCTCGAGCAGCCGGCGGCGCGCGTCGAGCGAGAGCGACTGCCAGCGGACCTTGTGCGGCGCGATGCGACGCAGCGTGCCTTCGCTGACGGTACGGCTCGTCGGTTGACGCGCGCGCCGTGCCATCGCCGGTAACCGCGAGGTCGTCCCGGTGCGCAGCAAGTCCACGGTCGCCGCAATCACCCGTCCGTTATTGGGCAATCCGCCGTGCTTCTCGGCCACATACCACGCGGACTGTCCCGGCAGCAGCGCCAGCGACAAGGGCACCGTCCCGTCGCCGTCGGGCGTGACGACATAGTCGAAGTCGACGCCGTTCGCAATCGCGCGCGTCACTGTCTCCTGCCGCACACCGATCACGTGCAGGCAACGTGCATCGTCCAGGGGCCAGGCAGTGCGCGCCGCCGCTGCCGCGGCGAGCATGTGCGGATCGGGACGCAACGCGTCGTCCGGCCAGCTGCCGGCGTGGAACAGGTTCGGTTCGGGCGCGAGATGCGGATCCGGCAGCAGTTCGTGCAGGGCCGGCAGCGTACGGAACACGATGCGCGCGAGATCTTCCGCGTCGTGGCGCTGGTCGAGCGCCGCCAGTTTGCGCACCGTCGGATACACGCCGCGCAGTGCGAGCACCGGCGCGAACGAGCCGGCATTCGGCGCGCCCAGCTGCACGACGCGTGCGATGCGCTCCTGGCCGCGGGCCGCAAGCGCTGCGCGCGCGACGACACCGCCCATGCTGTGCCCGACCAGCATCACCTTGGAGCCGCCGTCGTCCTCGATTCTCCTGCCGAGTTCCGCGGCCAGGTCGCCGACGCTCATGCGCCAGTCGTACGGGTGCAGTCGTGCGTCGAAGCCGGCGATCCGCAGCGACAACTTCAGCTTCAGCGTGTTGAGGAGCATCGCGCCGAGCGCGGTGAGGCGGGCGCCACGGGGCAGGGCGAGCCGAGTGAGGTGACCGGCAGCAATCTCGAGCAGGTCGATCCACAGGACGTCGTCGAGCAGCACGCCGCGCGTGCCGATGCGCGACCCCATCAGTCCGGGCAGCACGTAGACGCGTGGCGCGCCGCGCGTTCGCGTCGCGGCGGCGCGCCGCGCCAGCGCGCTCAGTTCACGGTAACCCGTAGCTCCGAACAAGGCCTTGAGCTCGGCGCGCCGCTCGCCGCTCGCAAGCAGCCGCTCCACCTCGTCGTCGTGCAGACGGTGAACGGGGAGTGAGGCCCTGCCGGCCATGGTCACGAGATGTTGACCGGGTCTGTGCGGGGGTCAGGGTCGTGTGCGCGGCGCGGGGTCCGCTGCGGCCGTCGCGGACCGCACCTGCACCTCGACGACGCGATCGCCCCCGCGGTCGAAATGCAGCGTGAGCGGGAAATGCTCACCGGCGACGAATGGCCTGTCGATACCCATCAGCATGAGATGGTGCCCCTTGGGTGCCAGCGCCACCGTCTTGCCGGCAGGAATCTCGATGCCATCGATCGGCCGCATCTTCGCCACGCCACTGGACTCGTCGACCGTATGCAGATGGGTCATTGCAGCTCGCGCTGTGCTCGCGCTGGTGAGGCGGTCCGCGGTTGCGCTGCCCTGGATCGTGACGTAGACGGCCGCCACTTCCGCGCCCGGCGGTGTCGCGCGTGCCCACGCGGCAAGTGCGGTCGGGGCGTCCGCGGCGGCGACGCCTGAGACGAGCAGGCCTGCAGCTGCCGCGGCGATTCCGTGCATGCGTAGGTACTTCATCGCCGCGCTTCCTCCTTCATGGCCGTGCGAATCGACGCGGCGACGGCCGCGATGACCTTGCCACGCGTCGTGGACCGCCGCCAGACGGCGCCAATCGTACGCCCGGGGGCGGGCTTCACGAAGGGCCTGATCCTGAGCCCCCGCGCCGTGCCGACCGGCGTTTCGGCGGCAAGCTGCGGCAACAGCGTCACGCCATGGCCGGCGGCCACCATCTGCCGCAGCGTCTCGAGACTGGTGGCGCGGTAGTCCTGCTCTGCGCTGACACGCACGCGTCCGCACACTTCGAGCGCCTGGTCGCGCAGGCAATGCCCGTCCTCGAGCAGCAGCAGCGTCTCGCCCTTGAGATCGTCCACCCGGACCCTGTCCTTGTCCGCGAGCGGGTGGTGCGCCGGTACCGCGAGCATGAAGGGTTCATCGAACAGCGGTTGGGATTCGAGGCCGTCCAGTTCGGCGGGCAGCGCCACGACGCCCACGTCGATCTCGCCGGCCCGCAGCTTGTCGATCAGCGGCTGCGTCTGGTACTCGTACAGCAGCAGCTTCACGCGCGGCACGTCGCGCTTTATCCGACCCACGACGTGGGGAAGCAGGTAGGGCCCGACGGTCGGGATCAGCGCCAGCTTCAGCGCCCCAGCCAGGGGATCCCGATCCGTCTTCGCGAGCTCGACGATGGCGTCCGCTTCCTGCAGCAGCCTGCGCGCCCGCTCGACGATCTTCGCGCCCGGTTCGGTGAGCGCAACGCGCCTCGGCTGACGCTCCACCAGCGGCACGCCGAGGTATTCCTCGAGCTTGCGGATCTGGGCGGAGAGCGTCGGCTGGCTCACGTAGCAGCGCTCGGCGGCTTTGCCGAAGTGCCGCTCGTCCGCGAGGGCGACCAGGTAGCGCAGGTCTCTGAGGTTCATGCGGTCATCATAGCTCCGGCCTATCAATACGACCAAAGCTATCCGCGGGATGAGTGCAATGGCCTTTGCCCTATACTTCGCGCCATGATCCCCCGCTCTCCGAGGCTCTCCGCCGGTGTCGTCGTGGTGCGGCTGCCGGCCGAGGGCTGGCGCTTCCTGCTGCTGCGTGCCTTCAATCACTGGGACTTTCCCAAGGGCATGGTCGAGCCCGGCGAAGAGCCGCTCGCGGCTGCGATCCGCGAGGTGCGCGAGGAATCGATGATCGGCGACCTCGAATTCGCCTGGGGCGAACTGTGCACCCAGACCGGCCCCTACAGCCGCGGCAAGACCGCCCGCTACTACGTGGCTCGGACGCAAACCGCCGAGATCGTCCTGCCGATCAATCCCGAACTCGGCCATGCCGAGCACAGTGAATACCGCTGGGTCGATTACGACGAAGCAATGGCCATCGTCTCGCCGCGCGTGCGCCCGGTCGTCAAATGGGCGGGCCAGGTCATCAATCTCGACGCCGACTTGTCCGGGCCCGGCAGCAGTGACTAGATCCTGATTTTTTCAGACCACTCTGCCGCGCCGCCCACCGCGCTGGAAGTCCGCAACGTTCTCCGCCATCTCGTCGAGGCATCGCTGTCTCGCTTCGCGCGCCGCCCAGGCGATGTGCGGCGTGACGATCAGGTTGGGAATGTCGTGCGCCAGCAGAGGATTGCCGTCCACCGGCGGCTCCTGCGGCAGGACATCGATCGCGGCTCCGCCGATCCGTCGCGCGCGCAGTGCATCCGCCAGCGCCGCCGAGTCCACCAGTGCCCCGCGTGCCGAGTTGATCAGTACCGCGTCCGGTTTCATCCGCGCCAGCCGTGTCGCGTCGATCATGCCCTGCGTGGCGGGCGTCAGCGGGCAGTGCAGGCTGAGCACGTCCACCCGGGGCAGCATTTCGTCGAGATTGACGCGCCCGGCCGACTTCTCACCGCCGGGTCGATTCGCGATCAGCACGTCCATGCCGAGCGCCTGGTGCGCTGCGTGCGCCACGGCCTTGCCGAGCGACCCGTACCCGACGATGCCGAGTTTGCGGCCGACCAGTTCGCGGATCGGGTAGTCGAGCAGGCAGAACTGTTCCCCGCGTTGCCAGGCGCCCTGTCTCACCAGCGCATCGTATTCGCGGAGTTTCTGCGTCAGCAGCAACAGCACCCCCAGCACGTGCTGCACCACCGCAGCCGTGCAGTAGTCGCGCAGGTTGCAAACGGCAATGCCACGGCTGCGAGCGGCTGCGAGGTCGATGTTGTCGGTGCCCGTCGCCGCGACGGCGATGAGCTTGAGCGACGGTGCGGATTCCATCACGTCGCGCGTGATGCACAGCTTGTTCACCAGCGCCACCGTGTGACCTGCGAGACGACGCGCCACGTCCTCCTGCGCGGTGTGATCGTGCAGCACCAGGCCCGGCAGCGCACGGTGCAGCGGCGCCGGGTCGAGGTCACCGTTGAAACTCACCGTGGCGTAGTCGAGAAAAGCAGACGGCATCGGGCGGCTCACCTGGACGTGGCGTGGATCTGGTGCAGGAGGCGGTGCAGGAATGGCGCCAGCAGGATAGCCGTGACGGCGACGAAGACCAGGCCGCTGTACAAAGCATAGGCGGCCGCGAACAGCTTACCGGTCGTCGTCGTGAGCGGTGTGACCGGTCCCATGCCGGTGAGGATCATGCTGGCGTTCAGCAGTGCGTCGACCCAGGGCATACCTTCCGTTTGCCTGTAGCCGATTGTTCCCATCAACAACGAGCCGGCGATGATGGCGAATCCCAGCAACCCATGGCGCGTGACGCGCCTGCGGAATCGTTGCCAGGTCAGCACCGGTTCCACGTGCTTTTCGTACATCGGGCCGGTCTCCTCAGCGACGGTGGGTTCGATAGCGTAGCAGCCCGGACCGCCGTCCCGGGTATCCTGCGCACGTGCCTCCGACGAGAAATCGCCCGCTGCCCTCGCGTTCGGCGCAACCCCGTGCCCGACGCAGCAGGCCGCCCGCTGTGCCCGGGAGCCGGCCACTGCGCGGCCTCGATCGCAACGAGTTGCTCTGCCGGTTCGAAACGGCGGTCCTGGCCGGCGACGGCGGCGGCGGTGCGCACTGCGTCCACGAACTGTGGATGCGCGGCGAAATCGGCCTCAACATCGAGGCAGCGCTCGGCCGTCTGTGGGCCAGCGCCGCGGACTCGGTGCCCGACTGGCTGCCGATGCGTTTTGTGTCGTGGCTGCCGCTGCTGTACGAGGTCGCCGGCCACTGCCAGGCGCAGGGCCGCGGTCGCAGCAATATCTATCTGGTGCTGCTCGATTATTCGGACAGCCGCAGCGAACCGTACGGCGTGTACGTCGGCATGAGCCGCCATGCGCCGGCCGAGCGCTTCGACCAGCACAAGGCGGGCATCCGCTCCGCCGGCAGCGTGCTACGCCGCGGGCTCGAGGTGCTGACCGGTCCGGCGCTGCACCTGCAGCGGATTCCTCGTGTCGAGGCAGCGCGCATCGAAGAGCAACTCGCCGAAGCGCTGCGCGCCGCCGGGTTGTTCGTGCAGGGCGGTCACTGAGCCGGGCGACGTCTGCCTTTCGCCGTGCGGGGGCCGATCCACACGGTGTCGGAGGCGTCGAGGAACCGATGGTGATACGCGAACAGAGCGCTCTGCTCCTCGCTCGTGAGGCGCACGAACATCAGGTCGAGCGGGCGATTGGCGCCAGCAGCGCGCTTCGCCATGGCATCCAGCGTGGCGAGTGAATCGACAACCTGGCCGCTCGCAGTCGCGAGCAGATCGACCGGTTGCAACCCAGCGGTCTCGGCTGCGGAGCCCGGCTCGATGTGATGCACCATCAAGGCGGGCGCCCCTGCCACGAGACCGGCCGTGAACAAGTCGGCGTCGGCAAACAGCGCACCGGAGATCCACAGTCCCTCGCGCTCCGTCAATTTCGGCGCGGCCGGCCACTTGCCCTTGACCGTCGTGACGACACCGTTGCGTCGCAGGCGCAGGCTCACGTCGTCGAGGTGGCCGCGCAGCGCATCGATGAGGTCCGTCTCGGTCTGCAGCGTGGCGCGCTCGTGGTCCGCGCCCAGCAATTCGTCGCCGACTCGCAGGTCGAGACTCTCCCGCGGTAACCGCGAACGCGCAACGAGCAGGGTCTGCTCGTCGTCCGCATCCACGGCAAAATCGACCAGACGGGCGGGCGGCGAGGGATCGCGCCCTTCCTGCAGCAACCGCAGGATCGTGCAGGCGAAGGGAATCGGGACCGCGAAGCTCAGGCCCTCGGCCTCGCCTTTCTTCATGGTCGAGGCATTGATGCCGACGACACGGCCCGATTCGAGGCTGATCAGCGGGCCGCCCGAGTTGCCTTCGTTGATCGGTGCGTCCGTCTGCAGCATCTCCGGGCCGAGACGCGACGTGACGGCGGACGCGATGCCGCGCGTGCCCGTGAAGCGGAACCCCCAGGGGTGACCGAAGGCGCCGACCGGGTGACCCACGGCGGGAATCGTCGTGCACTCGAGCGCCGGCTCCGCCGGCCGCTGCGCCAGCCGTCCTGGATCGTAGGCGATGATCGCGAGGTCGAGGAATGGGTCCACGTAGACGCGCTCGGCGGGCAGTGCCTTGCCGTCCTCGAAGGCCAGCGCGATCTGGCTGTAGGAGTGGCTGGCGACGTGCGCGTTGGTCAGCACCCAGCCACGCGTCGCATCCACGACGATCCCGGCGCCTTCGAAGGAACCCTGCTCATCCTCGGCGAAGGCTTCGTTGACGGACGTGCGGATCTGCACCGTCCAGCCACGCGCAGCACGGAACGCGTCCTCCGCCGTGGATTCCGCAACGGCGACCGGGGCGAGGAGGAGGAGCGCGAGGCTCGCGAGAAATCGCATGTGGGATCCTTGTGTCTGCCGGCCGCGGGCGCATTATCACGGACAATCCCCTGGAGCGGACAATCCGCGTGCCGAAGACCGCTGATCGACTCGACCGGCTGCTCCGGGAAGTCCGCGCCTGCCGCGTGTGTGAGGAGCACCTGCCGCTCGGACCGCGGCCCGTGCTGCGTGCCGATGCGCGGGCGCGCATCCTGATCGTGGGCCAGGCCCCCGGAACCCGGGTGCATGCAACGGGCGTCCCCTGGAACGACCCGAGCGGCGATCGCCTGCGCGGCTGGCTCGGGGTCGCGCCTGACGTCTTTTACGACGAACGCTGCTTTGCGATCATTCCGGCCGGGTTCTGCTATCCGGGACGCGGCCGCTCGGGCGATCTGCCGCCCCGGCCCGAATGCGCTCCGCTGTGGCACCCGCGTCTGCGCGCATTGTTGCCCGGCGTCGAACTCACGCTGCTCGTGGGTCAGTATGCCCAGGCGTTCTATCTCGCCCGGCAGCGCAAGGCGACGCTCACCGCCACCGTACACGCGTGGCGCGAGTACCTGCCCGACTACCTCCCGACGCCGCATCCTTCGCCGCGCAATACGCGTTGGCTGCAGGTGAATCCGTGGTTCGAGCGCGATGTGTTGCCCGACCTGCGGGCGCGCGTGGCGCACCTGCTGGCCCGGCACGGCGCCAACCCGGGTTTTCCGCGATGATCGCGTGGTCCATCGACGCGTAAAGTCCGTCTCAGCCGGGCGGGCTGGCCGCCGGCGACGACCGAGGCGACAACCGTGGCCGACGATTTCCCCGACCTCGAAGCGCGAGTGCGCAGGATCGCCAGTGGCTGGGGCCACGATCCGGCGCGCCTGGTGCAGGTCCTGCGCGAGGTGCAGGAGGACTGCGGGTATGTCCCGCCGCGCGCGCTTACGCTCGTGGCGAGGTTCCTGAGACTGCCGTTCTCGCGCGTAAGCGGCGTTGCCAGCTTCTATTCGTTTCTCCACACCGAGCCGCGCGGCGACTATCGCATCCTGTTCTCCGACAACATCACCGATCGCATGCAGGGGAACGAGGCGCTGATCGAGGCGATGTGCCGGCAGTTATGGGCCGAGCCGGGCAAGGTTGCCGGGGACAGGCTGGTCAGCGTCGGCCGCACTTCCTGCATCGGGATGTGCGACCAGGGGCCAGCACTGCTGGTGAACGGCCGGACGATCCCGGCCCTGACGGAAGAGCGTGTGCGGCAGGTGAGTGACCTCGTGCTGGCGCGGGTGCCGCTCGGCGAGTGGCCGGCCGAGGTGTTCGTAGTGCGCGACAACGTGCGCCGGGCCGACCTGCTGCTCGGCCAATCGCTGAACCCCGGTGATGCCATCCGGGCGGCGCTGCAGCGCGGCACCCGCGGCTGGTCGGAGCATGCGGCGAACGAGCGTTCCTGGCGTGAAGCCTATGTGGGAACGGCGCGCGGTCCGGTCGCAACACTCGAGGAGATCAAGCGGTCGAACCTGCGCGGGCGCGGCGGAGCGGGATTCACGACGGGCACCAAGTGGGAAGCGTGCCGTCATGCTACCGGCCTCACGCGCTACGTGGTCTGCAATGCCGACGAGGGTGAGCCGGGAACGTTCAAGGACCGCGTCCTGCTGGCGAGCCACGCCGATCTGGTCTGCGAAGGCATGACGGTGGCGGCTTATGCCGTCGGCGCCAGCCAGGGCTTGCTCTACCTGCGCGGCGAATACCGCTACCTGCTCGAACACCTGCAGCAGGTGCTCGAGCGGCGACGGGCCGCAAACCTGCTCGGCGCCGGCATCTGCGGTCAACCCGGTTTCGATTTCGACATCCAGATCCACGTCGGGGCGGGTTCCTACGTCTGTGGCGAGGAGTCGGCGCTCATCGAGTCGCTCGAGGGCAAGCGCGGCGTGCCTCGCAACCGGCCGCCTTATCCCGTGACGAACGGCTACCTGCAGCAACCCACGATCGTGAACAACGTCGAGACGCTGTGCGCCGCGGCATTGATCGCGGTGCACGGCGGCGACTGGTATCGCAGCCTGGGCACCCTCAAGTCGTCCGGCACGAAGATCCTGTCGGTCTCAGGCGACGTCGCGCGCCCCGGGCTCTACGAGTATCCGTTCGGCGTGCCGGTGCGTCAGGTGCTCGAGGACTGCGGTGCGCTAGGTACGCAGGCCGTGCAGATCAGCGGCCCGTCCGGCATCTGCATCGACCCCACCGAGTTCGAGCGCCGCATCGCTTTCGAGGACCTGCCCACGGCCGGCGCGTTCACGGTGTTCGATGCCAGCCGCGACATGTTCGAGGTGGCCCGCAACTACACCCATTTCTTCGCGCACGAGAGTTGCGGCTTCTGCACGCCGTGTCGCGTCGGCACCTCGATGCTGGTGGGCGCCATGGACAAGATCCACGACGGCAACGGGTCACAGCACGAGCTCAGCGAGATGGCCCGCCTCAACCGCGTGCTGCTGATGTCGGCGCATTGCGGCCTCGGGCACACCGCCTGCAACCCGATTCTCGACACGCTGAAGCGCTTCCGCCCGGCGTACGAACGCAAGCTGCGCTCGCTCGACTTCACGCCTGCATTCGATCTGGACGGTGCGCTGGCGCGGGCTCGGCAGATGACGGGCCGCGACGATGCGGCCGCGCACCTGGGATCGCCGCCGTGAACGAACTCCCCACCTTCCTGCTCGACGGCGAGGAAGTGCCGTTTCAGCCGGGGCAGACGGTGATGCAGGCGGCGCTCTCGGCCGGGCGCTACATCCCGCACCTCTGCTACCACCCGGAGTTCACGCCGCACGGCAGCTGCAAGGTCTGCACTGCCAAGGTCAACGGCCGCACCGTGGCGACGTGCACGACCCCGGCCGAAGCGGCCATCGAGGTGGAGAGCAACACCGAGGAATTGAACGAGTTGCGGCGGACCCTCGTACAGATGCTGTTCGCCGAGGGCAATCACTTCTGCCCGTCCTGCGAGAAGAGCGGCAACTGCGGCCTGCAGGCGCTCGGCTACGACCTCGGGGTGATGACCGCGGGCTTCCGGCACTTGTTTCCGGACCGGCCCGTCGACGCCTCTCATCCCGAGCTCTGGCTCGACTTCAATCGCTGCATCCTGTGCGAGTTGTGCGTGCGCGCCTCGCGGGACGTGGATGGCAAGCACGTCTTCGCGCTGGGCGGCCGGGGCCTCGAGAAGCACCTCATCGTCAATGCGGAGTCGGGGAAGCTCGCCGACACGAATGTCGCGGTAAGCGACAAGGCAGTCGAGGTCTGCCCGGTGGGCGTGATCCTGCGCAAGCGCGCGGGCTTTGCCGTGCCCATCGGCCGCCGGCGCTACGACCTGAGCCCGATCAGCGCGCAGGCGCGCGAAGACGCGCCGCGGCCGATGGAGCAGCGGCATGACTGAGGTGACCCGCCCCAAGCTGCGCGTCGCGACGACGTCGCTGGCCGGATGTTTCGGCTGCCACATGTCGTTTCTCGACATCGACGAGCGGCTTTTCGCTCTCCTCGAGCGCATCGAGTTCGACCGCTCGCCGCTCACCGACATCAAGCACTGCGGGCCCTGCGACATCGGCATCGTGGAAGGCGGGATCTGCAACGCCGAGAACGTGCACGTGCTGCGCGAATTCCGCTCTAACTGCAAGATCCTGGTGGCCATCGGCGCCTGCGCGGTGACCGGCGGTTTGCCGGCCCAGCGCAATCACCTCGATCTCGGGCAATGCCTGCAGGAGGTCTACCTCACCGAGCCGAGCATCGCGAAGGGCATGATCCCGAACGATCCGGAGCTGCCACTGCCGCTCGACAAGGTGCATCCGCTGCACGAGATCGTGAAAGTGGACTACTTCATTCCCGGTTGCCCGCCCTCCGGCGACGCGATCTGGAAGTTTCTCACCGACCTGATCGACGGCCGCACGCCAAAGCTCGGCTTCGGCCTCATCAGCTATGACTGAGTCGTCATGAATACACACACGCTCGAAACCGCTGCCCACCCCGAGCGATTGCGCCGGGTCGTGATCGAGCCGCTTTCCAGGGTCGAGGGCCACGGCAAGGTCACGCTGCTCATGGACGAGGACGATCACGTCCAGCAGGCCCGCCTGCACATCGTCGAATTCCGCGCCTTCGAGAAATTCATCCAGGGCCGCCCCTACTGGGAAGTGCCCGTGATGGTGCAGCGCCTCTGCGGCATCTGCCCCGTCAGCCACCATCTCGCGGCCTGCAAGGCGCTCGACCAGGTGGTGGGCGCCACCGAGCTCACGCCCACTGCCGAGAAGATCCGCCGGCTCATGCACTACGGGCAGATCCTGCAGTCGCACGCGCTGCACTTCTTCCACCTTTCCTCGCCCGACCTGCTGTTCGGCTTCGACTCGGACGTCGCCCGCCGCAACATCGTCGGCGTGGCGGCCGAATACCCCGATATCGCGATGCAGGGCGTGCTGCTGCGCAAGTACGGCCAGGAAGTCATCCGTCACACGGCCGGCAAGCGCATCCACGGCACGGGTTCGGTGCCGGGCGGCGTCAACAAGAGCCTGACGGCGGAGGAGCGCGCTGCGCTGCTAACGGAAATCTACCAGATCATCGCGTGGAGCCGCGATGCGGTGCGGATGGTGAAGCGGCTGTTCGAGCAGAGCCTCGAGAGCTATCGTTCGTTTGCCACCTTTCCCGCGCACACGTTGAGCCTGGTGCGGGCGGACGGCGCGCTCGACCTGTACCACGGCGGACTGCGCGCCCGCGCTGCGGACGGCCGGACGATCTTCGATCACGTCGACTACGACCGCTACTGGGAGCAGATCTCCGAGGA
>Ga0315297_10000947_pt1 | contig 17592 bp, 10 predicted proteins | sample YL17G15_0_MG_FD_203628 | JGI IMG/M metagenome (GOLD analysis project Ga0315297, IMG submission 203628) | Sediment microbial communities from Yellowstone Lake, YNP, Wyoming, USA - YL17G15_0 | ecosystem: Environmental > Aquatic > Freshwater > Lake > Sediment | place: USA: Wyoming | collected... | reverse complement strand
ATCGATTCCCACCACCGAGTCGCTTTCCTCGGCAAACGACACGGTCATCCCGCCGCCGCCGCACCCGTCGTCAAGCACCCGCCCCAGACGAGTGACGCCACACCGGTCCAGGTACCGCAACACTTTCGCGCTTCGCCAGTACTCGAAGACGGCGTAGTGGTACTCAGACCTGAACCGCACGGCGCCGTGCGTCCGAATGGCTTCGTCGTTGACAGTTCTCACGATAACCTGCAGTGGACGTCGTCCAGCGATTATACCTGTTCGCAGCGGTCAGACCTGGCCAGACGGACACACGCGCGGGCCGCGCGGAAGCCCTGTCCTCCGGGATGATTCTGCTAAGATGACCACGTACGCTCACACAGAGGTCGTTGTGCACGTCTGCATGGTTACCCCGCACATGCCACCGGAACAGGCAGCCAATGCGCTGCTGCCGTCCGTATTGGCGCGGGAATTCGCGCAGACCGGCTACCGCACGACCTTTCTGACGCATCCGGCGGCGGGATCCCCTCAATCGACGCTGGGCAAAACGGTGTACGTTGCACGGCGGGGGCGCGGGCCCCTGGCTCGATCGCCGCTTGGCGCGGTCGTCGCGGCCACTCGATTCGGCGTAGCTGCGGCCCGAGCGTTTCACGGCGTTGATCTGGTGCATCTGCACAGCAACGGATTCATCATCGACGTCGCGGGCTGGATGGCAGCCCGACTGGCGCGCCCGTCGGTCATCACGCTGTACGGCACCGACATCTGGCACTTCGACCCGATCCGTCACGCGCGATTCGCGGCGGTTGTGCGCGGCTCCGCCCAGCGCGTTTTCTACAGCAGGGCTCTGCGTGACCGCGCCGTCCAGTTGGGCCTCGCCGCACCGGACGCACCAGTCATCTACGCGCCCGTCGATCAGATGTTCCAGGCCCCGGCCGACGCCGAACGGGCGGCCATCCGGAGAGCGCTGGGTGTCGACGGACCCATGTTGCTGACGGTCAAGCGACTGCACCCGGTAGCGGGGTACGAGGACCTCCTGAAGGCCTTTGCGATCATCGCGTCTCGACTGCCGGCCGCGCGGTTGTTGATCGCCGGCGGCGGAGAGCTCCGGGCGGATCTCGAACGCCAGGCCGAAGCGGCTGGCATCGCCTCACGCGTCCGCTTTCTCGGGCTCGTCGATCATCACGACCTGCCCAGGTACTACGCCGCCGCCGACCTGTTCGTCCTGCCCTCACGGCTGGAATCGTGGGGAACGGTGATGCTCGAGGCGCTGGCCTGCGGCACGCGCGTCGTCGCGACGGCTACGGCGGGGGCAACCGAGGCACACAGCTACTTCGATGATGACCTGGCACTGACGCTGGTGGAGGCCCCAGGGGCCTTGGCGGTTGCCGTAGAGCGCGCGCTCGGCCAGCCACGCCGGGCGAGCGAACGCACACTCGAACGGATCGCCTCGACGTTTCGACCGGCCGGGTGCGCGCACGCCTACCACGCCGTTTACGAAGAGGCAGCGAGGTTGCACACGCATACACGCGCGTAGTGCCGGCGTTGTCTCTCGATGTCGGCCAGTCCCTCAATCCCTGGCGGCGGACCTGGCCCGCTGTCGACAACCGCATCGTCACGGGAGACGGCGCACAGCCAGCACGCGGTACTCCCGGCCCAGGTAATCCTTCGTTGGCAGAATGATGGCCACGGGTTCGGCGCGGCGGAAGAGTTCTGCGTAGCCGCGGGCTAAACCGGGGTTCTCCTGCGGCGCGGCCATGACCGGCTGGAAGGCCTCCGAACACGTGACGAGGTACTCCTCACCCGCGGCGAGATAGTCATCGTAGGACCGATTCCCAAGCCTGTGGACATAGCTCAGGCGAAAACGGTTCTCCGGGAACTGGATCCCCTGGCCCCCACCCTCGTACACGACACGGGTGCCAGCCGCGACGTTGCGCTCCAGCCACTGCACCACAAGCTGTGCCGTCGTGCCCTTGGCTCTGGTGGCCAGCCATTCGATACTGCTCGACGCCGGTGGGAGCAGGATGAGGAGCGCCAGCACCACCGCCCTACCCCGCGTGGCGGTCGGGAAGAACCGCGCGGTGATGCACAGCGGTACCGCCGCACAGGCGACGATCAGGCAGGCAGGCGGCAGGATCGGGAGCGCGTAGCGACCGAAAATCCGGTCTCCGAGGGCCGACAACAACAGGAAGTAGGCGGCAGGAAAGCCTCCCAGTAGGAGCCAGCGCAGGCGATCCGGGCCCGCGAGGCACCTCGCAAGTACGAGGACGAATCCGCCGACTGCAAGGACGAACGCCGGCCACCCAAGGCTCAGCCTGAGATGGGTGAGGTACGTCAACCACGCAATAGGATTCTCACCCGCGTACCCCCCCGAGAGATAGGCAAATGCGTTGAGGAATCCCGGGAGATCGAGGAACGTGTAGGGGGCCGCCAGCGCGAAGGCCGCCGCGCAAGCCCCCACGACAGCGGCTATTCGCGACACGCGATCTGTGGCCCTTCCGGACGCAAGGCCGGCCACCGCAAGCGGCATCACCACGCTGACTACTCCAGGGTACTTCGTGGCGCCCGCCAAGCCAGCTGCAGCGCCAGCCACGGCGAGCCGCATGAGGCCTGGTACTTCCAGGGCGCGCAGCGACAACAGCAACGTGAGTGTTGTGAAGAACGTGAGCGGAGTATCCGTAAGGACGGAGTGCGACTCGCGAACGGCCGAAGGCAGCACAGCCAGGAGGCCTGCCGCGAGTACACCGTGCCATTCAGACCAGCGCCGACCGATCCTGTACACCAGAACAATCGTCGCCGTGCCGATCAGCACCGTCAGCGAGCGGCCCCACAGATAGAACGCCTCCGGTGGGGCGGCTGCCAGCGACCGCCATTCACCCGCCATCGCGCCCCAAAGAAATCTGGCGATCCCCACGAGGAGCTGAGCATAGATGTAGAGGGTGGGGTAGTCGAAAAAATGAGGGTTGTAGTCGCCGGACCGCATCATGTGGACGACGCGTCCGATGATGACCGGCTCGTCAACGCCAGCGCCATACGGAATCCCGTGGTTCAGGTAGCTCGCCCGCAGGACAAATCCTCCGGCAATGACGAGCCCAAGCCAGATCCGGTGCGGTGCGGTCCAAGAGTGGAGGCGGTTGACGGGCAGAGACATAATGCAGCGACCACGGCGAATCAACGTATTCTAGCCCAGCCATTGCACGCCAACGTTAGGAATCCTGCTAAGATCCAGCAGTTTGACCCCTCTGAAGTCATTGTGGGCTTGTGGATTATGCCGCTCCGCCCGCCGCGCACACAGCCGGCCAACACGATCCTGCCGACGGTGAGGATGGATACGTGAGGCTCCCTGATTCAAACCGACACCGCATTGACGGGCTCTTGGTGTTCCTGCTGGCCCTCGTCCTGTACCTCGCCACGACGGGCGGCAGCATGGCGACGGATATCATGTCCTACGAAGTCACCAAGAACATCGTCGAGCACGGGTCCGTGGCCATGTCGTACAACGTGCACAACATGGACGCGCATCGCGGCGCCGACGGGCGGTACTACTCGCCATACGGCATCGGCCACCCGATCTACGCGGTGCCGTTCTACCTGGCGGGCCGAGTCATTGAACAGGTGACGGGCCTCGGTGTCGGCAAGCCCGAGGCAATCCGTAAAGCGTTCTTCGTCCTCGGCAATGCCGTGGCGGCGGCGCTGACCGTCTGGCTGACGTTCCTGTTCGCGCTGCAGCTTGGCGGGACGTCTCGCGCGGCCGCGGCCACGGCACTCACACTCGGTTTCGCGACGCTGCTGTGGCCTTACGCCCGGATGGGATTCAACGCACCGCTCTCGGCTCTCACGGTGCTGTGGGGAACCTACAGCGTTTGGGTCGGTACGAGGGGCGGGCGCCCGGCCATGCTCTGGCTCAGCGGCGTGGGATTCGCCTGTGCCTTGTTCGTGCGCCACGAACTCGTGCTCGCCACTGTGCCGGCGGGCCTGTGGATGTTGCTCGAATCGCGGGGGCGACTGCAGGAGGCGCTCAGGAAGACCGTGCCCGTGGCCATCCCGGTGGCGGGCGCCATCCTGCTCACGCTGTATTACAACCAGGTGCGGTTCGGCAACCCGTGGGACACCGGCTACCTTCGCGATGGCACCGCCACGTTCGGGCCCATGTGGATCGGGCTGCTGGGGTTTGTGGCCAGCCCCGGCCGGTCGTTGTTCCTGTTTGCGCCGGTGACGCTGCTGGGTCTGCTGACCCTTGCCGGCATGTGGCGGCGCGATCCCGCCACGACCGTGCTCTTCAGCGGGAACATCGCAGTGCTCGCCGTGTTCTACGCCTCGCAGCTCTACTGGGACGCCGACCGATCGTACGGGCCGCGCTACCTCGTCGTGATCCTCCCGTTCCTGTGCCTCCCGCTCGTGACGTGGTTCGACTTGCCGAGGTCGGCCACGACTCGCCGGGTGCTCATAGGTATGGTGGTGATCAGCGTGCTCGCTCAGGCGCCGGGAGTGCTGGTGGACTTCTCAAAGGCCGGCTACCGCCCGGAGCACGCCCACCTGACCTACCAACGCCGGCTCTGGACCTGGGAAGGCTCCGGCTTCGTTCTGAATTCCAAAGCGGCTGTCGCACAGATTCCGATCAACCTGCGCCATCTCACCGGCACGCAGCCCCGTCCGGTGATCCGGACAGCCGAGTACAAGACCCCTGAATTCTCGGAACAGTTCGCCTTCAGTCTCGACTTCTGGTGGCTCTACCTGTTCTACGCACGTGCCATCTCGGCGCCCGCGGCCGTCGCGGCCTTCTTCTCGCTGCTTGCGCTAGCGGCCGGGCTGGCCATTGCGCTCGCGCGCCGCTGGAGCCTCCAGTCCCTTGCATAAGCGCCTCTGGTTCCCGCTTCTGGCGCTGCTGCTGGCGATCGCTGCAGGGCTGTCGGCCGCCGCCGGGTGGTCGAAGGGCCGCCTCCGAGGCTCGACGGGTGTCGCCGAGGCGTTCTACCAGGGAACCGACTTCTCGGGCCCGCCAGTGCTCGAGCGCGCGGCCTGCGCCATCGATCTCTCCGTGCTCGACGAACACCCAAGCCTCTCGCGTCGTTTCTTCTCGATCAGATTCGCGGGCACGTGGCTGGTGCCGGCGTCTGGCCCCGTGGAAATTTACGCGGGCGGCGACGACATCGTTCGCGTGTTCATCGACAACGGCCTGATCATCGAGCGCAACCAGACACTCGGGTTCACCACGAAAGCGGCCACAACCACGCTCAGTGCGGGGCCGCATCACATGCTGGTCGAGTACGTTCAGCATGGCGGGGATGCCTCACTGAAGGTGCTGTGGGCCCCGGCAGGGCAGGCGCCGCGGCCAATCCAGCCTGAGTCGCTCTTCATGGGCGTACCCGACGCCAGGCTCGTCGCGCGGGCCCGTCTCGCGGCCCGGCTTGGCGAACTGGCGCGCTGGGCGTGGATGGCGTTCGGGACCGTCGCGCTGTCTCTCCTGTTGTTCTCGGTCGGCCGGGCGGGTCGGCGCTGGATCGCGGGCGGCGTTCCCCACGACTTGGCCCGGCGAACGCTCGACGCCGTCGCACGCTGGCAGACGCAGTACGGCCGACCGGCTTTCTGGCTGGCCTCGGGCGCGGCCGCCCTCTGGATTGCGGGCACCCGGATGCCCGCTCTGAATCCACAAACGCTGTGGTCAGATGATGTGGCCGTGGCGTGCCTCACCAAGCTCGACTCGTTGTGGGCGGCGGTCACTGTGCCCGCTCCCTTGGCACCCGGTTTCGTCGGCTTGATCTGGATCGCCCGCCGGACGATGGCCGATCCGGAAATCCCGCTCCAGGTGCTTCCACTCATGTTCGGTCTCGCCGGACCGGTGGTGGTGGGCATCGTCGTATCCCGTCTGACCTCGAGCTACCTGCTCGGTGTCATCGCGGTTGTCCTTGGTCTCGGAAGCCCCAACCTTGCGCAGTACTCGGTGTTCGTCAAGCCGTACAGCCTGGACTACGCGCTGACGGCGCTGTTTCTGCTGCTCGCGGTGCACCTGCTCGTCGACCGCCGGGAGGTGCGGCTTGCCGTCGCAGCCGTGGGGCTGGCCTCCGTCCTGTTCTCGATGCCGTCCATCTTCCTGAGTTTCGCGCTTGTCCACGTCGCGTCTCTTTCGCCCGGATCGTACGAGGCGGGTAGGCCGACATCGAAATGGCGGCGATGGGGCACGGTCGCCGGATTCGACCTGCTCCTGGTCGTCATCTACTTCATCGTGCTCAACGGCCGATCGAACCCGGCGCTGCGAGAGTGGTGGAACGACAGTTTTGCGCCGGTGACATCTCTCGCGGCGCTCGGCGATTTCCTGCGCATCACAGGCTGGACTGCCATGCGGGAGGCATTGCCGACCCCGCTCGTGGCGTTCGCGCCGCTCGCGGGGGCCGGCCTGGCGGCGCTGGTGATCAGCCCGAAGACGCGGTGGTTCGGCCTCTTCGTGGCGCTCGTGTACGCGGGGGCGCTTGGCGCGTCGATGCTGCACACCTACCCAATCGGCATCGGGTTGAAGGCCCGTGTCTCGATCTATTCCTATGCCATAACGACGGCTCTCATCGTCGTCGGGTTCGATGCGCTCACACGGTGGCTGCCGGTTCGCACGCTGGTGCACGCGGCTGCAGCCGTGGCTGTCATCCTTTGTGTCACTCGCCTCACGCCGCCCGCGTACCCTCAACTCGATCAGATTCAGCTTGTGCGGGCACTCGAATCGAGCGCCACGGCTAACGATGCGATCGTGCTCAACACGCCGGGCGCAAGCCTGGCCGGATACTACGCGTCGTGGCCCATCAGCACGCACGCGGACCAGTCGTCGTATGGCTTTGCCGTCAGGATTGAGCGGCCGAGGACGCTGACCCTGCCGCGAAGCGCCGAGGAAGGCGGGCCAGGGCTCGACGTCCTCGATGACTTTCTCGAAGCCGAACATTCGGAGAGGATGTTCTTCTTCTCGACGCGCCGTGACACGCGTGCGGCCGAGAACGCCATCCGGGCGCGCGGATTCGAGGAGGCGCGACGGAAGACCGGCAACGTGTCGGCGCAGTTGGTGGAGTATCGCCGCGCCGATTCAAAGGACGGGCGACGAGACTGAGGCCACGAGACTCAATCGGTCGCCGGCCTGTTCGTCACATCGATCGCTGCCGGTTCATGGCGACCACTTGAATTCGCCTGTGGGCGATTGCTGCGCGCGAGTTTGCGTGAGTAGCGACGACTATGGGAACATGCCTCCCTCAAGGGCAAGTGCGTTTCACCGGCCACACGGCCGCGGCCCATGATGAAAACGGCTCGGACAGCGACGAACCTTCTGCTCGTCCTCGCGACCCTCCGGGTCTGGCACATCCTCCTGCTCAGTCTGTTCCTGGATGATCCGCTCGTTCTAGCCGGGTGGTTGGTGGCGATTCTCGGCCTCGTGATTCTCGCTCGACGACTGGCTCTGGCCGTGAGGATGCCGCCCGGTTCTTGTCGCCGCCCGGATGGGCTATGGGTGAGGCTCGACGGCACCGGCTTGATCTTCGTAGCCTTCCTCTTGTGTCTGTTGTTTCTCTTTCACTGGGGCTACGAGCGGGCTGCCTCCGATGGACGTGAGTACTTCGTTCAGGTCCGGTCACTGGTCATCGACTGGGATCTCAATTTTGCGAATGAGAACGCGGAGTTTGGCGTGCGCGGCACGGCCAGCTGGTATGCCTTCGGCGCGGCGATTCTGTGGACCCCGTTCTTCGTGCTGGGACACGCGTGGCTAGGCTTGTTGAACCTCCTTGGCGGGAACTACCAGCTGACGGGACTTACGATTCCGTATCAGCGGGCGATCGGGATCGGGACGCTCGTGTACGGCTTCATGGGCCTGGTGCTCACCTACAAGATCCTGAAGGACTACTTCTCGCCGCTGCTGTCGGCCGTCACCACCTTGGTACTGTGCTGCGGGTCCTTCCTGATCTGGTACCTGACCGTCGAGAACTCGATGGTGCACGGCGCCTCGATGTTCGCGACGACACTGTTCCTGTTCGTCTGGCACCGGACACGGCTCAACCGGACACGCGCTCAATGGGCGCTGCTTGGCGCCTCAGCCGGGTTGATGTGCATGGTGCGGTGGCAGAACGCCTTGTTCATCCCGCTGCCGCTGGCCGACGGAATGCTGCAGTCGTGGCGTGCAGGCCGGGGACGCTCTCGAACGATAGCAGCGTTGGGCGATGTGAGCGTGTGGGCCGCGTGCGCGCTGGCGGCTTTTGCGCCTCAGCTTATCTTCTGGCGAATTGTGCGCGGAGAGTGGATCAGTCTCCCGACGGGCGAACACGGCGTACATCTGGCGTCACTGCACATCGGAGACGTCCTATTCTCCCCGAACCATGGCCTCCTGTCGTGGACCCCGTTGCTCTACTTTGCACTTCTCGGCCTCCCGCTCTTCTGGCGCCGGGACCGGCCTCTTGCTGCCGCGCTGATCGTCGGATTCCTCGGTCAGTTGTACATCAACAGCACGGTCGAGATCTGGTGGGGCGGAAGCGGTTTCGGGGCTCGGCGGTTCGAGAACTGCGTTCTCGTGTTCGCGATCGGATTGGCCAGCCTGCTGACCTGGGCGCGCCGCCGCCCCTTTGCCGCCCCCGGCCTCGTCCTGGGGGCGTTGCTGGTCGTGAATGCCGCGTTCATGCTGGATGTCAGGACGGGTGCGTTGCCGAACCGCGACGGCATCACATTCGACAGGATTCTGGACTCGCTCTACACACGGCTCGGCAATCCATTCTCCTTCCCCATGAACGCCGGGGTGGCGTGGAAGTACGGTGTGGGTATGCCGCTGTACGACAAACTCCTGGGGCGCACCTACAACAACCTGACGATTGACCTCGGTGAGCCCGACGACGAACGGTTCCTCGGGCCCGGGTGGTCGGTGCGTGAACACGCGCCTGGATTCTCGTTTCGGTGGGCCGTTGGCACCCAGTCCGTGCTCGTGGTTCCACTCAAGGAAGCGACCGACAACTACCGGCTCGTTCTTCGGTGCGCGCCTTTCACGTATGCTGGCGCACCGGCGCCTCAGATCGTGGAGGTGATGGTAAACGGGCAATCGACCGGCCGCCTGACGCTCGACAGGGGTGCCTTCCCGTACACGATTGAGATTCCGGCCCGGCTCCTGCAGCCAAACCTCAATCAGATTCGCTTCCGCTACAGCTATGCGACCGCTCCCTCGGCTGCCGGCCTCTCGGACGACCCACGTCTCCTGGCCATTCAGTGCGACTCGCTGCAGTTCACGCGAGTCGTGGCGAAGACCCCGTAGCGTCCACCGTGCTCCCTGTGCGTGGTCCGGAGCCGACAGGGCTACGGGACGACGTGCCTGTCGACGAGGTTCTTCCTGTTCAACTCTCGAGACTCGCGGGCGGTCACTCGTTTGCGGTCTTGACGCTGAAGGCTGTCTGGACAGGAGGCTCTACTTCACTGCTATGATCGTGGCCGCCATGGACGCCCCGGACGTGACGAAGGCCACCCCGCCGAGCAGGCCCGAGTTGTCCGTCGTGATGCCGGTCTACAACGAGGCCGAGGCGGTCGAACCTGTCGTCAGGGCATGGGCCGATGAGCTGGATCGTCTGAACATCTGTTACGAGTTCCTTGTCTACGACGACGGCTCCCGCGATCGGACGGCTGACGTCCTGCGCCACATCGCCATCGAGAAGCCCCAGATTGTCGTCAGGAGCCACGCGAACATGGGGCACGGGCCGACGATTTGGAGAGGTTATCGGGAGGCAACCGGCGACTGGGTGTTTCAGGTCGATAGCGATGACGAAATGAGTCCGCCCGCGTTCGAGCAGCTCTGGACCCGCCGGGCTGACCATGATCTGCTCCTCGGGTGCCGCAAGGATCGGCACGCCACCGTCGCCCGCCGCATCATCAGCGTTGGCTCGCGAGCCGTCGTCAGGCTGCTGTTCGGCAGCGGCTTGTGGGACGTCAACACGCCGTACCGGATCATTCGGCGATCCGCGCTCGCGGCGATGCTGCCCAGGATCCCGGCCCGTGCCTTTGCACCCAACGTCATCATGGCAGGGCTCGCCGTGCGTGACAGATTGCGCGTCCATCAGGTCTGGGTTCCCCACCAGCCGAGACGGGTGGGAACCGCTTCGATCGCGGGATGGAAACAGTGGCGGACCGCGTTTCGCTGCGCGGTCGAGACGGCGTCGGTCGCCCTTGGCGCGCGCGCATCCGCGCATCGCGCGGTTCCCGTCCGGCATGGCGATGACTGACCCCGGCCGAGTGTTGATCATCGGTGCCGGGCCGACGGGCCTTGGCGCCGCCTACCGCCTCCATGAGCTCGGCGTTGAAGATTTTGTCGTTCTCGAGGCGGAGACCGGGCCGGGAGGACTGGCCGCGAGCTACCTCGACGCCCAGGGATTCACCTGGGATATGGGCGGCCACGTCCAGTTCAGTCACTATTCATACTACGACCGGGTGCTGGACAAGGCGCTTGGCGACCGGTGGTTGTGGCACGAACGCGAATCGTGGATCAGGTTCAAGAACCGGTTCGTGCCATATCCTTTCCAGAACAACATTCACAGGCTCGACCCGGCTGACCAGGATCGCGCGTTGGCCGGATTGGACCAGGCTCGGTCCGGGCGGGAAGGACGGGGCCGGCCGGCCAATTTCTCCTCCTGGATCAATCAGACATTCGGCGACGGCATCGCGGCCATGTTCATGCGTCCCTACAACTTGAAGGTGTGGGGATATCCGCTCGAAGAGCTCGACGCGGGCTGGATAGACGACCGCGTTGCGTTGCCGGACCTCGATCGAATCAGGGACAACATCGCCCAACACCGCGACGACGTCTCATGGGGGCCGAACCGCCGGTTCAGGTTTCCTGCCTTGGGAGGCACCGGCGCGATCTGGCGTGAAGTCGCCCGGCTGCTTCCCGCTGAACGCATCGCGTTTGGGCACCGGGTCGTCCGGATCGATCTTGGCGCGCGCGTCGTCCGACTCGAGAATGGACAGCAGCACGGGTTCGACATCTTGCTGTCGACCATGCCGCTCGACGTCCTCGCCGACATCGCCCGGCCACGTGCGCCCAACATCCAGCGCGCCAGCCGGTCGCTTCGCTACAGCACGGTTCACGTGCTGGGCGTCGGACTCCGCGGGGCCCGCCCGCCCGAGCTCTCGACGAAGTGCTGGATGTACTTCCCGGAGGATCACAGCCCGTACTACCGGGTCACGGTGTTCTCCAATTACTCGCCCCGCAATGTGCCGGACGGCGACGACTACTGGTCGTTGATGGCCGAGGTGTGCGAGTCGCCGAAGAAGCCGGTGGACGCCGACAGGCTGCGAGAGACGGCGCTCATCGCCATGAGGCGGGACGGCCTGCTCCCGGCTGGAACCGACGTGGTCAGCTTCTGGCATGGCCGGGCGAGACACGGGTATCCCACACCCTTTCTTGGCAGAGATCTCGTCCTCGAACAGATACTTCCCGCCCTCGAGGCGAGACGGGTGTTTTCGAGAGGGCGGTTCGGCGGCTGGAAGTACGAAGTCTCCAACCAGGACCACAGCTTTATGCAGGGTGTCGAATGGGCCGACCTTGTTGTCGGCGGTCAGCCCGAAACCACGTTCCGGGACCCCCACCGCGCGAACTCCGGCGTGTTTCTCCGGACGTGAGCGCAGAACCCGAGCGGTATTGGCCATGAACGTGCCGGATTCCAGCGATCGAACCGCGGCGGCTCTTCGGGGCATGACGGGTGTTCAGTCGGTGCTCTTTGCCGTGGTGCTGGCCGCGGTCGCGCTGCTTGTCGGGTGGCGATCGCTCGACTACGAGTGGCACTTTGACGATCTGCATCTGATACGCCCCTATTCGGCGGTCGAGGTCGCGAAATCCTTCGTCGGCACATGGGATCCCGACAACATCGAAACGAAGGGGTTCCGGCCCGGGACCGTGGTCTTCAACGACGTTCGCGCTCGGGTATTCGGTGAGTCAGTCCGCGGACATCGCGTGTTCCTGACGCTCCTGTTCTCGATCTATCTCGTCTCGCTGGGCGCGCTGGTCGGCCGGCTCGGCGGACCGTGGTGGGCGGGGCTGCTGGCGGGCGTCCTGACGTTATGCAGCAAGAACAGCTTCTATCATTACGTGTGGATCTCCGACGGCATTCATCTCGTGCCGGCGCTGCTCTTCGTCGCCGCCGCCCATCTGCTCCTTGCGTATCTCGATCGTGGAGCCCACGTGCTCGCCGCGCTGTCGGCGGTACTCGTTCTTCTGGCCCTCGGCGCGCGCGAAGATGCGCTGGCGCTGTACCCTGTGCTCCTCGTCATCGGCGTCGCGTACCTTCGTCTGTTCGAGCGGCCTCGCGAGGCATATACGCGCCTGGCGCGATACGCGGGGTTGCTTGCTGTCACGTTCGTCCCGTTCTGGGTATGGCGTCTCCTGATGGTGCCGAGCGCCCCGAACTTCCGAGTCAACCGCCTGGTCGTCGACGGGCCGTTGACGCACTTTCGCTGGACAGTGTGCCTGTCTGGCCAATCAGGGACGGCGCCGGACTGGTTCCTCGTGGCTTTTGTCGTCCTTCTGGCCGCCGCGATGTTCCTCCCGCGCACCCAGCGGCTGCACAGCCTGATGTGGCTGACACTTGCCGCAATCACCTGCCTGCCGGGCGCCGTCCGAATCCGCGCGAACCTCCTCTTGTTTCCAATTTCTTTCTACGCCATCTTCGTCATGCTGGTCGTCGCCGGCGTCGCGCGAACGTCGCGGACAGCCGGGGCCGTCGCGCTGATGGTCCTCGCGATTGCAGCGGGCGTGTCAGTGAGGGCGAGTCGGCTCGAACAGCTCACACTGCATCCGATGTCGTCCGATCACATCTTCCGCGACTGGCAGGCGGTCTACAGCGAGATACGTTTCTCGAGCATTCCACCAGACCGGGAGCGCGCCATCAAGGCAACGCTGGCCCGACTGGGCATTGTCGACGGCACCTTCGACTTCAAGCGTTGGGAGCGCGATCTGCGGCAGCAGGGGCGAGTCGGCATTGTCGAAGACGGGGGCGCGTTTGTTCCCGAGAAGTACTTCCTCACGCCGTAATCGATAGAACGGCTTTCAGGCCAGCGTCGCGGTTCCGCCCCATGGTGGTGCAGCAGTCGTACCGGCCACTGTGGCACGCGTGGCTTCGTCCAGGGTACGCGCGAGAGGATAGAATCAACGGACGTGACTGGACCTGACGTGCCTCCACCTCGTCGCAGCCGCCTTCACCCCGGCACCTGGCGGCGGGTGGTCCCGGGGCTGCTGATCGGTCTCGTGCTGGCGTATGCCAGCATCCTCCGCCTGGACGCCCTGTTCCGCTCCTATGGGCCGTTCGACCGCCCCGGCTGGTTCGTCGGCCTCCAGGAGGCGGTCGCGACGAGCGCGGCCGTGGTGGTGCCGTCTTCGTGGAAATGGCCGCGACGCGAGGCACAGCACGACATCGGCGACCCGATCAATTATCTTGCGTTCGCCCGCGACATGCGGTCGTTCTACCAGGCGCATGTGCGCGAACCGGTGTTCCTGGCCGCGACGCGCGCATGGCTGTGGATGACTGGCGGCCAGGACGTCTCGGTCAGCCTGGCGTCCGTCTCGTTCTCCTTGTTGATGATTCTGGCAACCTACCTCCTGGGAGCCAGCATCGCGTCGAGAACCGTGGGCTTCGCCGCCGCTGCCGCTCTGGCCATCGAGCACGAGGTCATTGCGCTGTCGATCGGGGGATGGCGTGACGAGGCATCGGCGTTCTTCTGCGTACTCTGCGCCTGGGCCCTCGTGCGGCTGCGTACCAGCCCCCGCACGGCCAACGCGGTGATCGTTGGCGTCGTGGCGGCTGGCGCGTGTCTCACGCGGATTACGTCGATCGTGTTCGTGGTCCCCGCGCTGGTCTACGTCTTGGGTACCGGCGGCCGTGCGGGGCTCGTCCCACGATCGCGGCTCGTCGGCGTGGCAGCCCTGGTGCTGCTCGGCCTCACGGCGCCGTACCTGATCAACTGCGCGAGGACATTCGGTGACCCGCTCTACGCCATCAACTACCACGTCCGCTTCTACGTCGCGCGAGAACGTGGTGTGGCGCCGCTGGAGGACGAGGCGGCCGCGGCGCTCCCGAGTGCGTCCGGGTACGCGTTGTCCAAGTTCAGGGAACGGCCGCTCGAGGCTTTCGACATCGCCGTTCAAGGCCTGACTTTCTTTCCCTTCACGAACAAGTGGCGCGGCTTCGACGTCTGGAATAGCCGCCCGGGTCCCTGGCTGGCGGTGCTGGCCGTGTTGGGGTTGTCGGGCTGGCTTCTGGACGCAAACGGACGACTCCTGTTGATCATCCTGGTCGCCTCCCTGGCCCCCTTCATGATGACGTGGCCCGTGCGAGGTGGAGCCGAATGGCGGTTCACCTTGCACGCGTATCCGTTCTACCTGCTGGCCGCCTGCGGGTTCGTCCGCCATATCGTGGTGTTCAGCCGACGACTCTTCGCGACGGGCCTCAACGCGACGATGACAGACCTCAACCGCGGGCGGCTTGTCCGGCGAGCAGCCGTGCTGCTGCTGCCCGTCGTCGCTGCCCCCGTGCTGGCGTTTGGAGTGCCGTACCTCATCGCCCGGGCGTCGCTCGAGAGGGGCGAGGCGTCCTATCTGATGGCAGGGCCGAGAGACAGGCTCGTCTTCACCGACGGATGGTCCGCTCCGGTCACCGAGGGCAATGTCGTCGCGCGCTTCGCGACGCAGCGTGTCGCAACGCTGCATCTCCCGTTATCCAGGCGCCGGCCGTACTCGATCATCCTGCGCATGGATCCCCTGCACGACGTGGGAGCGGCCGGACAGCGTGTGCGCGTCTTTCTGGACGGCGCGGCACTCGACACAGTGACTTTGTCGTGGGATCCGAAACGGGTCGGCAGTTACACGGTCAACGTTCCCGCCGGCGCCGTCAATCCCGGACGTGTCCGGCTCGACCTCGTAGCAGATCGCCTGGATCCCGTATCCCGCGTCGGGGATCGATTTCCCGAGCTTCGCCGCGACCAGGCGGTCGCGTTTCGGCTCTGGTATGTCGGCGTCGTTCCGAAGTAGCGACGCCTGCGATTCGACTGCGACTCGTCTCGCGAGCAGCCGAACGCTGGCGGTGCCCGGCCAGGTGCCACCGGAGCATCACCCTGACAGCCACCGCAACAGGAGCTGGAACGGCAGCCACAACCGATCGACAAAGATCTGCCTGGCCGTCTCCGGATAGGGCACAAGATCCCGCATACCACGCATGAACAACTGGTACTGAAAAAGAAACAGCACGTTGTAGGCGATAGCCGCGACGCTGATCCACCGAACTCTCGCAGGCCGCCGCGCTGCCAGCGGGAGCGTCATCACGGCGGACAGGCCGAGCGCGAAGAACACAGCGTCGCCCACGAATCGCCGCGCCCCGAAGGCTTCGCCCGCCCACCAATCCTGGACCGCGCCGTTCACGTAGACGGAGATGGCCAGCACGAGCACGATCGACCAGCCGGCCAGCCGGTCGCGCCTGATGACCAGCGGCAACCCCGCCACGGCGGGCAGCAACGCCGGCGTCCACGAGAACAACCCACGCTTGAGCGAGAACAACACGCCGAGAATCGCCGGGCTTGTCCACACCATGAAGCCGGACCCCTGCGGCATCAACAGCGGCGTGCCGTAGATGGCCTGCCACGCAAGAAGTTGCGGGACGAACACGAAACCAGCTGCGAGGCCCAGGAGGGCGAGCCTGACGGTCACGGCCCCGGCGCTCGCCCGGCGCCGATACCCCAGGGCCAGCATGTCCACGACGGGCAACAACAAGACGATCGCGTCCTGCCAGCGCACCAGGGCCACCAGGCCACCAAGCGCGCCGAGGAGGATGGTCCGCCCATATCCGGACGCGCCACGGGTGCGGAGCCAGACGTACACGAAGAGAGAGACCGCGAAGAGCGAGGTTGCGTGTGAATAGGCTGGCGACACGAGCGAATAGTAGATGGCCGGGCCAGCCAGCCACACGACAAGCGTGGCCCAGAACGCGGCGCTGCGCGGGAAGAGCCGTGCACAAGCCCAGAACGTCAACCACGCTCCGAGCGTGGCGTAGAAGATGCCAGCCACACCCACGCTGGCGTGCAGCAGGGCTTCAGCCCTCTCCGGAGGTTCAACAGCCCCCATGACGAGTCGTGCCGCCACGTAGAACGGCGACCAGAGAACGGCAGGTCCCACCGACATCAGATTGGACGCCCGTCCCGCCGGCGTTCGACTGCGCAACCAGACGTTCGTCTCGGGGTCGGTATCCCCGTAGAGCTGCCGGTAATCGTTCGAGAAGTCCAGATCGCCGTCCACGACGGCCGATTGCAGATAGGCGAAATACTGGATGGCATCACCGTTGATGATGCGCCCGGAACCAGAGGGACACCCCAGCACGCCGATGAGGTAGGTGACGACGAAGACGAACCCGACCAGCGTGAGTGTGGCGACCGGCCGGGCTTCCGCCGCGCGCAGCGGAGACGACAGCAGACCTCGCAGTCGCGCCCGCGTCGGGCCCGCGGCTGACCCGCTGCGCTCTTGACCAGTTTCTGCCGCCGGAGCCTGATTCCGGGTCCTCATCGTCATAACCTGGACCGTTATCTTGACGTACACCGACCCGGACGGGAAGCTGATACGATCGGCACGACGTCAGTGGATGATGCCGCCCGGGATCCGCCGGGTCTGAAGACCCGGCCTCGATGTGATCGGGAGACCCGGCGGATGTTTTCTGTCGGGGGGCGGGTCTTCAGACCCGGCGAACACTCTGAAGGATGTGACGACCAGCCATACGGTGGGGACGTCAGGCGCCACGGCGAAGACCGGGCCTCCAGACCAGGCGGACACGCGTCGCCTCCGGCGGCGCTCGGTCTTTTCGCCCGCGTGGCTGCTGGTCCTGGTGTTCGTGCTGTCCCTGCCGGCGGTCACGCCCCGCCTCTACGCTGCGGACGAAATCGAGTACTTCGCATACCTCCGATCGTGGTGGTTCGATCGGGACCTGTCGTTCGACAACGAATACCGGTACTTCTACGACCGCGGCGTTGCCCGGGCGTTCGGGTTCCGTGCGACGTTCCTCGAACAACAGACCGAAACCGGGCTCCGCCTCAACTTCGCCACAATCGGCTGCGGCATTCTCTGGGCACCGTTTTACGCTGCCGCAGACCTGGTGGTGGCAGGGGCAAGGGCGTTCGGGTCCAACGTCGCCGCTGACGGGTTCTCACGGCCGTACCTGGCCGCCGTCACCTACGGATCAGCCGTATACGGCTTACTCGCGGTCCTGCTCTCCGCATCGGTCGCGCGCTGGGTGGTCGGACACGGCACGTGCGCGGCGGTCCTTGTGTGGCTGTCGACACCCTTGCTGTTCTACATGTACGTGGCGCCAGGCATGGCACACGCGTGCTCCGCCTTCACTGTCGCGGCCTTCGTGGCGGTATGGCTGCGTGTGCGCGGACGCTGGTCCATCGGTGGAGTCGCGGCACTCGCGGCGCTCGGCGCACTGATGGCTATGGTCCGCGAGCAGGACGTGTTGCTGGGCATCGGCCCGGCAGTCGACTTCGCGGCGTCCCTCGGGAAGGCCGCCTGGGAACGCCGCGGCGACACCGTGCGGCGGCTCCTGAGTGGCGCGGCGGCCGGGGTCGTCGTGTTTGGCGTCGTGTACCTGCCGC
>Ga0315297_10000940_pt1 | contig 17652 bp, 21 predicted proteins | sample YL17G15_0_MG_FD_203628 | JGI IMG/M metagenome (GOLD analysis project Ga0315297, IMG submission 203628) | Sediment microbial communities from Yellowstone Lake, YNP, Wyoming, USA - YL17G15_0 | ecosystem: Environmental > Aquatic > Freshwater > Lake > Sediment | place: USA: Wyoming | collected... | reverse complement strand
AGGTCCTTCGCTGGGGGTGAAAGCACATGCCCGACGGCTCAATAATATTCTGCTTGTCCCAGTTCGCCTGGGGGGTGAAACCAGGGCTTCCCGGCCACTCGCAGGGAAAAGCGATTGTCGTGGCATGCTTGGCCGGCGTACAGGCCTCGATCAGAAAAACGGCGATTAAATAAAAAAATCTCCTTCTCATGGCTCGAATTCCACGTCGGAACCGCAAAGGCAGAGCGATAAATGTATATCAGTTATAAAAATGGCCTGTCAACGGAAAACACGGAAAACAGGAGGGATCTGGAAGTTGACAGTCTCAGGCGGGTTTGCTATATTATTTACAATAGGGGATGGAGTCCTCCATAAAACCGCCCCGGCTAGGCTGATGACTCCTGATTATGAAATCTAAGCCAAGGGCGGTTTGTTGTATCAATCGCGGACATCGAACAAATCCCAAGCGCCAGGAAGGCGGCTCGATCATGCGGATTTTTATCCGAGATGCTGGGTGGATTTTCCGAAAGACGTGTCCGCGCGCTTGGCGTGCGGCCTGGACATTCCCTCATTCTGGGTAGAGAAGGACTGCGCGCGAAAATCTATCGCCTCCCTGAATCACCCAGAAACGAAGACCTTCATCAGAGCGGCCTCCATCTTGGGAAGTCTCCGCGAAAAGCACGCGGCGGCCTCAGGCCTCGCGAAGTTGTTCTCGATCCGCGGATATCATCCGGAAGAGCACGTGAAAACGGCTATAGCAGAAACGTCCCAAGGGATGTTCATGGATGTGACCAGGCGGGAAAAACAATGAATATTCGATGGGACAAAGAGCCTGAGACTCCGGAATTGAGGACACTTGCCAATTATCTCATGGACCATCTGAGTATCGTCGATAGGATGATTGGCATAAGTTCCCGCCATGATTTGCTGACTTTGTCTTTTACGCCACAGCCTTTTGAGCAAAGCTTTTTCACCTTTGAAATCAAGAGAGGGACTTTTTCCAGGGCGTATCACATTATTGTCTGGGGGGTCTTCGAACGGGGGATGCCATGCCTGTTCTTTATGGAAAGATTGAGGATGGTATCCAGAAGGATGAGACGGACTGAGGGTCTGCCCAATGGCGAGGCTTTATTCATTGAGAGGACCGGCAGAATGGGGCTGGAAAGCAGGATATGAGGGGGCAGGTCACCGGCTCCGGCGACCTGAATGTTTGAAAATACATCTCTACAGCTGGTTAATTGATTGGGGGAATAGACCAACGGTATGCCGTGAGGCTCCTAGAAGATAAAACGGATGATTGGTAGTAAGAAGCACCCAACCAAGGCTCAGGGCAAGGATAATGATATGAAGAGTAATTCCCGCCTAGCTCTTTTGACTGTGGTGGCTTTGTCCATTCTCTGCCAGCTGTCGGCGCTTGCTCAAACAGAGCGAATCGATCTCATAGCGCTCGCTAAGAAAGCATCTCCGGCGGTTATGCTATTAGTCATCTCTGACTCAAATGGCAAGGAAGTCGCTACCGGGACTGGATTTCTCATTTCCGCTGAAGGCAAACTCATCACCAGTTACCACGTCATTGAGAAAGGGCCAAAAGCGGTCGCCAAGGCGGGAAACGGTGGGCTGTTTCCCGTCGAAGGAGTGCTCGCATCCGACCCGAAGAACGACCTTGCCGTACTCATGATTACAGGCAAAGATCTTCCATTCCTGAAACTCAGTACTAGCAAAAAAACCGAAGTAGGCACCCGCATCGCTATCATTGGCAGCCCGCTTGGATTGGAGGGCTCCATGTCAGAAGGAATCGTGTCCGCAGTCCGCGACTCCAGCGCGGGCAGGCAATTGATTCAAGTGACCGCCGCCATCTCGCCAGGGTCCAGCGGTTCGCCAGTGCTGGATGCCAAAGGCTTAGTTATTGGTATAGCTTCCTCATTTCTCCAGGGTGGGCAGGCCCTCAATTTCGCCGTGCCGGCCGAGGCGGCCATTGCGCTCGTAGCCCGGGCCGAGAATATGCCTGCTGCCCAACCGTTGGGCGCCTCTATTGCCAAGGACGATTACGAGGCTATTCTTGGTGATTCTGATTATCTAGCGGCACGGCGGGCCGAATCGGCGTTGGATTACGCACAGCAGCTGAGATATTGTCAAAATCTCGTTCGTCGCTACCCGGATAATTATATGGCGCATAAAATCTTGGCGGATGCTTACGTGCATTTGAACTTATTTAAAGACGCGATTGCCGCTTACAAGCAGGCCGTCAAATTGAATCCGGGAGAAGCCGAAGTATGGTATAACATGGGCCTCACATATTTCAAATTCAAGAAGTTCGACGAGGCCATTACGGCTTTCATGGAGTGCCTGGCCATCAAGCCTGACCTCTCCAACGCCTGGTTCCAGATCGGCTCCGCCTATTTCCAGCAGAAAAAGTACAGGGATGCCATCTATGCCTACAGAACATACACGGGCCTGGCCCCTAACGAGGCTAACGGCTGGCGGAGCCTAGGGGTCTCGCACATGTTCATGCAGGATTTCGAAGGGGCCCTGGAACCCATGAAAAGATGCGTCGACCTCAAGCCGGAGAACGCGAGCGCCCAGTTCAACCTGGCGATCATCTACATCAACCTCAGGAGAAACTACGCCGCCAAGCAGATCTACAATAAGCTCCTGACCCTAGATCCAATCCTCGCAGGAAAACTGAAAAAGTACCTCCGGTGAAGGGCGGTGGCCCGGAAATTGACAGGACTGGATTGGCTTGGCACTTAAAGAAGTATTCGGCAGACCCAGTGGTGGCGGAGGCTGAGGATCAGGCCAGGAGGGCAAAGAGGGGGCTGTGGTCGATGCCAAACCCAGAGTACCACCGTGGGAGTATCGTAGTCTGCATAGCAGGCGGGGGGAGGCCGGATCTGCCGGCTCTCCCCTACTTGTCCGGGACGCCGAAGCTGGCGGCGAGTATTTTTCCTAATCTCCTCTCCGCCCGGGGTCACCAGAAAATGGAGGTGTGAGTGAAGATTAATCCGGTTTGACGATCGGCCGGAGGAAGCCGTATTCCTTCTCGAAATAAGTCTCATACTCCGCCAGGAAGCGATCGAAATGATGGAACAACACACGATAGAAATCTAACCATGGCTGGTCATTTACATTATGATCAAGTTAATATAGCATATTTATAAAGGTGATGGCGTCCACCTTTATCCGTCCTCCTGGCTGATGACTCCTACCCAAAAGATTTTGTAAAGAGGTGTTCTATGCATACCGACCTCACCCCGCTGATCACCGGAGGGCTCATCTTTGCGGACGGCCTGATTTCCCCAAAAATAGCCCTTTGCGAGGCGAATTTTCGGAGTCCGGCCTCACGATCATGACCGCCATGCTTTTGGCCCTGGGCGGAATCTTTGGCGCGCTGGCCGCGTGCTCGGCCTTTTTAATCACATGGAAAGGATATGCCCACCATCTGACCGACCGAAAGAAAATCTTAAAAGCTTCCCTCCAGACAGCCGTGATCACATTCATCTTTTTCATGATTCTCACCGGGTTTTTTGCCCTGATAGTAAAGACGGTCTTTTGATCACAGGAGGTTTGAAAAATCGTCCATTTCAGGGGCACTGGATACCACCCTGGGCCCAGGCGCATCTCCCCGCGCTCCGGGAACGTATTCCCGCAGCTGTCCTCGTCGTTCGATTTGAGAAGGATGCACCCGCCGCAGATGTGGCCGGGCGAAAAAGCGGCTCGCTTGACACAAGAGTTTTATTATTATAAAGTATCTGCGTTGATACTTAATTAAAAAGGCACCATGTCGAATCCGGAGAAACTCGCCCGCATCTTCAAGGTGCTTTCGGTGAAAACGCGGGTGCGCATGATCGATCTGCTCAAGCGCCGATCCCTTTGCGTGAATGCCTTGGCCCGTGGCCTGGAGATCAGCCCGGCGGCGGTCTCTCAACACCTTCGGGTTCTGCGTAACGCGGATATCGTTACGGCCGAGAAGCGAGGCTATTTCGTCCACTATAAAGTCAACGAGGCAACGCTAGCGAAGTGGAAGGGAGCGGCGGAAAGTTTGCTAAAAACGAACACGTAAAAGACGGGGACCCTTTATTGCAGGTGGACAAGTGTCCCCACCGTCACTTGATCAATGGGAAGTCGAACATGTGTGAAAAAAGGCCATTTCTATCAAAAGCCTGAGCAAATGAAAGGCAAACCGCGGGACTGTTCCTCCGATCAGATCAAAAAATGCCTCTTGGTCCAAAACGACCATCCCTTCGCGATGAATAGAAAAGGTCAGGAGCGGCAGCAGCCGAGCGATTGAGGATATCAATGAAAAAATTCGATATGGCCGGGATGGAAACATCCGGTTACGACCAAAGGGAAAAGAACGTCTTCTATCAAACCCGCGAGTTCAAGATGCGGGTCATAGGCCTCGCTCCCGGTGAGAGCCTGCCGAAATGCGAGATGGTGTCTCATGTCGTGTTCATTTGTATTGAAGGCGAAGCGGAAGTGAGCGTCGGGGAAGAGGAAATATCGCTTTCCACCGGACAGGGCCTGGTCACCGAGCCGGGCACCGTGTCGATGAAGACGGATACGGGCGCCCGGCTCTTGGGAATCCAGATCGCAAAGGCAAGAGCCGGAACGACGGAGAAAGGTTGACGATGATGGATACCGGCGGCACCGCCATCGCCGTCGAGGGCTTGGCCAAGAGCTTCGACGGCGTCCGTGCCGTCGTGGGAGTTGACTTCGCTGTCCGGCGGGGCGAACTCTTCGGCTTTCTCGGCCCCAACGGCGCAGGCAAAACCACAACGATCAATATGCTCACGGGACTCGCCCGACCGGATTCGGGGTCGATTCGGATCGGTAGAGTCGATTGTACGAAAAATCCCAAGGCGGCCCAGCACCTGATCGGCGTCGTCCCGGACGAAAGCAACTTCTATCCGGAGTTGACGGCCTTCGACAATCTATGTTTCTGCGCGGCCCTCTACGGTCTGGGCAAGATGGAGCGCCGGAAGCGGTCCGGGTGATGAATGATCTCTATAGCCAAGAGCTGCGGCTTTACATGAATCTCTTCCAGCCGTCGGTGAAGCTCAAGGAACGGGTGCGGAAAGGCTCCCGGAGAACGCGGCGTTATGACTCACCTCTTACCGCTCTGGATCGCCTGCTGCAAATACCGAATGTCGACATGACGAACCTCGAGCCCCTCGTCCAACTCCGGGCCCGGTTGGATCCGTTTGCCTTATCGGCGACGATCCGCCGCAAGCTCGCTCGCATCTGGGCCGTGAGAACGAAAAGAAGAATCCCCGATCGGGAGGCCGACCCGGGCCAAGAAAAGGCCGAAGCAAAAACCATCGCCCAAAGCTTGGCGAGGAGAATGGCAAAGAAACAGAAAGCATCAAATCCGGAAAAAGCCCCCTTAAAGCGCCGTCACTAGAGTAAGATTTTTAAATGGCAAGATGATACCTGCTACAGTAAGGTTTTTAAATGGCTTGACAGGGAGAAAAACGCCCTAACGCACGAACGCTCTGCTCCCGGCATAGATTGCTTTTGCGCCCAGTTCTTCCTCTATGCGTAACAATTGGTTGCATTTTTCCGCGTGCTCCCCGCGGCAGGGAAACCGCATAAATGGAGGATTTTCATGGCTATCAAAGCCGAGATCGGTGTTTTCATCCTTCCTCCATCTTTTTCCCTTAATCCCGCAGGGTTGCCTTCAACCGCAGCGGGTTGATGATCAGGTCAAGCGCGTGATGGATATCGGCCACCACGATGTCGGCCACGCGCAGCAGTTCCCCGGCTGCTCCTTCCGGGCCGATGACGGCCACGCTAAGACCGGCGAGCGCCATCATGGGCACGTCGTTCCGGCCGTTCCCGATGGCTATGGCGTGTTCGGGCTCTAGCTCTCTCATGAAGTCAGCCTTTTCTTGGCCTGTGCGGACGATTCTGACCTCGACGGGCAAGCCCTTCAGCTGGCTCTCTGCTTTTTCAAATGTGTCAGCAGTCAATACGGTGATCCTTACGCTTCTGGCCAGCTCGCGGAAGCGCTCCGCGACTCCAGGAAGCAGGGACCCCTCGAGCGAAACCGTCCCGCTGTAATCAAGCACAAGATCGCTGAACGAACGTGGGATCCCGTCCGATAAGGTCAGGTTGACACAGAATGAGGGCGTGCTTTTATTGGCAGGGGCTTGCTTTGGTTTTTCCATTTGTCCGGCCCGTGCCGCCTCTCTTACCATCCTCGCCTTATGGTTCTGCGCGACGCTTGCCAAGAATTTGCGGGCCTGGGGAGTCCCTATCTCGGCCAAGGCCTCGACCGCGGCACGGGCCACGTAGACATCCGGCGTTGTGCTGACCAGCTTGATGAGGTCTCCTACAGCCAGCTCTTCGCGAAGATTTCCCAGGAGCCGGGCCGCTCTTTCAGATGTCTCCGGTTCTGGATGATTCAGGGCGGCGATCAACTTCTCCACGTAGCTCTTTCCTCTCCAGAGCGTGGGAATATCCTGCCCACAATTGGGGCACCGGGCGACATCTGTGGGAAAGTCGCTCCAGCATTTAGGGCAAAAGAAGCGCATGACTCACTCGCTAACCAGACGGGCACGAATTCGTTCGAGATCGGCCGATGCTTCTTCCAGCCGAGCCACTTCTTCGCGGACCGTCTCGCTCTGCTGTTGACGCCGATCTATCGCAGCGCGAATCGCTCCATTAGTCGCGGCAATGGTGTCGGCGAGGCTTTGATCGAGAGCAGAGCTGAATCGGGTGAAGGTATCGTTAATACTCTGGAATGTCGCCCAGCGCAGGTTCTCCACATTCGTCACCGCCAACGCTGAGACCTGATCAAGCAACCGTTTGCGAAGGCGTTCGGCACGAACGGAAGCCGGAAGCAGCCGATTGAACAGGCCGCCGGTTATTGGAACAAGACCGCTTGCCCACCTGTGGGTCACCCAATAGGGGTCCTGAACCATCTCAAAGGCATCAGCGCTTTCCGAAGCGTGATAAGGCACCTCGAATTGCTCTGCGGCCGTTTTACGAATCGACTCGGTTAGCTCCTCTGCCCGTTTTTGGTGTGGGCGCAAGGCGTCAGCCACGGCCGTGCGGAAGAGAGTGGTTGTTTCACCAGACAGATGTTCGAAGAAATCGGGAATTCCCTCGGCTAAAGCGCTTTGGGCCTCTCGCTCGGGGGATTGGCCATTCCTGGCCATCGCCTCCAGGGCGATTCCTCCTAAGTATATTCGACCCTTCACGCGGAGGTTCTCGGCGTGATCCTCCAGCAGCTCATGCAATCGGCGGCAGTCTCCGGCTAAAAGGTCGCCTGCTAGAACCCGCTGGCGCTGAGCCTCCTCAATCTTCCGCTCAAGAACCTCCAGCCGCGTTTGCAGCTCCTCCATGGGTATCTGGAGCGACCGGATGGCCAACCGGAGGCGCATCATGCATTCTGCCAGCACACCTCCGGCTTTCCGGCCAACGGCATGACGCAGAGCGGCGGTCTTCTCGCTTGCGAAGAAGTCCACGAGGCACCGCTCCACCTCGCCCAGGCCGCTACTGATCCACCGCGTTGTATCGCCTTTGCGCCGCGCCTCCAACGCCTCTTTTGCCGATACACAAAACACGGGCGTATCGGCCGGCACGCCGACTTGCTCGGTCAGCACCTTGCGCAGGAACTCGAGAGCGGATTGACGTTCTCCATCTTCGAGATAGTCCACCTTGTTGAGAATGAAGAAGAGCCGCGGGACTTTCGACCGCACCTGTCTAAGAAATTCTATCTCGACCTCCGTGATTGGGGGGTCTGCCGAAACTAGAAATAGTGCTGCATCACACTGGGGAAGAAAATTGAGCGCGGCCTCCGTGTTATGACGAAACGTCGAACCCACGCCCGGAGTATCGATGAGCACGACGCCTTTGTTAAGGATTGATCCTGGATGGAAGACGTCGACTTGTAGTACGGCGAGTTTATTCCGAGGGTTTCTGGTCTCAGTGACAAAGCCGGCCAGAAAGTCTGCGAGATGGTCAGCGCTCTCGGCGGTCACTTCCTTGGGCTCCCGTTTATCCTGAAAGTAGACCCGAGCTTTGAGCGGCTGGCCGGAGCGGACGAATGTCGGGATCGCCGTCACAGGGATAACGGCGGTCGGCAACACCGCCTCACCCAGGAGTGCATTGAGCAGTGTGCTCTTACCCCGCTTGAACTGTCCTAAGACAGCCAGGTGGAAACGGCCTTGTTCAAGCCGGTCTATCAGCCCGGCGAGGCGCGCGATTTCGGATCTGAAATCCTCGTCTAGGCGACCTAGGGCCCTGACTGCTTGCTCAAAGATTAAAAGGAGGTCCCTATTGAAGGGCCCGCCGGTACCGGTCGGCGATTCTGGGAATCCCCTAAGACCCATGGAATCATTCTTAGCCAAGCTATCCATAAGATAAACTCCTCAGGGCTTAAGCCTGGCAGGCGGTGCATGGGATAGACAGGCCACTCCTGCCGGGATCGGCCTTGGCAGGAGTCATCAGCCGACGGGCGGTTTCTCGGGGGACTCCATCCCCTTGTTTTTATGTTATTTCAAATAATCGCATAAGTCAATTTTCTGCAATAAGAACGGCCGGAGAGAGCGGTCATTTGATCCTCCTCTTTTTGATTTACGCATTTCTTTTGGAGGTCACTTGACCACTTCTCTCCTCATCGTGTCAACTCAAGTTAATCCTTAAGCAAATAATGCAAATATTTTGTTCCCCCCAATTGAATTAACGCCCTAGAGACCGCATTTTGTTCATCTGGTTGAATGAGGTCTTTGCGATGCATTTTGGTTTTTTGCGAAAAACTTAGCAAGTGTTGGGACAATTCGGCAAACCGTTTGACGGAATGCATGATTATGAATTTTGAATACTCCTCATCCGTGCCATTGCTAATTAACACAGCATGTCGAAGGCAGAAGCCTTTTGATTTCTCGTAGGCTGCGAAGCCCTCTCGGTTGGCCAACAACCTTCTAAAATAATCTAGATATTCCATTTCAACTTGGCCAACATAAGAACAGACCTGACAGTTAATATTGGAATTGAAAAGCGTTCCAAAAATATTTCCGGACTTTAGGTCACGGCCTATCAACGCGCTCAATCTGCGGGACGTTCCCTGTGCAATTTCTGCCAATACCAATGAAAGGCATGCATATGAGGCCATAGAAGCCAATTGCCATAAATGGAAGGGACATAGCGCGCCCTCTTGGCCGTACTCCTGGCGTTTTTTCGCGTCATTGACCAAGTCATATGGCAGGTGCGCATAGAAATCCAACATGTTTTTCCATAGTTTGCTGCAGAAGAAGCAATGTTTTGATTCAGCCAGCTTTCCTAAATCAACTTTCGATGATGTCTCAAGAACATCAGGATTGTCCATTGAATCCTCCCAAATAGCCGATTTTCAATCTGCCTATCAAAACCAGCGGCATTCAGGCATCTTCTGCAGCGTCTCTTCCTTTCGCCTGCGGTGGTGTGTTTTCCTGTGATATGGTGCTAAGTCCATGCAGAAGTGCAAGGTCAGCTTGGACTTGCTCGGCACTCTCGACACCCACTCGCCCGTCGCCAGTGTGGCGCAATTGGTCGCGGAAGAGCGCGGCATAGGATTCGTAGGCTTGGCAGACACAGTCTAGATTATCTTTGAGCCAGGCTCGCACTTTGCGTCGATGGTCGCTAAGCGCGGACCAGGTCGGCCAGTAGCCCTGTCGTATAATCCGCTGTTTGGTGATTCGCAAGGCCAGTGCCAGCCACCAAGAGAATAGCTGCGGATACCGGACTTCGGGGATGCCGTCCAGTCGCGTTTCGTCAGCACGTGGCAGCGGTGTGAATCCAGCGACTTTCTCATTCAACGTTAGATTATTCGGTGCGCCACACGCCGCAGAGATTTTCTGTAGAATCTTTCCGAGCGATCGCGCCAGTTCCTCAAGTTGCCGGCGTGCCGCATCCGCCGTTTCGGCCATAGCGAGCAGCGTTGCGGCGACTAGAGCTTCAGAGCCGTGGTGGCCCTTTCTCGTCGCGGCAGAGGCTTCTTTTGCGGCTTGATTAATGATATTGCTTAATACTTCGGAAAGTCCGGCCTCGACCGGCTTTGTCGTGTCCTCCACCACGGCCGCAATCCTATCATCCGCATCAGCAAGGAGCGCTTCGACTTTTTGCCCACTCCCGCCGGATTTTTGCGACGTTGTGCCGCCAGACCGCCCAATCATGGTTTCCAGATATGATGACGCGAGCTCTCCCAGGTGGGTGATCTTGCGGCGGATGGACTGTTCAGCGAGTTCTCGGTGCCTCTGCATATGCGGCAGGATTGCTTCGGTAAACCAATGGTCCGCAAGTGCCGCGTGGGGCATGCGAGAGCTCACGGGGTAGACCGGGATTTCGTTGCCAAGTTCTTTCGAGACGACTTGCTTCACATAGTCAATGACTCGGCGCTGGTCCGCCGTATTCAGCAGGTCACTTTTGCTGATCAAAACCGTCACTGGGATGGCGGCTTCGAAGAACCCGTGCAGGAGCGCCATGTCCTCGTCGTTCATTGTCGAACCGGCATCCACAAGTAGAATGCCCAGGTCGCACCGCGGCAGGTAAGCTTTTGTCTGAGCGGCCCCGAAAGTCGCCAGCGACCCAACGCCCGGCGTGTCCATGAATACCACCCCCTCGGCCAGACGCGGATTCGGCATCCGCAATTCAACCTCGGTAACGCGACGTTCGTTGCCGGGATTGCCCTCCTCAGTCACATATTCGGCGATGCGATCGATAGGCAAGCGCTGCGGCTCCGAGATTTCGAATCGCACGATGAGTTCAGCTTCCTCGGCGCGGCGCAGCCGCGTTAAAACGGCTGTGACGGGCAATACTCCGACCGGAAGAATCTCTGTTCCAAGAAGGTAATTTAGTAGAGACGACTTTCCGGAGCTGACCCGACCGAAAAATGCCACTTCCAGGTCGGGCGACTCCATCCTGGCTACGATATTCTCAAGCATCGGGCGCAACTCGACTAGTCCGTGGCGTGTGATGATGCCTTCCAGCTTTAATAGGGCGTCGCTACCCTGGGCCGCATGGGTTAGGCGAACCAGGCGCTGGGCAAGGTCTTCGCCCCGCGATCGGGCCAAGTATACCACAAGGCTCTCGGAGAGCCGACGCAGATCCGCGTAAATGCCGGAGAGCATCTTTGCCGCCTCCGGGTGCAAGGCACCATATCCGTCTAGCCGTTGCGGCTCAATATCCGCTAAATTGACCATCACCCCAATCATCGCGCACCGGATGGCCCACGCAGCGCTGGTACGATGACCGTCGTGGGAAATTTGAAGACATTTCACAGCAGACCACATCTTCTCGCGGAGGCGCTGGAGATAGCCTGTCACGCTATGCTGCATCAAAGGTTCGATATCGAGGGCGTAGGCTGAAAAAGGCGACTGGGAGCCTACCGCGCCAAGGATGGCCTCGATCTCCGCCAGACGTCCGTCAATATGGCTGAAAGTGATTGAGATAGCACGGCGATGGTATTCGTTCATTTTGGTTCCGTCCTATCAGGATGAAATTTCCGATGCCATTCGTGACTCTGAATGCGAGGTAGCCTATCCCGGTGATGTCCCTTCTCACACAGTAGTGTTTCAGCTTTGTCGGAGGTTTCTTCCTGGGCCATTGTGATTCCGTCCAGGCAGAACATCAGGACAAGACATCCGAGGCAGCGGATTGCGAACGGCAATACAAGGAACATGATCGCAGCCGATCCTTATCTTGCCGACTGGCAATGGATCCTGGAAAAGCTGTCGCCGAATACGCTATTGGTCATCCATTCTTCTGGTTTCATACCGAGACTTCCGGCGGCGGCGCCCAGGACGATTCCCACGATGCCGACCGAGAGGCCGAGTTTGAGGGGGAAGAGACTGGAAAGGAAAACGATGGCCCCCACGATCAGGGGGATGACGTCCGCTTTCATGCAAACCTCCTGCGCCTTCGGTTCGTAGGAGTTATTAGCTTGCAGAAGAGCGGTTCAGGCGAACTCCATCACCTTAATGAGGAAGTAATATATCCGTTGGCTTGCTCTTGTGTCAAGAGAAAAAACGCCTAGCGCACGAAAGCCCTGGGTCCGGCGTAGACCGCTTTTGCGCCGAGCTCCTCCTCGATGCGGAGCAACTGGTTGTATTTTTCCACGCGCTCCCCGCGACACGGCGCTCCCGTCTTCAAGTGGCCCGTTCCCATGGCCACCGTGAAATCGGCAATGAAACTATCAACCGTCTCGCCGCTGCGGTGCGAGACCATCACACCCCATCGGGCATTCCGGGCGATTCTTATTGCTTCGATGGTTTCGGTTAGCGTGCCGATCTGGTTAAGTTTAATCAAAACAGCGTTGGCGACGTATTCCTCTATGCCTCTCCGGATGCGAGCGACGTTGGTGACAAATATGTCGTCTCCGACGAGCTCGATTTTGTGGCCGAGCGTAATGTTCAGGAGTTTCCAGCCCGTCCAATCGTCCTCGGCGAGGCCGTCCTCAATGACGGCGATGGGATAGCGGTTCACCCAGTCCGCATACAGCGTGACCATTTCTTCCGACATGATTTTGCGGTTTTCCGAGTGCAAGTTATACAGCCCCTCATCAAAGAAACTGCTCGCCGCGGGGTCGAGCGCGAGGACGATATCCTTGCCGGGCGAATATCCGGCTCTCTCAATCGCCCGGACTATGAGTTCCACGGCCTCCTCGTTTCTTCTAAGCGCGGGCGCAAAGCCGCCTTCGTCTCCCACCGCCGTCGCATGGCCCGCCTTCTTAAGAATTGCCTTGAGCTCCTGATAAACCTCGCTACCCCAGCGCAGCGCTTCGCGGAAACTCGGCGCTCCGACTGGCGCAATCATGAATTCCTGGAAGTCCGTGGCCTGCCAGTTGGAGTGCGCGCCGCCGTTGAGGATGTTGAACATGGGCACCGGAAGAATCCTTGCGCCGTCGCCTCCGAGATGCCTGTAGAGCGGCTTGTCTTTGGATCGTGCCGCCGCCCGGGCAACGGCCATGCTTACGCCGAGAATGGCGTTCGCGCCCAGATTGCTCTTGTTTTCTGTCCCGTCGAGCTTAAGCATCACTCCATCGACAGCCGCTTGGTCGAGCGCGTCGAGCCCGATTAGCACCTTGCTGATTTTCTCGTTGACGTTCGCGACTGCCGCGAGGACGCCCTTGCCTTTGTAGCGGTTTTCGTCGCCGTCGCGAAGTTCGAGCGCTTCGTGCTTGCCCGTTGATGCGCCGGAGGGAACTGCGGCCCTGGCCGAGATTCCGCTTTCAAGCGTGATTTCGGCTTCCACGGTCGGATTGCCGCGGGAATCCAGAATCTCACGCGCATGAACGCTTTTGATACGCGACTCCATTTCTTACCTCCTGCTTGTCCGTCATGATATTGGACTCAAAGGAATAAATAATACGATTTCCTGCCGAGCACTTCAACAGTCGCTCTTTGCGAGATGTTGAGGCGAAAAGGGAAGCATCGCCTTCAGGGGTTGTGATAGAGAGCTCTGAATTCGACGAACCACGGCCTTCCGTAATTGAAATCGAGCTTGGCAACCATGCCCTCTCCGGTCTATTTTCAGGCCGCGGCGGGGAAAACACTCGAGAGGCCGGGCAGGTCGGGAAGTCCATGATCCGGCCGGTGCTTTTATGCTTTCCTGCGTCTTCTAAGCCTGATTTCGCTATTTTTTCCTCACCTTGACATCCCTGCACGTTATTTTTTATCATCCATGACGATGCGGTGAGGCCAAATTGGTCCATAAACGCTCGTTCAGTTAGCGCAGCAGAAAAGCAAATCCCTTAAAAAGGAGAGGATCATGAAGAGCGGGAGTTTTCTTCTCGTCTTATCGGTTTTTCTTCTTTTTCCCGACCCGTGTGCCAGCATGCAGCAGCCCAGGGAGATATCTCCTGTCCGCTTTTCCCAGGAAAAGCGGGGCGAGTCCGAAGTCTTTATTTTGTCGAACGACATCGTCAATTGCCTCGTTTCGGTCGAATCCGGAAAGCTGACCGGAGACAAACTCGAGCTCCTCGCACCTCGCCGCCCAGGGGTAAACAAGCCTCTCCTCCATTTTGAAACCGACGCCGATTTTGGCCTCGATATCATGTGGACCGACTGGCAGGCGCCGGGCAGGGTGAACAATGCTGAGAACCCGGTCATGCTGACAAAAGAGGGCTTCCGCTTCAAAAACGCCAGAGTCAACGACCTTCCCCAAGGGACAAAACAAATAGAGCTCGAATTTACCGGGCTAGATACGCCGCTCGAAGTCCGGCTTGTCTACGAGCTTGAGTCGGGCGCGTTCTACGCCCGGCGGAAATTGGGGCTGCGATTGGACTCGGGAAAAAACCCGAACAGTTCCGTGGCACCCGGAACCCATTTTCTGCGCTGGGTCTGGCCGCGCCGCGGGGCGCTGCCGCTCTCCTTGCCTCTCGCACCTTTCAAGTCGGGAGGCTTCGGCCAGCCCGTCGCCTTCCTCCTCGGGGCCGGGGGCGTCTTCTGCGGCCTGGAATATCCGACGTCCGAGAATTCGCTCAGCCGCCGCCCTGACGGGATACCCGAGCTCGCCTGCGGCCAGGAGATCGGAGGGAGGATCGCAGCCGCTTGGCTGGAAAGCGAGTGGGTCGTCGAGGCTTTGACGCCTGATCCCTTTGTCAAACAATGGTTTTGGAAATACCTCGATAGGCTCCGCGCGGCCCCCATCAAACCTTATGTCCTCTACAATTCATGGTATGACTTCAGGAACCCGAACTATAAAAAAGGGCCGGATCGCGTCCTCGACGAGAAAAATCTCCTCAACGCCGCACGCCTTTTCCGCCAAAAGCTTGTCAACGAGCGGGGGGTGAGCCTCGACGTCTTTGTCCTCGATGACGGCTGGGATACGTACGCCGGCGACTGGGTCCTGAGCCCGCAGCAATTCCCCCGAGGTCTGGCGCCGATCTCCGCGGCCCTCAGGTCCATGGGCGCGCGACTGGGCATCTGGATCGGCCCGATCGGCGGCTATTTCGATCGGGACGTCCGGGTCAATTGGATGAGAGAGCACGGCTACGAAACCGTCGACGGCGCGATGTGCGTCGCGGGGGAGCGTTATAAAACCCTCCTCAAAAAAAGAATCGTGGATTTTATCCGGAACGACGGCACCGGCTACTTCAAGTGGGACGGCATTCAATTCTCCTGCAGCGAGCCCGGCCACGGGCATCTTCCGGATATTTATTCGCGCCGAGCGGTGATGGAGACGGTGGCCGACCTGTGCCGGACAGCCCGGGCGGAAGGAAGGGATATGTTCCTGAACATCACGTCCGGCACCTGGCTCAGCCCCTGGTGGGTCAAATATGCCGATACGGTCTGGATGCAGGGCCAGGATTATGGCTTCGCCGACGTCCCTTCGATCAGCCGCCGCGACCAATCCACGACTTACCGAGACAGCGTGCTCTTCGACGACCTGAGGAAGCATGATTTCTGGTTTCCCGTCTCGAGCCTCATGACCCACGGCGTGATCAAGGCCCGCGTCAGCCCGTTCACCGACCCCAAGGAACCCCAGGACAAATTTGTGGATGAGGTCGTGCTCTACGCCGCCCGCGGCATCGCCATGTGGGAGCTCTACATCTCGCCCGACCTCTTGTCCGATGCCGAATGGGATGCGGAGGCCGCGGCCATCCATTGGCTCAAGGAAAATTTCGAAACCCTTAAGACCGTCGAGATGATCGGCGGAGATCCGCGGAAGCATGAGCCCTACGGCTACGTCCATTTTTGGGGCCCGAAGGGGATTGTCGCCCTGCGCAATCCTGTCATCGAGCCGCAGATACTGCGGCTCGAATTCGCTCCGGCGGCGGGACTAGAGCCGGGGGCCGCGGACCTGATCCTGGAAAAAATCTATCCATCAGGCTGGATCGCTCCCCGGCTCTTAAAAGCCGGAGAATATTCGGATATTCCTCTTCAGGGCTTCGAGACGGCCGTCTACGAGGTCTATCCCCTTTCGGAAGCCAAGGAGCCGCTCGTCGCGGGGGCCCACTTTGATTCGCGACTCGACGAGAAAGGCCGCTGCGTTATCGACGTTTATGATGTCTTCGGCGACGTCGGCCTTCTCAATCCCGACAAGGTCCAGGAAGCGACGGTCGACGGGAAAGCTCAAAACCCTCGCCGCCTGGAAATTCGGCCGAATATACGGCCGGCGCCGGTCACCGGCATCGTGTTTAGCCGAAGCGCCAAAACACCGGGGCAAATCGATTTGAGATTCAGAGTTCACGAGCCGGCGCAGGAAGCGATTTTAGCCATCCTCGTGACCTCCGAGAGCGAATTTCGAGGTAAAAACTTGGCTCGGGTCAAGGTGAACCGGAACGGTCAACCGGTTGAGGCCTCACTTGAACAGGAAAAGGGAAGCTGGGCCTGGCACAAGATTTCCGCAGGCTCGGGCGATCAAGAAGTCCGAATCCAGCTATCGTTAGACCCTTCGGAGAGCCGCTGGCAGGGACGGGTCTCGGTCTGGCTGATAGCCAAGGAAAAACGTCTCTCGAAAACCGTGACCTTCACGATGAAAGACGCGGTCCCAGGCCGCGGCGCCCGCCTCCCGCGGCCGTTTCCGGCCGGCGTCTTCCCCGGGGCTTATCATTTAGGAGAGGCGGCCATCCAGCTCAAGCGCTGAATCGTTCCGGAAAAGAGGATTCGATCAAAGAGCTGGCTTAAATGACGGGAAGAAGCTGAAGCCTAGGCCTTGTCCGCTTTCGCCAGCTCCCGCCGGTCACGGATGCGCAGCGCCCTCAGCCCCACCGCATAGGAATATTCTGGAAGGGACGCCGCTACAACCGCCCCGGCCCCGATGACGCTCCCCTTGCCGATGGCGACCCCGTCAAGGACGATCACGCCGGCGCCGAGCCAGACGTCCTCGCCGATCTTGATTCCGCCCTTGGTCAGAGACGGCTGAAACATGATCGGCGCGGATGTGTTGGAGATATTGTGATTCCCGCCCGCCACGAGATAGCATTCCCCGGCCAGGAAGCAGTATTTGCCCAGCCGGATCTCCGTTTCGGAGAGCAGGCTGCAATTGGCCGCGATGTTGCAATAGTCATCGAGGTGGATCGAGCCTTCCTTACAGCTGAGGATGGTGTTCCGGCCGATGTAGGCGTTTTCGCCGATCCGGATGCCCTCATTGTCGCTGCCCTTGGCGTCCAGGACGGCGTTGTCGTCGATGAAGCTGTTGCCGCCGACGGTAATCTTGTGCGGATGGCGGAGGGTGATATTCCGGCCGAAGACGACTCCCTTGCCGACCTTTCGGAGGAGGCGGGGATAGAACATTCTCCGCAGCCAAAAGCCAAGCGCCCCGGGAACGGGCGTGATGAAGAGATTGATGAATTCATACTTGAGCAGCCCCCAAAAGCTTTTCCGGCCGAGAAAAAGACGGGAATACTTGGAGCGAAGCGACCGGTCCTGGTCGATCAGCTCTTTTTGGGTGCTGCCCGGGAATTCCTTCGGCATTGTTAGGCGAATTTTAGCATAAACCTTTCATTAATGTCTATGAAATGAGGCGAAATGTAAGCCCATTCAAAAATGAGGTGATATCGAAGGGGTGTGGGAATCGCCCCCGATGCCCCCATAGCGGAGAGGGGACCCGTCGGTTTTCCGACGGGGGGAACCGACGGGACTGGTTCCCCAGGGGGCTAGGGGGCGATTCCCACACCCCTTCGATATCACATATTTAGAGATCCTTCCCGGTGAACTTCTGGAAACGGTTGTACCGACCATCAACGAA
>Ga0315297_10000937_pt1 | contig 17657 bp, 16 predicted proteins | sample YL17G15_0_MG_FD_203628 | JGI IMG/M metagenome (GOLD analysis project Ga0315297, IMG submission 203628) | Sediment microbial communities from Yellowstone Lake, YNP, Wyoming, USA - YL17G15_0 | ecosystem: Environmental > Aquatic > Freshwater > Lake > Sediment | place: USA: Wyoming | collected... | reverse complement strand
ACATCAATGTGGAGGTAATCGGCTCCGCCGGCTTCCAGGCGCGAAACCTCGTCCCGGAGAGTACCGAAATCCGCCGAAAGGATAGAGGGAGCGATTTTGATTTTCGTCATGATTCTCCTAACCTCTCTCCCGGTTTCAGGGGATGACCCCGGAGAAAATCCTGGATTAAAACCGGTTTTCCGCCTTCCAATTGGACTTTAACCAGGTCCAGAAAACCCCCGCCGCAGGCCACCCGGGTGCTTTTTCCCTCCGGGTGGGATTCCAGGATCAGGCCCGGCTCGGGGTTGCGGGGACCGGGAACGGCCCGGGCCGAAAGGATTTTCAGACGTTTTCCCTGAAAAAAAGCGTAAGCTCCGGGGGAGGGGCTTAACCCCCGGATCCAGTTGTTGACCTTTTCCGCGGGCAGGGACCAGTCGAGCTTTTCATTTTCCCGGGAGAACATGGGGGCTTCGGAAGCAGGGCCGGACTGGGCCGAAAGCACCACTTTTTCCGAAGCGAAAAGGCGGAGGGCGGTGGCCAGAAGTTCCGCGCCGGTCTTCGCCAGCCGGGCGCTTAAGGACCCGAAATCGTCCGCGGGCAGGATGCTCTCGGCCTGCTGCAGAATAATTCTCCCGGTATCTATCCCCTCGGCCAATTCGAAGATGGTTACGCCGGTTTGGGTTTCTCCTTGAACCAGGGCCCAGCGGATCGGGTTGGCCCCCCGGTAAAAGGGCAGGAGCGAGGGGTGAACCCCCAGGCAGCCCCGGCGCGAGAGGCGGAGGAGGGTCCCGGGCAGGATCCCTCCATAAGCTGCGACCACGATAAAATCGGGATGGATCTTTTCGACCTCGGCCCGGAGCTCCGGGCTTTTGACCGAAGCCGGATCAAGGCACCGGAGCCCCCGGGTGGTGGCGGCGGCCTTGACCGGGGTGGGGCGCAGCCGGCGGCCCCGGCCGGCCGGCCGATCCGGGCGGGTCACCACCGCTTCAATCCGGCATCCGCTTTCCGCGAGTATTTCGAGCGCGGGCACGGAAAAATCCTGGCTGCCCATGAAGACAATTCGAAAATTCATCTGGGCTTGACCTATAATCCCTCGACCTTTTTCAACTCCGACCGGGCCTGCGCGTAGTTCGGGCGTTTTTCCAGGGCCTTGCGGAGGTATTCCCGGGCCAGGGTGTATTCTTCCCGGGATTTATAGATCTGGCCGAGGTAGAAATAGTTTCGGGCTTCCTCCGGTTTCAGGCTGATGGCCTTTTTGAACATGCGCTCGGCTTCGGTGATGTTGGGGGGTTTCCCGTCGATCTCCATGGCCTGGAGCAAACCCAGACCGGTGTAGTAATCGGAAATGGAGGGGTCGATGGAGGCGGCCAGGTCGAAGGCCTTGAGAGCCCCGCGCAAGTCCCCCTCCTGGTAAAGAATCATTCCGCGTTCATGTTGCCGCCGCGCCTCGGAAGGGTCCAGGCTGTCATCCGACAAAAGATTTTGAATTCGCTCTTTTTCCAGAGAGTGGTTGTATTCTTCGCGGGTGCGGTCATTGGTCAGGGTGGTATAGGCGATCGTGATCTGGTTGAAGATTTCAAAAGCCTTGTCGGACAGGTCCTGCATCTGGGGATTTCGGAACTGGTCGGGGTGAAATTTTTTGGACAAATCGCTGTAAACATGGATGATTTCATTTTTCCCGGCCCGGCGGGTCAGGCCCAGGATTTCATAGTGATTCGCGGAGGCCAGGCGGTCATAAAGGCTGCTGACTTCTTCCCGAAAATTGGTCTGGTTGACGTCCTCGGCCAGGAGGTTGCTGAGGTTTTCCCCGCCCCGGTCCTCCGGCTCGAGCAGCGGGTCGTGGCTCTCCTCGGCGGGGCCGGCTTCGCCCTGAATCTCCCCGGCCGGCCGGTCGATAACGGTTTTCAGGATTTTCAGGGCGACCAGCGCCCGGAGCACCTCCTCGGGGGAAGCCGTGGTCCCCTGCAATATATCGGCGATGGTTTTTTCCCCGTCAAGCTGGCTCATGATCTGCTCGAAAATCGGGAACTGGCCAAGTTCGGAATACAGGAATTCCGGATCGGGGTTGGGATAGAGCACCTGGTCCAGGTTCCCCAGGAAATGGTCGATCTGGGTCATCGAGAAATTTTCCCTCACCCCCCTGCAAATCAGGACGATAGGATTCAGGTTGAGGGCGACAATTTCCTCCGTGGAAACCGGCCCGGCCAGGAATTCGAAGGTTCCCTCCTCCCAGGTAAAAAGGTTTGAAATGATGGCTTCCACCTGGATAAAGACCGTATGAACCAGTTCTTCCGGCGTGATTATTCCCAGCTCCACCAGGACGGTGCCAAAGCGCTTGCCGCTGGTCTTGGTGGCTTCGATGGCCCGGACCAGGGTTTCCCGGCTGACCTTTCCCTGGCTGTAAAGAATGGATCCCATGCGGTCTTCGCGCTGATTGGAGGTGGCGAAAAGCGGGGATCCGTAGGCGAAGTAAATCTGCTTCTCCGCTTCGCCCTGGCGAACGGTGAGCACCCCGTCGGTGTGCTCGAGGTACAAATCGCGGAGAATCTCCGCGATCGTGATTTCTTCCATCCGGCCCGATTTCATCAGGATCTGTCCCGGTGCATTTTCTTGAGCTTCCGCAAATAAAGATTCTTCTTGAGCCGACCGGCCCGGTCAATCAGAAGTTTCCCGTCGAAATGATCGAGTTCGTGTTGAATCACCACCGCCAATAGATTCCGGCCGACGATTTCAATCTCCCGCCCCTCTGGATTTTGCGCCCGCACCCGGACTTCCTCGCTTCTTTTCGTCTCGGAACGGAAACCGGGGATGCTTAAACATCCTTCTTCCCAGATAATTTCTCCTTCCCGGTGCGTGATGACCGGGTTGATCAGGACCAGGGGGTTTCTCCCCAGTTCGGGCGTATTCAGATCCAGGACCGCGACCCGAACGGAAACCCCGACCTGCGGGGCGGACAACCCGATCCCCCGGGCCTGGTAAAGCTTTTCCAGCATCCGTTCGCAAAGCTTGCGTTCCGCGGGCCCGATCCGGTCCACCGGTTCCGCCGGACGGTAAAGCCCCGGATCAGGATATATTAATATATTCATCTCTAACCTCAAAGAAAAATTATAAGCTTTTCATTTAAAAATCGGCAATAAATAATTGATTAATTCAAGGGGACAAGTTGAAGTTTTTCATTAAGATTTTTTGCTCCCGGTCCAGAAGCTGGAAGAATCCCCGCCGCGAAAATAGGTATCCGCCCGCATAAGCCAGAGCCCGGGCGACTCTGGTCATTTCCCGCAGGGCTCTTTCCGAACCCGCGGCCCGGGCGAATTCCGGGCTGTGCTCGGCGGTTTCCGGGGATCCGATGGCAAACGTGGGATGCAGGCAGGGAACGGCCTGGCTCACGTTCCCGATATCCGATGATCCCAGGGCCCGGGTTTCCGCGGGTACAAATTTCAGGCCGGTTTCCTCTCCGAATATCCGGAAAGCTTCGCCCAGGGTGGGGTGGGAAAGGAAAGGGGCATAGACAAATCCCCGTCTCAGGATCCGGCCCCGGGCGCCGGTGGAAATTTCCGCGCCGCGGACGCACTTTTCGAATTCCCTCCGCACCGTTTCCAGGATCCTCAGGTTCCGGGCGCGGAGGTAAAAGGAAGCCCGGGTCCGGTCCGGGACAATATTGGCGGCCCGGCCTCCTTCCAGGATGACCCCGTCGATCCGGGACCCGGCTGGGAGCTTGGCCCGGACCGGTCCCAGGGCGACAAATACCTGGATCAGGGCATCCAGGGCATTGATTCCCTTTTCCGGCGAAGCGGCGGCATGGGCGGATCTGCCCTGGAAGGTTATTTCCAGGCTCACCAGGGCCAGGGATTTTGAATGCACCCGGGTTTGATTGGAGGGATGAGCCAAAAAAGCCGCCCCGACCCCGGCAAAGGCCCGGGCGGCCAGAAGCGGGATTTTGCCTCCCAGGGTTTCTTCGGCCGGGGTTCCGAGGACCACGATATTCCCGCTCCCGGGAGGGAGGGCGGCGGCCAGGGCCAGGGCCGCTCCCACGCTCGCCCCGGCGATCAGGTTATGTCCGCAGGCGTGTCCCAGGCCCGGCAATGCGTCGTACTCGGCCAGAAAGGCGACGGCCGGATTTTTCCCCCGGCCGTAATCAGCGCGGAAGGCGGTTTTCAACCCGCCGATTCCCCGGCGAACCCGGAAGCCCGCCTTTTCGAGGATTTGCCCGATCCGCTCGGCGGCCAGGAATTCCTGAAGGGAAACCTCGGGATTCTGATGAAGAAAACGGGCGAGTTCGCGGGCTTCCCGGGCCGCCCGGGGAAAAGCGCCGTCAATTCTGGCTTTGAGTCTGGCGGGGAGGTTGATCGAGTTCATTTTTTCTTTTCTCCCTTTTTCTGATGATTGGGATATTCTGCCTGGGAAAAAGGTCTCAACCGTTGCGAAATAAAAGATCGCATATGTTATATTTTAGCGGGTTCAGTTTTTTTAAAAAGGAGGCAAGAGCAAATGGAAAACCAGGAACTTTATCGCCGCCTGGGCGGAAAATTGTCATTCTATTCACTCGATCAGAGCGCGATCCAGAAACTGGAGGATATCCTGAGGATTGTTTTTCTTCCCGAGGAGGCCGAACTGGCCCTGGATCTGTCCTTCGCCGTCACGGACGTGAAAGAGATCGCCGGCTCCCTGGGAAAAAAGGTGGAGGAACTTATCCCCCGGCTGGAAAAGATGGCGGACAAAGGCCTGGTTTACGCCGTGAAAAAGGGAAACCAACGGAGGTACCAACTCCTGCCCCTGGTCCCGGGGGTAGTGGAACTGCAATTCATGGGCGATAAGCCACCCGTCTCCGGGCCGGACCAGGTGAAGCTGGCCAAGCTTTTCGAGGAGTTTTACCAGCAGATGGGAATGGACCAGTTTCTCTTCCGCGCCCGGACCCCGTATACCCGGGTCATCGCGGTCGAATCCCAGGTCACTCCCCAGAGCGCGGTGCAGCCCTACGAGATGGTTTCCCATTACATCCGGGAGACCAAGGACCTGGCGATCGGGAATTGCTACTGCCGGACGGAGAAAAAAATCCTGGGGAAGGCCTGCTCGGCCCCGGTAGACGTCTGCATGGTTTTTGGGCCGTTCGCACGTTTCACGATCGAGCGGGGTTTCGCCAAGGCGGCGGACCAGTCCCGGATGCTCAAGGCCCTCGACCGCGCCGAGGAAGCGGGGCTCGTGCACGTGGTGGATAACATCCAGGACAAGATTAATTTCATTTGCAATTGCTGCGGCTGTTGTTGCGGTTTCCTCCAGGGCATCACCCGCTTCAAGATTCCCAACGCGGTGGCCTTCTCGCGCTTCCAGGCGGTCCTGGATAAAAAAGCCTGTACCGGTTGCGGGGTCTGCGTCGACCGCTGCCAGGTCAAGGCCATCCAGGAAAGCGGGGACAAGGTGAAGATTGACCTGAAGGGGTGCCTCGGCTGCGGGGCGTGCGTTTCCACCTGTCCCGCTGAGGCGATTTCCCTGAAGGAACGGAAGGATTTCCATCCCCCGGTTTCAAACCTGACCGAGCTCCGGATGACGATTCTCCGGGAGCAGAGTGAAGCGGCGAAATAAATATTTAGTTCATTCCCAAAGTAAATTTCTAATTTCTAATGACGAATTTCTAATGAATGTCTAAAAATCCAAATGTCTAAGCTGATTTCGAAATATTTATTGGTCATTGGGAATTGGAAATTTATTAGGAATTAGAAATTAGTCATTAGTCATTTGTCATGAGAATTTGTTTGGAATTTCGAGATTAGGATTTGGAATTTGAAAATTTTGTAACAATAAACGATATAGAAGAATCCTATGCACGAAACGGCGATCGCCCAGGAGATCCTGAGGATTGTGGAGGAGGCCGCCCGCCGGGGTGGGGCCCGGAAGATCACCCGGATCCGCCTGGTGGCGGGGGAAATGCGGGCGATCGTGCCCCAGACCCTGGAATGGTGCTTTACCTTCGTTTCCGAGGGGACCATGGCGGTCGGGGCCAAAATCGAGCTGGAAACGATCCCGGTACGGGTGCGGTGTTCCGCCTGTAAAAAGGAATCCCAGCTTGCCGAAGCTGACTTTCGTTGTCCCGCCTGCCAATCCCAGGAACTCGAGGTGATTACCGGGATGGAGTTCATGGTCAAGGATATCGAAGTCGAGTAAATGATTGCGGAATGCGGAATTAACAAGAAGTTTCGAGTTTCTGGTTTCTGGTTTCGGGTTTAATAAATTGACGAATAACGATTGACGAATTCCGTAACGATCCGCGCGACCCTGGCCGTAACCTTATTTTTTCCAAGGATGGGAATTAGTAATAAAGTTTTCTTGCGTCCTGGTGTAACAGCTTCCTGGCAATCGTTAATGTCTTGAGTTTGATTTCAAGTCGGGTATAATCTTTGGGAAAGAACTGGGGCTGTAGCTCAATTGGGAGAGCGCCTGAATGGCATTCAGGAGGTAGTGGGTTCGAATCCCATCAGCTCCACCATGAAAAAATAAAGCCCGGAGAACTCCGGGCTTTTCAATTGCGGCTGATTAATTAGAATGAAGGGCATGGAGAGTTTCCTGAAGGCCCGAAATCTCTGCGATCTTTTCCTGGCCCAGGCCGAAAGGTTCGGGGACCAGGTTTTCCTCCGGGTAAAATTCAAGGCCAGCCAGGGGAGCCGGGATTTCCAGACCTTCAGTTTCCGGGAGGCGGCCCACGAGGCCCGGGAACTGGCGGCCGGCCTCATCTGCCTGGGGCTCAAGGCGGGTGACCGGGTGGCGATTTTTTCTCCCAACCGTCCGCACTGGATCATCGCCGACCAGGCGATCCAGATGTCCGGCGGGATCGGGGTTCCGCTCTTTCCCACCCACACCCCCCGCCAGGTGGCCGCCCGGCTCCGGGACTGCCAGGCCCGTTTCGCTCTGGCCGGTTCCTCCGACCATCTCCGGATCCTGATGGGGATGGCCAAAGACCTTCCCCAGCTGACCCGGATTGTTTCCCTGGATCCCTTAAAGGAAAAATCCGACGGTCGGGTGATCAGCTGCGGGGAAGTCCAGGAAATGGGAAGGGATTTAACCGATCCCGCCGAGCTGGAAAGACGCATCCGGGGCATCCGGGAGATCGATCCGGTTTCGGTTGTTTATACCCCCGGGACCTGCGGGGAACCCAAAGGGGTGGTCCTGACCCAGGCCAATCTTCTGGCCAATCTGTTTCAGGTGTTGCGAACACCTTTCTTCTCCCTGGTCAGCAAGCGGGGCCTTTCCCTGAGCAATCTCTGCCACCTGCCCCTGGGCCAGGTTTCGGGGAGGTTGTTTGATTACTATCTTCCCCTGGCCCTGGGTGGAGAAATTAATTTTGCCGAAAGCCTGGCTTCCCTGCCTCAGGATATCATGGGCATCCGGCCCCAGATCATTAACTCGATCCCGGATTTTTTCGAGCAGATCTTCGAGATCCTGCAGATTGAAATCGAGGTTTTGGATCCCGGGACCAGGACTGAACTGGAAAAAGCCCGGTCGACATTAACGGAATTCGGGAAGGCCCTGGAAACGGGCCGGCCCCTGCCCCTGGGTCTGCTCCGGGATTACCCCCGGGCTTTCCGGTTCGTGCAGGAAAAAATCCGCTCCCGGCTGGGTCTGGATCGCTGGGTCCTGGGGGTTTGCACGGGGGGGAAACTGGACCGGGAGGTGGAAACTTTCCTGCGCTCCCTGGGAATCCTGGTGGCGGAGAGCTACGGCCTGACGGAGGCGGGGGCGGCGCTCGCGGGGAACTTTCTGGATTTCAAGAACCGGGAGCGTCCCGGCTTCCTGGGATCGGCCCTGATCGCTTCCCTTTTCCATCACCTGGTGGAACGCCCCGCGGAGAGGAGGGTTCCCTTCGGCTCGTGGTTAAATCTCTTCGAGCTTCTCGCCGACAATTATCTCCTCCTGTCCCAGGTCGAGATGCGGGCGGGCACCTCCGGCCGGCCGCTCCCGGAGACCGAGATCCGGATCGCCGGGGATGGGGAGATCCAGGCGCGCGGCCACCAGGTCTTTAATCCCCGTTACGGCTACTGGGCCCGCACCGAGACCGCCCAGAGTTTTTTCACCCCGGACGGCTGGTTCCGCACCGGAGATCTGGGAGAAATGGATGCCGAGGGATATCTCCAGGTGACCGGCCGCCGGGAGGATCTTTTTGTCACTTCCGGAGGACGGAAGATATCTCCTTTCCCGATCGAACAGGCCCTGCGGCATGGCTCTTTCATATCCCAGGCGGTCCTTCTGGGGGAGAACCGAAGGTTCGTATCGGCCCTGATTGTCCCGGATTTCCACCAGCTAAAACGCTGGGCGGACGATCATGGGATCGAGTTCGACCGGACGGAAGAAGTGGTCCGGAGTGATTGGGTCCGGAACCTGGTCCGGGAGCAGGTCGAGAGCCGGAACCGGGAATTGGCCGGCTTTGAAAAGATCAAGAAGTTCCAGCTCCTCTCACAACCCTTCAGCGAGGTGGGGGGGGAAATGACCCCCACGCTTAAACTCAAGCGCCGCTTCATCGCGGAGAAATACCAGGACCTGATCGAGGAGATGTATAAGGAGTAAAGAAAAAGGTTCAAGGACTCCGTCCCGTAGGACTACGTCCCGGAGGGGTCCCAGGGTCCTAGGGGCCAAGGTGTCAGGGAGAATGCTGATTGCGGAATTCGGCCCGAGAGGGCCTACGGCCCGGAGGGATTTCGGATTGCGGAATGTGAATAATATAGTTTCGAGTTTTGGGTTTCTGGTTTCGAGTTTGAAAATTTAGGGGAAAGTTTTCTATAAGAAATCTTTTCCTGTAGTTGCCCGATTTATCGGGCGCTTTTGAAAACCGCCGATGAATCGGCAGACTACAAAAAAATCCGCCCGCGAACGACGATAGTACGGATTCAATCGCATTTTTCGGGTTATTAACCCCGGCGGCAATTTTTTCAAAAAAAAGGAGCCCGTTGGTGGGCTCCCCTACGAAAATTATTTTTTGTTCCCCTGGAACCCTTGAGTTATCTTCCTTTAAATTCCGCCGGTCTTTTCTGGGCGAAGGCCTGGAAGGCCTCCATCAGGTCCTCCGAGAGGAGGAAGGAGGAATTCCAAGTCGCGACGTATCGCAAGGCGTCCCGGGCGCTCTTGCCTTCCCCGTAATTCAGGACCTGTTTTATTCCCTGGACAACCAAGGGGGAGTTGGCCGCGATCTCGCTGGCCAGCTTTTCGGCGGCGGCATAGAGGGCGTTCTGGTCCGGGTAAACCTCGTTCAAAAGCTTGATTTCCTTGGCCCGGGCGGCGTCGATATCCTTGCCGGTGAAGGCCAGTTCCCGGAGCATGCCCTTCCCGATAATGGCGGGGAGCCGCTGGAGACTGCCCAGGTCGGCCACAATGGCTATCCGCGCCTCCCGGAGGGAGATGACGGCGTCGGCGGCGGCGAGCCGGATATCGCAGGCGGCCATCAGGTCGAGCCCGCCCCCGATGCAGAACCCATGGACGGCGGCGATGAAGGGTTTGGGGGATTCCTCGATCAGGGTGAAGGCTTCCTGCAAACCCAGGATTTCCTGTAAAAGCTTGTGGCGGCCGCCGAGCATGCCCTCGGCTCCGTCCATACCAATGAACCCGCCCATGGTCTTGAGGTCCAGGCCGGCGGAGAAGGCCCGGCCCTTGGCGGCGACAACCACCACCCAGGCTTCCGGGTCGCCCGCCACTTCGCGGACGGCCTGGGGGAATTCTTCCCAGAACATTTTTCCCATCACGTTCAGCTTGTCGGGATTATTCAGCCAGAGCCAGGCCACGTGGCCCTTTTTCTCGATCGCGATTACCTTGTAATTTCCCATTTTCCTGCCTCCTTTTCTGCTTCCCGCCCGCGGGTCAATATTCTGTTCAAAGTGATAAAATAAGGCAAGAGCATGGAAAAAATGAGAAGAGGAAATGTTGAGTTAATCCCCGGGAAAAACCAGGGACATTATCCCTACAGCAACTCGATCTTTATTGACGAAGGGCCCGGGATCGTGATTGACCCGGCCTCGGACGAGGAAAGGCTCCTGGCCCTGAAAAAAAATCCGGGCATCGGGATCATTATCAACACCCATTACCACGAGGATCACTTCCTTTATAATCATCATTTTCCCGAAGCCGAGCTCTGGGTGCCGGAGCGTGATGCCCCGGCTTTCGAATCCCTGGAAACCATCCTGGATTATTGCGGAATCCTGGGGCTACCGGATGAGGAGACCTGGAGGAGCTATTACCTGGACAGGTTCAATTACCGGGCCCGGAAACCGGAGCGGAAATTAAAAGGCAGCGAGAAACTCCGGTTCGGGAAGACCCGGGTGGAGGTGATCCACGCCCCCGGGCATACCCCGGGTCATTCCGGTTTCTGGTTTCCGGACGAGAAAATTCTTTTCCTGGCGGATTATGACCTGACCGCCTTCGGGCCCTGGTACGGCGACCGGGTTTCCAGCCTGGAGGATACGATCGCTTCGATTGAAAAACTCCGGAAGATTCCGGCCGAGGTCTACTGGGTTTCCCATGGAGAAGAAATTCCCCGGGCGAAGGTCGCGGAAAGATTTGAGGAATACCTACGGGTGATTACGGCCCGGGAGGAAAAACTTTTAACCTTTCTCCGGGCTCCTCATTCCCTGGATGAGATCGTGGAGCAATGGATTATTTACCGGAAGGAAAGGGAGCCGGTCTATTTCTTCAAGTTCGCCGAGCAGGCGATGGTGAAAAAGCACCTGGAGAATCTTCTTCGGCGGGGTTTGCTCAGAATTGATAAGAACGGCGGGAGAGAAGAATATATAAAGATAGTTAAGGATTGAAATAGTTTTTCACCCCATTCTTTTACGGGGGGTTACCCTGAGCTTACCGAGGAGAGATGTACTTCGCGTGGGCTTTTTTTCTTTTTGGGGGGTGGGTCTCGCTCCTCACACAATGCGTGCTGTTGCGTAATCCCGGGCGGCGGGCCCGCCCCTCCGGGGCAGGCAGGGCCTCGCCTTCTTTAAGTAATAAACAAGTTTCATCGAATTCGCCGAAGCCTGGTTTACGAAGAGTGTGAGTCGCGAGGACCCACCCCCCGGGCTTCTGAAAACCAAAAAAAACAAAGAAGAAAAAGAATGTTATGGATTGAAATAGCTTGCTATTTCAGAGCATTAGCAAGCTAATGCGGTCCAAAGCAGAAGAAACACAGTCTTAACCCTATCTCCAATCTCCAATCTACTACGTACTGCCTACTGCTTACTTACTTTGACTGCGGTCGGCGGTCGGCCGTCTGCGGTCGTTTGATCCTAGCCCACGACGGACGGGGTTTCGACCTTTTCCGGCGCGCTTTCCCGGTGGGAAAGCGCCTCCTCCATCTGGCAGTTGCCCTGGAAAATGACTCCTTCCTCGATCATCAGGACCGGGGTGGTGATATTGCCGTAGAGCCGGCCCGGGGCCAGAACCTCCATCTTGTTCAGGGCCCGGAGGTTGCCCACCACCTCCCCGGAGATAATAATCGTCCCGGATTCGATGTTCGCCTTGACCTTGGCGGAATCGCCGATGATCAGGATATCCTTGCTGAAAATCTCCCCGCTGAATTTGCCGTCGATCCGGACGGTCCCGGTGAAGGTGAGCTTGCCCTCGAATTCACTTCCTCTGCCTAAAAGGGCGTTAATCTGGTCCAGCGGCCTGGTTTCGCGGGGGCTGAACATGCTTTCCTTTTCTCTTTTCGTCATTCCGGTTCCTTTCTTTCTGGGTTAGGTTAAAATCTGGTCGACCACCCGGGCCAGCTCCTCTTCCGAGGAAAAATGGATGACCAGTTTCCCCTTTTTGCCCCGGGATTTGATTTCGACCCGGACGCGCAGTTTACGTTTCAGCTCCTCCACCACGTGGCGGATCTGGGCTTCCAACGGGGTCAAGGGGCCCGCGATTTTTTTCTTTCCGGTTTTCAGCCGATGAATGAGTTCCTCGGTGGCCCGGACCGAGAATCCCCGGGAGATAATCAGCCGGGCGATTTCCCGCTGGGCCGGGGCCCCCTCCAGGGCCAGGAGGGAACGGCCGTGCCCGGCCGAGAGGGTTCCTTTCTGGATCTCCTTCCGCACTTCCTCGGGGAGTTTCAGTAAACGCAGGAAATTGGCCACGGTGGCCCGGTCCTTTCCCATTTTCTGGGCGATTTCCTCCTGGGAGAGATGAAACTCCTCCGCGATCCGGGCATAACCCTGCGCTTCCTCAAGGGGATTCAGGTCGTTCCGCTGGATATTCTCGATCAGGGAGAGCATCAGGGATTCCGCGTCCGTCACCTCCCGGACGATCGCGGGCACATGGGTCAGCCCGGCTTCCCGGGCGGCCCGCCAGCGCCTTTCTCCCGCCACCAGCTCGAAGCCCGCGGGGGTGCGGCGGACCGTAATCGGCTGGATCACGCCGCTTTCCTGAATGGAATGGGCCAGCTCGGTGATTTTCTCGGGATCCATCTGCCGGCGGGGCTGCCAGGGGGAGGACAGGACTTCGTCGAGGGCGAGGGAAAGAATCTTGTCTCCGCCCGAGGCGGGGAATTCCGGGATCAGGGCGGCGATGCCCTTGCCTAAGGCTTTGCGGGCACTCACTTTTTCCGGACCTCCTCTCTTTCCAGGAGCTCAGAGGCCAGTTCCAGGTATCTCTGGGCCCCGGCGGACTTAATGTCGTAAAGCAAAACGGGTTTCCCGAAACTCGGGGCCTCGGAAAGGCGGACGGAGCGGGGAATCACGGTGCGGAAGACCTGGGCCCCGAAATGCGAGCGGATTTCCGAGGTAACCTGGTGGCTGAGCGAGAGGCGGGTATCGAACATGGTGAGGAGGATTCCCTCGATCTTCAGGCGGGGGTTCAGATGTTCGGAGACGAGCTGGATGGTTTTCAGGAGCTGGCCCAGCCCCTCCATGGCATAGTATTCGCACTGGATCGGGACGATCAAGGCGTCCGCCGCCGTCAGGGCGTTGACCGTCAGGAGTCCTAGGCTGGGCGGACAGTCGATGAAAATGTAATTGAAATTATCCTTGATCTTGGCCAGGGCCCGCTTCAGGCGGGTTTCCCGGGAGATCGCGCCGACCAGCTCCACCTCCGCCCCGATCAGGGCGGAGCGGGAGGGGAGCACCTTCAGGAATTCGATCTCGGTGGCGTGGATCAGCTCTTCCGCGGTTTTCTCCCCGATCAGAATCTCGTAGACGGAGGGCTCGCCGTTACCGAGGGCGATCCCCAGACCGCTGGTGGTGTTGGCCTGGGGATCCAGGTCAATCAGGAGGGTTTTGCGCTCGGCCACGGCCAGGGAGGCGGAGAGGTTGATGGCGGTGGTGGTTTTCCCGACCCCTCCCTTCTGGTTGGCGATAACGATGATTTTCCCCAAAATCTCTCCTTCAGTTCTTCTCAAAAACCAGGATGGTCCGGGGGTTTTCCCAGAAGGAAAAGCGATAGGGTTTACGCTCCGCGAGATTTACCCCCCGGGGGAGCGGATCAAGCCGGGAAAGTTCCTCCTCGGCCTTGGGACCCTTGAAAACCAGGAGTTTCCCCCCCCGTTTCAAAAATGGCGGGCCGATCGCGAGAACCTCCCGGAGCTTCCCGGTGGCCCGGCTCAAGACCGCGTCGAAGGTCCCGGCCAGGACTTCCCGGATCCCGGGGGTTTCCGCCTGTCCCTGGATCACCTCAATTCCGGTAAGTCCGAGGGTCCGGACGACCTGCCGGAGGAAAACCGATTTTTTCTGCCTTTGCTCGAGCAGGACCATCCGGATCTCGGGCAGGGCCAGCTTGACCGGGATGCCCGGGAGGCCGGCCCCGCTGCCCAGATCGAGGGTGAAGTCCCGGGGCCGGAGCAGGGAAACCGGGGCCAGGCAGTCCAAAAAATGCTCCGTCAGCAATTCCCGGAGGTTATCAGTCCCGACCAGGTTGATTTTTTCCCCCCATTGTTTCAATTCGGAAAGATACTGGAAAACCTTTTCGACCGTGGCCGCGGGCAGGCTGATCCCCAACTCCTCGGCCCCCCCTTCCAGGACCTCCCGCAATTTCGCGGAAGAGTTAACCGGATCCCCCGCCGGATTCAGGGGTTTTGATTCGGGAGCGGTGGCTTCTTTCAATTTCCGCCATTTCATCCTTGAGCTTGAGCTTGAGCTTCTGGCATTGCTTTTTTTCCAGTTCTTCTTCCGGGGTCAGGTATTGTTTCTGGCTGAACTTGCCGATCTTTTCATCCAGGAGTCGGTGCTCGGCCTGCAGGGCCTGAAAGCGGGAGTCCTCGCTCAGGATTTTTTCCAGTTTCCGGGGATCAATGGCTTTCAAGTTTATTCTCCTTTCCTCCCCCATCCCGGTTAGTTTCGGGGTGGGTTAGCTCAGCTTCTGATTTCCGGATATAGTTTGGCATTAACGTTCTCGGGTCGTCGGTTTCCCCCCGGGCCAACCTTTCCCCCGCCAGGATTCCCACCTGGCGGGCGCAGGGATAAGCCAGGCCGGGATCCCCGACGCGGGCCTTTCCATCCTTCCAGGCCTCGATCGCACGGTGGTAACGCAGGGCGCCGGTGCCCAGGAAAATCGCGGGAAGGGTAACCGCTTCCAGGATCTCGGCCAGGGGTGACACCTTTTCCTCCGCGAGCGCCGAGAGGGTGCCGTTTTCGGAACGATAAAGGCTCCAGTAAATCTCCCCCTTGCGGGCGTCGATCAGGGGGCAGACGGTCCCGGAGAAAAAGGGAAGATTTCCAGCCAGGGCTTTCAGAGAGGAAACCCCCAGGAGCGGGATCTTCTGGGCCCAGGCCATCCCCAGGACCGTGGCCATCCCGATCCTTAATCCCGAGAAAGAACCCGGGCCCACTCCCACCGCCAGGGCCTGAATCTCGGAAAGGGGGGTCCGGGAAATCTTCAGGATCCAGTCCAGGGCCGGCAGGAGCCTTTCGGTATGGGTGATGCCACCTCCGAAACAAATCTCGGCCAGGGTTTCATTGTGGTTGAGCAGCGCGATACTGCCAAACTCGGTTGAGGTTTCGAGGGCAAGAATTTTAAATGTTTTCTGGTTCATCCGGTGAGGGTTCAAAACCAACGTTTAAAAAAGTTGACAATATCATCCTGAAAGCGGACGAGATCATTATACACAGCCAGGGCCATGATCAGAAGCACCAGGGCGAAGCCGATTTGCTGGGTGATTTCCCGGGTTTTTAAGGAAAGCGGGTGCCGGATGATGACCTCGACCAGGAGGAGGAGAATCTGCCCGCCGTCGAAGATGGGGATGGGAAGCATATTCAGGATTCCCAGGTTGATACTGATTATGATCAGCAGGAACAGGTATGGGTACCAGCCCGAACGGGCGGAATCCCCGGCCAGCTTTACGATCAGGATGGGACTCCCCACGTTTTTCCAGGAAATCCGGCCCTGGATGAGAGAGACGATCCCGCGCACGGTGAGGTAGGAAAAATCCACGGTTTTCCCGGTCGCCTGGACCAAGGCTTTGATCGGGTTTTTCTCCCGCAGTTTGATCATCCGGCCCGGGGTATACTCCAAATAACTCCTGATCCCGATCCGAAAAGTGGATTTTTCCCGGGGCGAATCGGCCGCGGTCTCGGCCTCCGGGGTGACGGAAAGGTTGAAAAGTTTTCCCTCCCGTTCCACCAGGATTTGGCGGGGGGTGGTTCCTCCCGCCTGGACGATTTCAACCAGTTTTTCCCAGCGGGAAAGCGTTTTTCCGTCTGCCGAAAGGATCCGGTCGCCGGACCGGAAGCCGGCCCGGGAGGCGGGGGAGTCGGGGAGAACGTCGGAGATGAATAATTCCGGGGCCAGGATCCCCAGATCAGCCCAGCTTTTTTCGGAAAGCGGAGATTCGGAAAGGGGCAGATTCAGCGAAAGATCGGTTTGATTTTTTCCTCTTTGTACTTTCAGACTCAAGGTTTTTTCGGACCGGCTCCGGGAAATCATTTCCGCCCGCATCTCCCGGAAGGTATTGACCCCGGTTGGACCCACCTGACTAATCGTGTCGCTGGTTTTCAGGCCGGCCTTTTCGGCCGGGGACCCGGAACTGATCCCCACCCGGCTCGAAATTTCTCCGGGCAGGATTCCCGCATCGCCTTCACGGACCGGTTCCCCGAGCAGGTTTCTCCCTTCCTGGAGCTCGGGGGTCAGGCTAAACGCGAGTTCCTTTCCCTGCCGTTCCAGCTGGACCAGGATTTCCTGGCCGGGATGTTTCTCGATGATTTTGATCAGTTCCTCGAAGCTCCGGATTTTTTCCTGGTCCGCGGAAATAACCAGGTCCCCGGTTTTCAGGCCGGCGGATTCGGCGGGTGAGCCGGCATTGACCGTGCCGATTTCCGGCGCTACCGTCGGCTGGCCGAGAATGGCAATCAGGAAAAAAATCGGGATCGGGAGCAGGAGGTTGGCCAGGGTGCCGGCGATAAAAATAAAAAACCGGGCCGGGGCCGACTTGGCCGGAAGGGAGCGTTGGTAGTCTTCCGGGGAAATCTTCTCGCCGGGTTCTTCCCCCAGGGGTTTGACATAGCCCCCGAGCGGGAACAGCGCGACCCGGTACAGGGTTTCCCGGCCCTGGTAGGAAAAGAGCTGGGGGCCGAAACCGATGGAGAAGCGCTCCACCCTCACCCCGGTCAGGCGGCAGGCCAGGAAGTGCCCGAGTTCATGAAAAAAGATCAGGGCTCCTAAAAGAATCAGCGGCGCGATAATCAAGGTGAGCATATAATTTTATCTCCAGCGTTGAATGACTGCCTCGGTTTTCCTCCGGGTCCAGATCTCCGCGGCGGCGATGGCTTCGAGGCTGGCGGCCGGGTTTTCTTTCCAGGCGTCCATGACCCGCGCCACCAGTTCGACGATCCGGGGAAAGGAGATCCGCCGGGAGAGAAAAGCCTCCACGGCGATTTCATTGGCCAGGGAAAGGACGGCGGGCATGGTTCCCGCCGCGTCCAGCGCCGAATAAGCCAGGCGCAGGGCGGGGAAACGCTGGGGGCGGGCTTCCAGAAAAGTCAGCCCTTTCAATTCCGGGAGGGAGAGGGCGGGCAGCCGGAGGGGCCAGCGGTCGGGGTAAGAAAGGGCATAGGCAATCGGGATCCGCATGTCGGGGATTCCGAGGTGGGCCAGGACCGCGCCGTCTTTAAGCTCCAGGAGGGCGTGAACCCTTCCCTGGGGATGGATTAAAACCTTGATCCGCCCGGGTTCGGTCTGGAAGAGATAGCGGGCCTCGATGACCTCCAACCCCTTGTTCATCAGGGTCGCGGAATCAACCGAAATTTTTTCCCCCATCTTCCAGACCGGATGGGAAAGGGCTTCCTCCGGGGTGACCCGGGAGAGAGACCGGGGATCCCGGTTTAAGAAGGGGCCCCCGGAGGCGGTCAGGAAAAGGCGGACGATCTCTTCGGAATTCTTCCCTTCCAGGAGCTGGAAGAGGGCGCTGTGCTCGCTGTCGATCGGAATCAGGGAGTTGCCCAGACCGCAGGCCGCTTTCATCAGGAGTTCGCCTCCCATGACCAGGGCTTCCTTGTTGGCCAGGGCCAGCTGCTTGCCGGCCTGGAGCGCGGCCAGGGCCGGATGGAGACCGGTGGAACCGGAGACCGCCAGCACGATCTCATCCGCCTCCTGGTCCCGGGCCAGGGAGACAAGACCAGGCGGCCCGGAAAGGATGTCGAGTTTTTTAGATTTGAGCCGCGATTTCAGGGCGGGGATGAGGAGAGGATCTCCCACCGCGACCCGGGCGGGGCGGAATTTTTCCACCTGGCGGGCGAGGAGGGGGA
>Ga0315297_10000936_pt1 | contig 17658 bp, 18 predicted proteins | sample YL17G15_0_MG_FD_203628 | JGI IMG/M metagenome (GOLD analysis project Ga0315297, IMG submission 203628) | Sediment microbial communities from Yellowstone Lake, YNP, Wyoming, USA - YL17G15_0 | ecosystem: Environmental > Aquatic > Freshwater > Lake > Sediment | place: USA: Wyoming | collected... | reverse complement strand
ATGCCGACGTCAAAAAAGCGCTCCGGCCACCTTTTCTGGAAGATGGCCGTACCGGTGCCTGAGGGCATCGCCGCCGTGATCGCGACGAGGTCCTTGTGCTCCTCAGCCAGCGCCGTGAGTGCATCCCCGAACACCTGCGTCCAGGTCGGCGGGCCGCTCGCCTTCTTCCGCGGCTCGCCGGTGACAGGGTCATACGCCGCGAGGCCGTGCCACTTCTCGCGGTTCGACTCGGCGAAGCCGAAGCCCTTGCCCTTCTCGGTGAGCACGTGCACCACGCGCGGCCCGGTCATGGACCGCACCATCGCAAGCGTGTCGCACAGCTTGTCGAGGTCGTGGCCGTCGATGGGGCCGAAGTACCGGAAGCCAAGTTCCTCGAAGAGCATCCCCGGGGACCAGAGGTTCTTGACGCTTTCCTCGACATTCTTGGCGAAGTCCACCACGCCCTGGCCGAAAACGCCGCCGAGGGCGAAGGTCATGTGCTTCACCTTCTCGCGCAGGCGGTTGGTGCGCGGGTCGGCCACGATGGCGCCCAGGGTCTTGTTGATCGCGCCGACGTTGGGCGAGATGGACATGCCGTTATCGTTGACGACCAGGATGATGTCGCGGTCGGAGTGACCGGCGTTGTTCATCCCCTCGTATGAGAGCCCGCAGGTGAGGGCGCCGTCGCCCACCACGGCCACGACCTTGTGCTGCTGGTGCCTGAGGTCGCGTGCGGTGGCCATGCCCAGCGCCGCCGACATTGCCGTGCCGGCGTGGCCCGCCCCGAACTGGTCGTGTTCGTTCTCGCTGCGCTTGAGGAAGCCGGAGATGCCGTCGGTCTGCCGCAGCGTCGGGAAGCTCTCGTTCCTTCCGGTCAGCAGCTTCCAGGCATAGGCCTGGTGACCAACGTCCCAGAGGACCTTGTCGGACGGGGAGTCGAATTCATAGAGCAGCGCTATGGTGAGCTCGACGACGCCAAGACTCGCCCCGATGTGGCCACCCGTCTCGGAGCAGCACTCGATGAGGCGCTCGCGGATGTCCGCGGCCAGCTGGGGCAGCTGGTCGCGCCGCAGGCGCTTGAGGTCGACGGGGCCGTGAATGCCGGAGAGCAGAGACATGAGTCAGGAGTTCCTCGTCACAATATAGTGGGCCAGTGCCCCGAGGGCGGGCGTCGCGAGCCCGGCACGCTCCAGGTGATCCGTCGCCGAGCGCGCCAGGCGCTCCGCCTCCGCCCGCGCGCCGTCGACGCCCAGAACCTGCACGTAGGTCGACTTGCTGAGCGCCTCGTCCTTTCCCGCGGTCTTCCCGAGTTGGTCGCTCGTGCCGGTCACATCGAGCACGTCGTCGGCGATCTGGAACGCGAGGCCGATGTCTGCGCCATAGTGCTGCAGGGCGAGCAAGCCCCCGCCCGATGCCCGTGCCGCCAGTCCACCGAGCACGCAGGAGGCACTGATCAGCGCCCCGGTCTTGCCCCGGTGCACGGCGATGAGTTCGGGCAGGTCGAGCTGCCGTCGTTCCGCCTCGAGGTCGAGCCATTGCCCGCCCACCATACACTCGATGCCCCCGGCCTCGAACAGCGTGGCGGCCAGCACGCCCAGCAGCGAGGACTCGAGCCCGAGTTCGCCCCCGGCCTCCGCGAGCACCTGTGCCGCCACGGGCACAAGCAGGAAGCCTACCCGTGTTGCCGTCAGGACATCGAACTGTCGGTGCAACGTAGCGCGGCCGCGGCGCAGGTCATCGTTGTCCATGCACGGCAGGTCATCGTGCACCAGGGAGTACGTGTGGACGATTTCCACCGCCGCCGCCACGCCCGCCACGCCTGCCGAACGGCCACCGGCCGCACGATACGCACTGAGCACCAGCGCCGGCCGCACCCGCTTCCCCGGGCTCTGCAGCGCATACCCGAACGCCTCGCCCACCCGGCCCGGCACCGACGCGGTGAGCCGATCGGCGACCTGGCGAAGCCTCCGGTCGGTATCCTCACGGGCCTCGGCGAGCAGGGCCTCAGTCGACACCGGCGGCGCCTCAGAGATCGACACGGGTGTTCCGCAGCGTGCCGGAGGCATCGGCCAGCACAGACTGCACCGTCTGCTCGGCGCCAGCCAGGGTCTCGCGCGCCCGGCGGAGCCTCGCGATGCCCTCCTCGAAGAGCTTGAGGGCGGCGTCGAGGTCCACGTCCTCCTGCTCCAGGCGGCGCACGATCTCCTCCAGGGCCCGCACTTCCTCGGCGAGTGACGGCCTGTCGGCCATCAAGCCTCCTCCACGCGTGCCAGCGCGTCGCCGTCGCGCACCCTCAGCCGGTAGCGAAGCCCGGGAGTGAACTCGTCGCGCCGCCGGAGGACCCGCCCCTCGAGCGACATGGGCACGGCGAAGCCGCGCTCGAGCACCCCCAGCGGACTCAGCGCATCCAGCTGGGCGCCGATGCGCTCGAGCCGGTGACGGTGCAGCCGCACCACCCCTTCCATCTCCGATTCCAGGCGGTCGGCGGTGCGCGCCAGCCGTTCGCTCAGGAGCCGCGTGCGGCGGGAGAGGCCTCCTGCCAGCCGCAGCGCGAGGGCGTCAACGGCGGCGCGCACCTCGCGCTGGTCCGCCACCGCCAGCTCGGCCGCATTGGACGGGGTGGCCGCGCGCACGTCGGCGACGAGGTCGCAGAGGCTGATGTCGCTCTCGTGGCCGACGGCCGAGATGGTCGGGATCGTCACGGCCGCCAGGGCGCGGCAGACCTTCTCGTCGTTGAAGGCGGACAGGTCCTCCCGCGCGCCCCCGCCCCGTCCGACGATGCACACATCCGCGTCCAGCCGGTTGACCGTGCGAAGCGCGCGCACCAGTTCCGAAACGGCATCCGCGCCCTGCACGCGGGCGCCGAGCACCAGGATCCGCACCGCGGGCCAGCGGGTCCGCGCGACGGTCACGATGTCGTGCAACACCGCGCCCTCGAGGCTCGTCACCACCGCCAGGGTCGACGCGTACCGCGGCAGCGACCGCTTGCGCGACGGATCGAGCAGGCCATCACGCGCGAGTGCCGCGCGCGTGGCCTCGAGCTGCTGTTGCTGCTGCCCGAGCTGGTCGCTGCGAAGCACGACCGTCGCCGTGAACCGGAACTCGCCCTTCTCCTCCCAGAGGCTGGGCGAGCCGAACGCATGCACCTCGGCGCCTTCCTCCGGCCGTCCCTTCGCGCGCTGGGCCCAGGTGCGCCACATGACGCAACGTACCTGCGCGCCGCCATCCTGCAGGGTGAAGTACCAGTGTCCGCTCGCGTAGGACTTGAAGCTGGTCACCTCGCCCCGGACCCAGACGGGCGGCAAGTTCTGCTCGAGCAGCGCGCGCGCCGCCTGGTTGAGGTCACTGACCGACCAGACCTCGGCGGGATCGAGCCCCGCCGGCCCGAACGGAAGGGGCAGCGTCACCGAGTCGCCTGGCGCATGGCCTGCAGCGTGTTCTGCATCAGCATGGCGATCGTCATCGGGCCCACGCCGCCGGGCACCGGCGTGATCGCCGAGGCAAGCTCCGCGCACTCGGCGTAGGCCACGTCGCCGGTGAGCCGGTAGCCGCGTGGCTTCGACGCGTCGTCGACGCGATTGATGCCGACGTCAATGATGACGGCGCCGGGCTTCACGAAGTCACGGGTGACGAACTCGGCCTTGCCGATCGCCGCAATGAGGATGTCGGCACTGCGGCACACCGCCGGCAGGTCGCGCGTCTTCGAGTGGCAGACCGTCACCGTGGCATCGCCCCCCGGGCCGGTCTGGATGAGCAGGTTGGCCATCGGCTTGCCGACGATGGTGCTCCGGCCCACGACCACGGCGTGCGCGCCCCTGGTCTCCATGCCCGAGCGGATCAGCATTTGCTGCACGCCGTAGGGCGTGCAGGGGCGCAGGGCCGTCGGGTCACCGATGACGAGCTTGCCCACATTCTGCGGGTGGAAGCCGTCCACGTCCTTCGCCGGGTTCACCCGGTTGAGCACCTTCTCCGTGTTGATGTGCTTCGGCAGGGGAAGCTGCACGAGGATACCGTGCACCGCCGCATCTGCGTTGAGCTGATCGACGATCTCCAGCACCTCGGCCTCGGACGCGGTCGCGGGACGCGTGACCTTGACGGAATGCATGCCCGCCTCGAGGCACGCCCTCTCCTTGCTGCCGACGTACGCCTTGCTGGCCGGGTCCTCGCCGATGAGCACCACGGCGAGCCCCGGCGTCATGCCCAGCGCCGCGAGCTTCTTCGCCTCGACGGCGACCTCGTCCCGGATGGCCCGGGCGAGCGCCACGCCATCGATGACGCGCGCGCTCACCGGGCCACCCCGACAGCCCGCGTCTCCCGGATCACCACCACCCGGATCTGCCCCGGGTACTGGAGTTCATCCTCGATGCGCTTCGCGATCTGCTCGCTGAGCGCGGCGGCGCCGGCGTCATCGATCTGATCCGGAGTGACCACGACCCGTACCTCCCTTCCCGCCTGGATGACGTTGCACTTCTCCACGCCCTTGAACGCATTCGCGATCTCCTCGAGGCGCGTCAGGCGCTTGACATAGCTCTCGAACGCCTCGCGACGGGCGCCCGGGCGGGCACCACTGATGGCGTCGGCGGCCTGCACCAGGACCGACTCGGTGGACTCGTGCGGCACGTCGTCATGGTGCGCGTGAATGCAGTTGATCACCGCGGCACTCTCGCCGTACTTGCGGGCCATCTCGACGCCAAGCTCGACGTGTGTCCCCTCGCTCTCATGGGTCAACACCTTGCCGATGTCATGCAGCAGGCCGCCCCGGCGCGCGAGCTCCGGATCGACATGGAGCTCCGCGGCCATGTTACCGGCAATCCAGGCCACTTCCTTCGAATGCTCGAGGATGTTCTGGCCATAGGAGGTGCGGTACTTCATGCGGCCAATGAGCTTGATGAGTTCCGGGTGAATGCCGTGTACGTTGGCGTCGTAGGCGGCCTGCTCGCCCGCCTCCACCAGCTGCTGGTCCAGCTCGCGGCGGATCTTGGCCACGACTTCCTCGATGCGGCCGGGATGGATCCGGCCGTCCACGATCAGCGCCTCGAGCGAGCGTCGCGCCACCTCGCGGCGAATCGGGTCGAAACAGGAAATGACGACGGTGTCGGGCGTGTCGTCGATGATGACGTCCACCCCGGTGGCGGTCTCGAACGCGCGGATGTTCCGGCCCTCGCGCCCGATGATCCGCCCCTTCATCTCATCGCTCGGCAGCGTCACCGCCGATACGGTCGTCTCTGCGGTGTGCTCGGCGGCAATGCGCTGGGCTGCCATCGAGATGATGCGTCGCGCCTCCCGGTCCGCCCCCTTCCGTGCCTGCTCCTTGATGTCGCGGGCCAGTGCCTGCGCCGCGCCGCGCGCCTCGTCTTCCACCCGCTGCAGCAGCTGCTGCCGGGCATCAGCAGCGGTCAGGCCGGCGATCTGTTCGAGCTTCGCCTGCTGCTCGGCAGCAAAGCGCGCGGCTTCCTGTTCCCGCCCGGTGATCTGCTTCTCGCGCCCGTCGAGCTGCTGCACCCGCTTCCCCAGTTCGCGTTGCTGCTCGTCCAGTTCCGCCTGCCGCCGTTCCAGCGCCTGGTTCCGCTCCTCGGCACGGCGCTCCACCCGGCCGACCTCTTCGCGGCGGCGCACCAACTCCTGCTCCAGCGCCTCGCGCGCCTGCACCGCTTCCATCTTGGCGGCGAGCACTGCGTCGGCCCGGGCGCGCTCCACCCCCTGCGTGGCATCAGCACGTATGCGGGCCGCCTCCGCGCGCGCGTCGGCCAGCACGCCGGTGGCGGCCTTCTTCTGCGATCTGCTGTAGACAAGAAAGAAGCCGGCCGCGACGATCAGGCCGGCCGTGACCCCCTCGAGGAGGGGAAGGAGCAGCGCCTGGTTCATGAACTATGGATCTCCAGGAGGCCGCCGGGGCGCCTCCGGTCAGGTCAGTCGGAGCTGGTCACCCCGAGGTCGCGCGGCTGCCCCGCTTCGCGGGCGGCAGCAGCGGCGCAATCTCGTCGGCCAGCGCAGTGAGCCGCGCGGCGAACTCCCGGTCGCCGCGACGGGACTGGAACAATTCATCGGTGATCGCCAGCGCAGCGAGAATCGCCGCCTTGTGCGGTTCCACCGCTGGAAGCGTCGCGCGCACCCGTGACAGCGCGGCATCGAGATACGCCGCCACGTCACGGGTGTACTCAGGCGGCAATTCCGACCGGACGGTGTAGACCTCGCCGCCGATCGTGACCGGCACGACATTCTTGCTCATGCCGGCTCCGTCATGCCCCGTTCGAGGAACGCCAGGCGGCTGGCCAGCGCCGTCACCTTCTCGCGTACGGCGGCCAGCCGCTGCTGCAGTACCACGTTCTCCTGCTCGAGTTCCGCCAGGCGCGCACGCGCCTGCACCGGGTCCGGCCCCTTGCCGCCAGGCGCGCGGGCGCGCAGTTCCTGCAGCTCGCCCTCGGCGCGCAGGCACCGCCGCCGCCACACCGTGAGTTCCTCCGTGGCGTGCCGGACCAGCGTCTCAACCTCGGCCAGCGCGCGACGCTCGGGCCGCTCGTAACTATCGCTCACCCTGGGCTCCTCACGTGCCACGGCGCGCCAGCCCGAGCTCGCGCTCCAGCGCTCCCAGGACCTGTCCCTCGATGGCGTCGGCGTCTGCGTCACGCAGGGTGCGATCCGGCGCCCGGAACGTCAGCCGGAAGGTGACGCTGCGGCGGCCTTCTCCGACGGCGGCGCCCCGGAACTCCGCGATGACGCGCACCGCTTCGAGCAAGTCCCCCGCCGACTGCCGGATCACCTGCGCTGCCGCGGTCGACGCCACCCCATCGGGTACCACCAGCGACAGATCACGCTCCACGGCCGGAGTGGTCGGGAGCGGCGCAACCCGCACGGGCGGGCGCTCCCCATCGGTCACGTCGATCTCGACACCGAACAGGGCACCGCCCCAGGGTGGGGTGTCCGCATCGAGGCGACCCGCCCATCCCACCGTCCGGCCATCCTTCACACGTGCCATGAAGTGATCACCTTCAACGTGCCACGTCGCACCGGGATGCGCCAGAGCACCGGCCACGACAGAGAGCCCCTTCAAGTCCCACCCGTCCACGTCAGGCACCGATTCCGAGGTCCAGTGACCCGGCTCCCGGGCGCCCGTCACCACCAGCCCGAGGCGCAACTGCTCCACCGGGCGCTCGCCCGGGGCGGATCGCTCGAACACCGTCCCGATCTCGAACAGGCGCACGTCGCGGACATGGTTGTTCCAGTTCCGCTCCGCGTGACGCACCAGGGTCGGCAGCAGGCGACGGCGCAGAGATGCGCCGGTGTCCGCGAGGGGATTGAGCAACGCCACGCTCGCGTCTCCATCTGCCGCGGTGAACGGAAGGCTCACCACTTCGGCCAGCCCCTCGGCCACGAGACCCCGGCGGATGCGCTCCTTCACCGCGACGGCGGGCGCGTCGGGCAACGTCCCCACCCTGAATGGCCGCAGGTCCGTCGGCACCCGGTCATAACCGTGCATGCGCGCCACCTCTTCGATGAGGTCGATCTCGGCGGTGAGGTCGGGGCGCCACCCCGGCACGTCGACGGCGAGCCGCGCGTCGTCGGGCTTGGCCACGACGGTGGCGCCGATCGCGACGAGGCACCGCTCCACCTCATGCTGCCCGAGGTCGAGACCAAGCACCTGTCCGACCCGCGCGAGGCGAAGGAAGATCCGGGGCGGATTCGCCACCACCGGATGCAGGTCGACCGGGCTGCCATCCAGGGTGCCGCCGGCCGTGAGCAGGATGATCTCGAGGCAACGGCGCATCGCCTCGGTGCCGTTCCAGCGGTCCACACCGCGCTCGAAGCGGTAGCTCGCCTCGGTGCTCACGCCGAGCGCCCGGCGGGTACGGCGGACGCGAGCCGGCTCGAACCAGGCGCACTCGATGGCCAGGTCGGTGGTGGTGTCACGCACCTCGGTCTCGGCGCCGCCCATGATCCCGCCGATGCCCACTGCGCGCGCCGCGTCAGCGATGACCGTCGTATCCCCGTCCAGCGCGCGCGCCACCCCATCGAGCGTGACCAGCTTCTCGCCCGGCGCGGCGCGGCGCGCGACCAGGGCCGGGCCCTTGAGCGTCGCGAGGTCGTACGCGTGCATCGGCTGGCCCAGCTCGAGCATCACGTAGTTCGTGGCGTCCACGATGTTGTTGATCGAGCGCACGCCGACCGCCTCCAGCGGCTGTCGGAGCCAGGCCGGAGATGGTCCGACCTTCACGCCGCGCACCACCGCGGCGTGAAAGCGGGCGCAGCCCTCCGGATCGTCGATCGCGACGCGCAGCGGGCCGGTCACCGCCTCCCGAACGCCGGAGGCGCGCTGCACCGGCGGGACGTCTGGTGCAATCGTCGCCGTGCCGAGCTGCGGCAGGCGGTAGGGCACGCCGAGGGACGCCGCCAGCTCGCGGGCGATGCCCTTGTGACCGAGGAGATCGGGACGGTTGGGCGTGACATCGACCACGATGCGGTCGTCGTCCAGGGGGAGTGCCTCGAGCAGTGGTGTCCCTGGCGCCGCGTCGGTGTCGAGTTCCCAGAGCCCATCGGCATCGACGCCGACGCCCAGCTCGCGCGCCGAGCAGAGCATGCCCTCGGACAGTTCGCCACGGAGCTTCGCCCTCTCGATGCGCATCGGCGCGCCGCCCTTTCCCACCGGCACGGTCGCTCCCACCGGGGCAAAGGGATACTTCCTGCCCGCGGTGACGTTGGCCGCGCCGCACACCACCTGGCGGCGCCCGGCGCCGCCATGGTTGACCGTGCACACGCGGAGGCGGTCGGCGTTGGGGTGCGGCCGGACCTCCTCGACGAGCGCCACCTCGATGTCGCCGAGGCCGGCGTTGAGCGGCTCGATCACGTCGACGGCGGCGCCCTGTGCCGCGAGGCGGGTGCTGATGTCCTGCGCATCGAGCGGCCGGCGCAGGAAGCGCTCGAGCCAGCGCCGGGAGATGTTCACGGCGCGTCGCTCACCGGCGCGTTCGCCGGCGTGAACTGCGAGAGGAAGCGCATGTCACCCTCGTACAGCAGCCGGATGTCGGGCACACCATGGCGCAGCATCGCGATGCGCGCCGGTCCCATGCCGAACGCGAAGCCGGTGCAGCGCTCCGGGTCGATGCCACCCTGTTCGAGCACCCGCGGGTGCACCATGCCGCACCCCAGGATTTCCATCCAGCCGGTGCCCTTGCAGGCCCCGCAGCCCGAACCGTGGCAGAGCTGGCACTCCACGTCCATCTCCGCCGACGGCTCCGTGAAGGGGAAGAACGAGGGACGGAAGCGCACGGCGGTTGATGGCGAAAAGAAGCGCCGCGCGAAGTGTGTCAGGGTCGCCTTCAAGTCGACGAAGGACACCCCCTCGTCGATTGCCAGCCCCTCGATCTGCTCGAAGGCCGGAGCGTGTGACGGGTCGAACGCATCGCTGCGGTACACCATGCCAGGCATGATGACGCGGATCGGCGGTTCCGAGGCGTGCATGACGCGGATCTGCACCGGCGACGTGTGGGTCCGCAGCAGCAGGCGGCCGGCGCCCAGTTCCCCGGCTGCCGGCGGCAGGTCGAGGTAGAGCGTGTCGTGGAGGTCCATCGCCGGGTGGTCGGCGGGGAAATTGAGTGCGAGGAAGTTGTACCACTCGGTCTCGACCTCGGGGCCCAGGGCCACGGAGAAGCCCAGGGCGCGGAAGATCTCTGAGATCTCGTCGATGATCGCCGAGACTGGATGCACGGCCCCGACCCAGCGACGGCGTGCGGGCATGGTGAGATCGACCGCGCGCCGGTCGGCGTCGGCCTGTGCCTGATCGAGCTCCGCGCGCCGCGCCTCGATGGCCGCCTCGGCGCGCAGTTTGAGCGCGTTGACGGCCGCACCGAACGCCCGCCGGTCGTCGGGGGGGTGGGTAGCCAGCGTCTTCAGGACCGCCGTGATCTCGCCGGCCTTCCGGCCCACGAGCGCGACCTCTTCGCGCTCGAGCGCGGCCTGATCGAGACCCGCGAGGGCCGCGAGACGCGGGAGCAGGGAATCGAGTTCCGGATAACCGGTGCTGTCAGCCATGGTTGTGGGTCTGGCTGGATGAGTAGGGGGCCGTCCGCCGATCCGGCGAACGGCCCGAAAACCGGGGGGTGCGTCCTAGGCCTTCACTGCCTTCGACGCGAGCTCGGCGATCTTCGCAAAGGCTTCCGCATCGTGGACGGCGAGGTCGGCGAGCACCTTCCGGTTGATCTCCACGCCCGCATCCTTGAGCCCCGCCATGAACCGGCTGTAGCTCAGGCCATTCAAGCGCGCGGCCGCATTGATGCGCGCGATCCAGAGCATGCGGAACTCGCCCTTCTTCTTGCGGCGGTCGCGGTACGCGTAGCGCATGCCACGCTCGACCGTCTCCTTCGCCGACTTGTACAGCTTGCTGCGCGAGCCGCGGGCACCCTTCGCGGCCTCCATGATCTTCTTCTTGCGCGCGTGATGCGCGACCCCGTTCTTGACGCGTGGCATGGTAGTCTCCTCAGGCCTGCAGCAGGCGGTTCACGCGCCGGAAGTCCGCGGAGCTCACGAGGTCACCCTTCTTGAGCTTGTTCTTCCGCTTGCGGGTCTTCTTGGTCAGGATGTGGCTGTGATTGGCATGCCAGCGCTTGAGCTTCCCCGTGCCAGTACGGGTAAAGCGCTTGGTCGCTGCGCGCCGATTCTTCATCTTAGGCATCGTCGTTCTTTCCCAGTTCCTGGTTTTGACGAGCGCCCTGCACCTACTTCGGGGCAAGCACCATCGTCATGTTGCGTCCCTCGAGCTTCGCGTCCGACTCCACCTTGCCGATATCGGCGACCGCAGCCGCCACGCGATCGAGGACCGCCTTGCCCAGTTCCAGGTGGGCGATCTGCCGTCCCCGATACATGAGCGTGCACTTCACCTTGTTGCCCTCCGCCAGGAACTCGCGTGCATGGCGGGTCTTGAACTCGAAATCGTGCTCTTCAATGCCCGGGCGGTACTTCACTTCCTTGAGCTGGATGACGTGCTGCTTCTTCTTCGCCGCCCGCGCCGCCTTGGCTTCCTCGAACTTGAACTTGCCGTAGTCCATGATCTTGACCACGGGGGGGCGCGCCGTCGGCGCCACTTCCACCAGGTCGAGACCGCGCTCCTGCGCGATGGCCAGTGCCTCTTCGATGGTCAGCACACCCAGCTGGCCGCCGTCATTGTCGATGACTCGCACGGGGCTGATGCGGATCATCCGGTTTACGCGGACCCGCCGCTCGCGATCACTGGTGGACAGTGGCAGTACCTCCCGTTCTGGAAAACAGAAACACCCGATCGACGATCGGGTGTCTCAATCGGTCGAAAAAGCGCCGCTCCGGGTGGCGCTCCTCGACAGAATCAAGACCCGCTTCGCCTGGGCGCCAAAACATCGGTGGCGCGCCCGCTCGGGGTGGGGACCTGTCGGCCCCTCTTTGAGTTGGCGAAAACCTAATGGTGGCCGGGGGTTAGGTCAACAGGAGCCCCCTATCCCTGCGCCGGCGCGGCGGTCAGAGCGTGCGCGCGTCCTTGAGGGAGTAGCCCTTGTTATCCTGAGCCAGCCAGCCCCAAGCCACATTGGCGTCATGCTCGAACACGACGCGCCAACATCCTGCCGATGCATCCCTCAGGAAGGACCGCTTGCTCTCCAGCGTGCGCAGCGGCTCCAGGTCATAACCCATGATGTACGCGAGGGGCAGATGGGCGACGGTGGCGAACAGGTCGCCCACGAACGCCGCAGTCTCCCCACCATCGCACACCAGGATGACCTGGTGCCAAGGCACATGCCCCGGCGTTACGCGCACGGAGATCCCCGGCAGCACTGCACCATCACCTTCGAGCAGCCGCCACCGCCTGGCCGCCGCGACCGGCTCGAAGTTGGGCGGCAGGTAGCTGGCGCGGGTGCGCTCGTTCGTGTGCCGCGCAAACTCAAGATCGCCGCGCTGGACCAGGTAGGTCGCATTGGGAAATGCGAGGCGCGGTGGCGCCGTCGCGATCACCGCGGGGCGATCTGGCGCGAAGCCATCGGCCTGGTCGGCATACCCGGCCCCTTCAGCATCGCCGAGCAGCGTGTTGCCCCCGGCGTGGTCGAAGTGGAGGTGGGTGTTGATGACGAACGCCACGTCACCGGGGGCAAACCCGGCCTCGCCCAGCGCGTCCTCCAGCTGGGTCGCGCCACGCACACCGGCATTCTCGATGCCGTAGATGTTCCGGAACTTGGCGTCATCCTTGTTGCCGGCGCCGGTGTCCACCAGCACCAGGCCGTCGGGATGCTCGATGAGGAGGCACCGCATCGCGAGCGGGATGCGATTCCGCTCGTCTGGCGCAATCTGACGTTCCCACAGCGGCTTCGGCACGACGCCGAACATGGCACCGCCATCGAGGCGCTGGAGTCCGGCCTCGAGAGTGTGGCAGCGAAGGCCGCCGACAGTGAAGGCGCGCGCGAGCGTCATGAAGTCAGTTCACCGCTCACGCTTCTCCTCCGCCGCCGGCGAAGCTGTATCTGCTCCAGATCCGTCAGCGTCCTCGCCCCTTCCCCCCGGGCAAGTGACAGCAGGCGCTCGAGCAGCTGGGCGGTGACGTCGGCGTCGCCCGCCGCGCGATGACGGGCGGCGTTCTCGAGCCCGAAGTGCAGCGTCAGGTTGTCGAGCCCGCAGGACCCCGCATCGCGCAGGAGGCGGCGCGCCAGGCGTACGGTGCAGAGGCGCGGCCCGGTGAGGGCCAGGCCACGCGTACGGCGGAACGACGCATCGAGGAAGCCCCAGTCGAACCGCGCGTTGTGGGCCACGAAGATGCGCCCGGCGAGGATCCCCAGCAGTTCATCCGCGATCGCCTCGAATGGCGGCGCGTTCGCGACCATGTCGTCAGTGATGCCGGTGACCATGCTGATCATCGAGGGGATCCGGCGGCCCGGGTTAACCAGGCTCTGGAACACAACCTCCCGGCGCTCGCCGTGGACCAGCACCACCGCCACTTCGGTGATCCGATCGTCACCCCGCGCGCGCATCCCGGTCGTCTCCAGGTCGATGACCGCGAAGGCGCATTCCTCAATGCCGGGCGCGCCCTGCGCCTCCGCCAGCATCGCCCAGCGGCCATCGGGCAGCTGGCGCACCCTCGGGTCAGCACCCAGCACCGCCACTGCGACCCGTTCCGCCACCGCCCGCGGTGCCCCCATGAGCCCGAGCACCTCGGCACAAAGCTCAGCCGCAGCCACCGGACCGCCGCGCAACCGCGCGAGCGCGCGATCGACCAGCGTCAGTTCCGACACCATGGCCAGACCGGTCATGCCTGCGCCCTCCTCATTGGAAGCGTCATGCAACGTGGTCCACCACCGCCCCGGGCCAGTTCCGTCCCGTCGATGGTGATCACGGTGCGATGCTTCGCCTCGGCCCAGTCATCAAACGCGAGGAAGCTGACCGACGGCACGGCGCGGAAGCCCGCCCGGGCGAGCTCGTCCAGCGTCGCCTCGTTGCGAACGTACCCGATGACGGTGCCCGGCCTCACCGCCAGGAGGTTGCACGCCGAGCTCCACTGTTCCCGGTCCTGGCTGGTGCGCTGGCGACCACCACAGAAGACCGGCTCCAGCGGCATTCCCACGGCGCGCAGCGCGCTGAAGAAGTCGGGCATCTCGCGCACGCCATCGACGCCCTTCCGCCGGTGCAGGACCGCCAGGCGCTCCGGGCCGACGAAATAGGGCGGGTAGATGGCGCAGAGCTCGCGATCAAGCTGGGAAAACAGCATGTCCAGATGAATGGCCGTGGGCGTCCGCGGCATCACGACGACCAGGATGTCCGTGACGCCGCCGCGGGAGAAAAGCGCCTCGCACAGGAGGTCGAGCGCCGCCGCCGAGGTGCGCTCGCTGAACCCCACCACGAGCAGGTCCTGCCGCAGCACGTGGACATCCCCGCCCTCCAGGGTATAACGCGCGCGGCGTTCTTCCGCGCCGTCGAAGAGCAGGCCGTCATTGGCAAGTGCCGGGTGGAACTGGAAGAGCGCGCGGATGATCAGCTCCTCGGTCCACCGGACGTCGTAGCGCATGGCCCCGACGACGCCGTGCCGGCCGACGACTATCCCGATGTCGCGCGGAAAGAACAGGTTCGGCAGCGGTGGTAAAGCGAACGCCGTGTCGTTGAGCGCGCGCGCCAGGGGGCCCGCCTCGCCCGCCGTGCCCTCGATGATGCGCCGCACCATCTCCACGGCAGGCAGCTCAGCCAGTTCACGGGCCAGGGCATCGGACGGTACCACGTCCAGTGCCCGGGTGATGAGGAACTCGCGTGCCTCGTCGTTGTGCAGCATCTCGGTGAGCAGGTCGCGGATCTGGTACACCTGCGCGAAGCGACGAAGTACGCTGACGAACTGGCGGTGCTCCCGCTGCGCCACATCCAGGGCAATGATGTCGTCGTACAGGAAAGCGGCGCGGTTCTGCGGAGTCACCGCCTCGAGCTCGGGCCCCGGCGTGTGCACCAGCACCGCCTCCAGGGCGCCGATTTCGGAGGTGACGTGGACTGACATTACCGGTTCGTCAGGGCGTAACTGAGCGTCTCGAGCTCGAGGGCGAGATTCACCGTCTTCACCACCACCTCATCCGGCACGTTGAGCTGGGCCGGTGCGAAGTTGAGGATCGCCTTGACGCCCAGTGCCACGAGCCGCTCCGTCACCGCCTGGGCGGCGTCCGCGGGGGTGACGAGCACGGCCATGTCCACCGGCTGGGCCCGCAGGTCGCGGTCGAGTTCATCAATCGACCGCACCGTCAGTCCGTTCCACTGCGTGCCGATCTTGGCCGGGTCAACGTCGAAGATCGAGACGATGTCGAAACCGCTCTGCTGGAACCCGCGGTACTGCACCAGTGCACTGCCGATCTTGCCCGCCCCGATCATCGCGACCCGGTAGCGACGCCCGAGCCCCAGGATCTGGCGGAGCCGCTGCGCCAGTTCCGGCACGAAGTAGCCGAGCCCGCGCTTGCCGAACGAACCGAAGAACGAAAGGTCCTTGCGGACCTGCGCCGAGGTAGTGCCGCCCCGCTGGGCCAGTGCCGCGGAGCTGACCGTTTCAACGCCCTGCCCCTCAAATTCGTCAAGGAAGCGGAGATAAAGCGACAGGCGGCGTACGGTGCTGTCGGCGACTTTACGCATGGGCGGCTTATGTGAAATGATTCACAAATCTGCCCCCGGTGACCATCCGCCGTCAACGAGTGCCCATGTCAGGCGGTAGAAGGACGCCGGGTCGAGCACCTCCGGCCGGAGCGTTGGTTGAACGTCCGCCTGTTCCAGCAGCGCCTGCACGCGCTCGGGTGAATAGCCGGTCAGTTCGCGCAGGCCGCGCGCGAGCTGCTTCCGCCGGAACCCGAAGAGTCCGACCACCACGCGCCGAAAGGTACTGACGAGGGCATCGGGCACCAGCGGCGTCGCCCGGGGCGTGAGGCGCAGCACCGCGGAGTCCACCTTGGGGCGCGGCACGAACGCACCGGCCGGCACCGTGAAGAGTCGCTCGCTGGTCGCGACCGCCTGGACCCCGACCGAGAGCGCGCCATACGCGTCGCTGCCCGGTGGAGCGCTGACCCGGTCGGCCACTTCCTTCTGCACCAGGAAGACGACCCGGCGGGGCCGTGGCGGCATGAGCGCCTTGTCGAGCAGGGGTGACGTGATGTTGTAGGGGATGTTCCCGGCGATGAGGGCGTCGGGGCCACCGAGCGCATGCCAGTCGGCGTCCAGCGCATCGCCTTCCACCAGCTCGAGCGCCGGGAGTTGCCGACGCAGCCTGGCCGCGAGGTCACGGTCCTTCTCGATCGCCACGACGCGGCCGGCTCGCTCGAGGAGCGCCGCCGTCAGGCCTCCCGGACCGGGGCCGATCTCGAGCACGGTGTCCTCGCGCGTGGCACCCACCGCATCGGCGATGCGCGCGAGCAGGCGAGAGTCGGAGAGAAAGTGCTGGCCAAAGCGGCGCCGCGGGACCGGCACCGGTCAGAGCCGCATGACGAGCAGGGTGCGGTCATCCGCGGCCGTCGTCGTCCATGCGCCGGCCTCGGCGAGCGCGCCCGCCAGGATTTCCTCGACTGGCAGGCTCCGGCGGCTCGACAGCGCGTCGAGCAGCCGCGCGTCACCGTAGCGCTCCCCCTCCTCGTTCGTGGCATCCACGAGTCCATCCGTCCAGAGACAGAGGAGGTCGCCAGCGGTATCCCACACCACCTGTCGTGCTTCGCTCACGCCCTGCACTGCCAGACCGACCGGGGGACTGGTCGCGAGGAGACGCTCCGCTTCGCCCTGCCGGGGAATGCGGAACGCGTGGGGATGACCGGCGCTGGCGTAGCGGAGCGTGCCGGCGTGTCGGTCGAGCACGCCATAGAAGACCGTGAAGTACATCTCCGCCGAGCGCAGCTCATCGCCGACACTGTTGAGGAGCGCATCGAGCGTGGCTTCCGGACTGCCGATGGTCTCCACGTGGATGCCCGCCGCCGACAGCACCAGCGCCATGACCAGCGCGGCACCGAATCCGTGCGACGACACGTCACCCAGCATGACCGCGACGCGCCCCTGCCCCAGCCGGCTGAAAGTGTAGAAGTCACCGCCGACGGAGTCGACCGGAATACAGCGGGCCGCCACCTGGGCCTCGCCATAGAGCACCGATGGCGAGGGAAGCAGGCGCAACTGGAGATCATGGGCCAGCTCGAGCTCCCGGCGCACGCGCTGCTGCTGCCGGTCGCGTTCCGCCAGCCGGACATTCTCGATCGCGGCTCCCACCTGGCTCGCGATGGCGGTGAGGAGCTTGCGGTCGCCGGGAGTGAAGCGGTCACCGCCGGTGCGGTCGGTGAGGTTGATGACGCCGATGCAGCGGAGCGGTCCGCCCTGCGAGGCATGGCAGATGGGGACGCTGAGATAGGCCTGGCCGCGATAGGGCCGGTCGCTGGCGGGTTCCACCGGCGGCGACACCATCGGGTCGTGGACCACCACGCGGCGCTCCCGGAAGACGCGCGCGGCGACCGAGTGGGGATCATCCACCTGCACGAAGAACTCGTCGTCGGCGGTGAAGCCACGCGCAGCGACGGTGCGCAGGCGGTCCCGCGATGCATCGTGCACCATGATCGATGCGCGCCGGGCACCAACCACAGCCGCCACCTCGCGCACGATGACCTGCGCCGCCTCGTGGAGGCGCACGGTGCTTCCGAGGATCTCGGTGATCGTGTAGAGGAGGTCGATCTCCTCGTACCGGCTGGCCAGTTCCTCCCCCACTTGGGCCCGGTGCCAGTCGCTCTCGAGGAGGGCGGAGAGCGCTGGCAGCAGGGCGGCGGTCGCGGCCTCGAGCGCCGCGGGATCGGCGCCACTCACTTCGACCCAGTCGCCGGCCACCCAGCGCGCCGGTGCGAGCCACGCGAGGCCCTCGGGTGTCGCGCACGCCCCAGCGGCAGCCGGCACGTCCAGCGTCCAGGATGCCACAGGGCCTGCGAGGACTCGCAGGCACTGCCCATCATTTCGCCAGAGACGCACCCGCAATCCGGAGAGGCGCGAGAGCCCCCCGAGGACTTCGTCGAGCCGCCTTACCGGCGGCGCAGCGTCATGCAGATGGAGTTGCCTTGGGTGTTGAAGTGGACGTCGTCCACCATGTGCCGGATGAGGAACAGACCGCGTCCGCTCGGAAGGTCGAGCGATCCCGGGTCGAGCGCCTCGGCCACGCTCGCATGATCGAAGCCGTCACCCTCATCCGTGACATGGATG
>Ga0315297_10000935_pt1 | contig 17665 bp, 14 predicted proteins | sample YL17G15_0_MG_FD_203628 | JGI IMG/M metagenome (GOLD analysis project Ga0315297, IMG submission 203628) | Sediment microbial communities from Yellowstone Lake, YNP, Wyoming, USA - YL17G15_0 | ecosystem: Environmental > Aquatic > Freshwater > Lake > Sediment | place: USA: Wyoming | collected... | reverse complement strand
TGCTTGCCCTACGTCTATGTTCCCGCCGGGCAGGATGCCCGGCCTCCTATTGGTCTATTGAACCGTTGGTCTTTCTGTCCTTTACGCTTTGCCTTCTGCTCTTTGCCCACTGCATAGCACTCTTGCCTGAACCCGAGGATCCTATATTTTGACTTTCACTCCGCAATCCGCAATCGTCAATCCGCATTTGATTTGCTGGCTCCCTGCCCCCAGCCTTGTTTAATAATTGGCGGTGTCTATGACAGTTCCGTCCTTATACTTGGCTTTCATGGTTATATGATTCGATCCCATGCTCATTTCGATAAAATGATTCGCGGTTTCTTTGTAGATAGTCCAGGGTTGCGCGTGAAGCAGTCCGGCGTCAACAAGCTCGGTTCCCCCTCCCCCGGTAACCAGATAAACGACTCCGTCTATCGCCTTGGTTCGTTCATAAATGGGAACATGCCCCTGGAAAACCATCTTTACCCCCTGATTCTTGAACAGGGGGGCCAGATATTCGCGGGCATCCTTAACCTCCTGGTCGTCGGCGAATACGGAAGAACTGCAATAGGCGGGGGCATGCATGAAGGCAAAGAGCCGGGTGATTCCCTCCCGTTGCTTGGCCTCGGAAAGATCCTTCCCCAGCCAGTCATACTGCACGCTCTGGGGAGAAAAATCCGCCGAGGTGTTAATCACGGTAAAGTGCGAATCGCCATAATCAAAACTGTAATAAATGTTCGAGGGCGTGCCAAAAAAGCCGGAGGCGACCGCCTCCCCGCCCCGGTCATACTCGCCGAAAACCGGGTGATAGGCGATGGTCGAGGTCAAACTGCCCAGGATGGAAAAAAAGTGTTCCCACTCCGCGGGATCTTCCGCCTCGGCAACCAGGTCGCCGGTGTTGACCACGAAATCCGGGGCCAGTTCCTGGATCTGGTTTAATATTTCCTGGTGAATGGTATCGTCCGGCGCCGCCAGCGCGATGGGCAGATTCGGGCGGGAATCCCCGTAAACAACAAAGCTAAAATCGCCGCCCGGGGCCGGGGCGGTGCGGAAGCGGAAATCCGGGGATGGCTGTTCCAGAGAGCCAATCCGGTAATGGGTCCAGGTTACCGGTTCCAGGCCTCCGATCGAAACCGTGTTCAGGTAAAAATCGCCGGTTCCCAGGGTCACCTTGGTGATCTGGCCGGAAGCTTTTTTCCCGTAGCTATCGATGGGCCCGTATTCCACCACCGCTTTTTCTTTTTTATCGGTCTGCCAGGTAATCGTGGCACTGTCCTGGGTAACCGTGGAGAGGAAAGGTCCCGCTATCAGCTGCGCGGTATATTCGCCCGAGCCTCCCCCGCAACCTTGGACCGCCAGACAAACGCAGATGGATAAAATCACGCCTCCGACCCAGGGTCTTCTATATTTGTTCATCCTTCCTCCCTTTTAAAGCAGTGAGTTGGTAAGTTGGTAAGTTAGTGAGTTGGTTCTCTGTGTTTTGGCGCTTTAGTACTATTGCGTTTTGATTCTTAAGCCCGATCCCTCATTTTTCGGGATGACCTAAAAGGACCGCGAAGATTTTTGCCTTTTTATCCATTATCTTTCCTCCTTGTTTTTCCTTGAAAAATCAAGGGGAATGCCATACATTATTCCACTTATATATTTGGCGAAATATTATAAATTAGATGGAACTTTATCACAATATTTTTTCCCGGGTTTCCCCTCACTTTCTTATTCTATTTAAATATTATAGAATAAATATTATCTTTTATCTGAGTGACCGTTATCACGGACAAAAAATATTCAATCATTGACAATAAAGGCAGGATAATGCCTGGAGAATGTAAATCAGGAATCATTTCTGGAGAACATCCAGGAAAGGAGGAAAAACTATGGAAAGTCTAAAAGTGAAATTAATGGTTGTGGCCGTAGTCGGCCTATTGGTGGGCGCGGGCGTTATCTTTTCCTGCGGAAAGGCGAAAGAGGCCCTCACCACCCCGCCCGCGGACCAGACCAAGATCGCACAAGAAGCCAGCGCCGAAGCGATCGGAATAGCCACCCAGGTGACGGACATGGCGATGCTTTTCATGCAGGGGGGAATAGCTATCGGGTTCTTCGCCCCGAAGAGCCCCAAATTCCAAACCATGGCGAAAGAGCTGGATTTACATAGCAATTTTACCTGCCCGCGCGGATTTTCTCTGGATATCGCCCCCGACGGTTGCGACCCCAAGCTTGATCCTTACGAAAACGAATCCTGCACCTCAGCCGAAGCAACTTGGGACTACGCTGAGGGATGCACCGAAGCCCTGGTCTGGAAAGAGGGCGAAAGCTCGATTGCGCTGGCGGTCATTGATGAATTCGACTTGCCCACCGGCACCGACGCCGGCTTCACGGTAACGGTTTCTTTTGATGAATTTCTCGAAGGCAGCCAGCCCCTCAAAAACGGGGAGTTGATCTTCACGGCCGCCTCTTCCACCGACAAGCTGAAGGGCGAACTTAAAATCGAGACCGGCGATTCCGGGTACACGGAAGATAGCAAAGAAATCATCGGTTATGCCCTTATGACTTATTCCGCCAATGGGACCATCAGCGTTGTAAGCAAGAATAAAGCCACCGAAGCCAACCTGACCATGGAAGCCGATATCACCTCCACCAAAGCCATAACCGAATCGATTGACGTTAAGTACATTATCGTCTCCGACATGTCCGAACAACCCGGAAACCCGGAAGCGGCAACCACTACCATTGATATCTCTGGGACTTCTTCGAAATGGGGTTCCCTGGACATAGCTCAAGGTTCCATCCAATTAATGGCCCAGGATCTGACCATTGACCCCGCCTGCGTGAAAAACCCGGTGGGCGGAACCCTGGGGGTGAAGGGAACCGACGAGAACGGGGTTAAATACGATGTGCTTCTGACTTTTCATGAAACCTGCGACGGCAAGGCCGAGGCCAAGATTACCGTTGAGGGAGAGGATGTCAGCGGGACCTATGAAGGCACCATCCCGCTCCAGTCCACCGGGCCGGCCCCCGAAGAATCCATCCTGGGACAACTTTTCCAGGGGTTCACGGATACCTTCAGCGGGATCCAGAATGGACTGGAACAGCTCTGAAAATAATTTAAGCAAGGGTACTTGATTTGAAAAAACAGAAAGGGCGGGAGAAATCCCGCCTTTTTTTAATTATCGATAGGTTATTTAGATTTAGGTAGCCGCAACCTTCAGGTTGCGCATATTTTTCTATGAGCTTTTCTCTCAATTTACATTCTTTTTTCTAGTAAACAACTTCCTGAAACGCAGGCTAAAGCCTGCGGCTACTACCTCTTTCTTGGACTTTTGTAGTGGTCGGGCTTGCCCGACAGATAGCCGACCAAGGTCGGCTACTACATATTTCCTATAAAATTATGAGCACCACCCCCAAAAGCATGACCAGGCTTCCGGCCAGTCGCTGGGCGAAATATTCCTCGTGGAAAAACATCCGGCCCAGGATCACGCTGAAAACCAGGGAAAGTCTTTTCACCGAGATCATGTAGGCCACATCCACCAGTCTGACCGCCAGGAAATGGGTGATCACCATCAACGCCGAAAAAAAACCGAGCAGGAGAAAACGCGGAAAATTATTAAATATCCTTAGCACCCCCCGCCCTTCCCGGGCCGCGGAAACCGGGAACAATACCAGGGTGAGAAGCGGGATATAAAAAACCCCGAAAAATTCCGGGCTGGAATGGAGCACCGCGACCTTCCCGAGCACCCCGGTAACGCTGTAGATGACGGCCACTACGATAATTAGCATCACCCCGCGCTCCCGGGTGATGGCCCGGAGCGGACCGGCCCAGCCCTTCCGGAGGGAATCTATGTTGGTGATATATGCCCCCAGGGCCACCAGCAGGATCCCGGCCACCCCGGAGCGGTCCGGGACCTCCCCCAGGACCAGGTAGGCAACCCCGATCATGAAAACCGGGGTCAGCGCGAAGAACGGGATCGAAAGGGAAAGCGGGGAAATCTGGATCCCCCGCATATAAAGGATAACCGCGGTGATCTCGAGCGGAACCAGGACTGTTACCGTGGTCCAGAAGGTCCGGTCCAGGGGGGGAACCTTGATGAAAAGGAAAAAAAGAAAAAGGAAAGGCAGTGAATAGCCCCAGCGGATCAGGGAAACGAGGAGGGTATTCTCTTTTTGCAGGAGCTCCTTGCAAAGGGCGTCCAGAATCGACAGAGAAAAAGCGCAGATTAAAGAGTAAAAAAACCAGAGCATATTGTTGCTTAATTTAAAATGGTTTCGAGTTTCGGGTCTCGGGTTTCAAGTTTGTATTCAGATTGACATTTGTATCCGGATCCAGATAAGTTTTTACCGAAATTATATAGAAAATCATAATGAAAGAGTTCTGGCAAAAAATTATGGCCGTATTGTTGAAGCTTCCTTTTCAAATCGGCCTGGTCAGGCGACCCCGTTTAAACCTCGAGGAAATTACTATCCATTCCATCTCCCCGAAAAAGGCTTTCCTGACCTTGAACCTGACCGTGGAAAATCCCAATCCTTTCAGTCTCCGGATCGGCGGTCTGGATTATTTCATTTACCTCAACGGCTTCAAATTCGCCGAAGGCTCCATTTACAACCCCAACCTCCCCTTCCGCCTCCCCCGTTACGGGGCCTCTCTGATCGAAATCCCCATCCGCCTCAACTTTCTCAAAATCGGGGCCGGGATCAGAGCCGTTCTTCTCCTGGGTGAAATCTCCTACCGGATCGAGGCAAAAACCCAGATTAAATCACCCCTGGGCGCCATTCCGCTCGCACTGCGAAAATCCGGGCAGAACCGGATCTTCCTTCCGGAAATCACCCCGGATCAATATCCCGAATCTACCTATCCAGAAATTCGACCCGATTTTTCAATCCATTAGTAACCAACCGTTCCCCCTGCTCATTAATAAGGATCGCCTCGGCACCGGGAAACCCCCGCAGGAGATCTTCACCCTTTTTCATCCCCAGGACAAAAACCGCGGTGGCCAGGGCATCCGCGGTGATCGCCTCGGGGGCGACCAGGGTAACCCCTGCCATTCCGCGGGACGGCATCCCGGTATGGGGATCAAAAATATGATGGTAACGAACCCCATTGACCACGACCGCCCTTTCGTAATTGCCGGAGGTAGTTACCGCTCCGTCGGAAACTGAGAGCCGGGCCAGGATCCGGTCGGGATGAAGGGGGTCCCGGACCCCGATCCGCCAGGCCGGGCCGGCCCAGGGCTTCCCGAAAACCCGGAGATCCCCGCCCGCGTTAACAATCCCGGACCTTGCTCCCCCGCTCCGGAGGACTGATACCGCGCGGTCCACGATATAACCCTTGGCAATCCCGCCCAGGCCCAGGGCCATCCCCGCTTCCCGGAGAAATATCTGCGATTCACCTTCATTGATCTCGACCTTTCGATAATCAACCCGGGGCAGGATCCTCCGCAGATCTTCGTCCAAGGGAACCCGGGGATTATCCGGGTTTATCCGCCAGCCCCGGGGATCCCGGGCCAGGGCCGCCCAGGTGGGGTCAAAAGCCCCTCCCGACTTTCGGGAGAACTCGAGCGCGGCCCGGGTGACCTTTAAAACCTCGGGGCTTACCCGGACCGGGCTTGACCCCGCCATCCGGTTGATAAGCATGATTTCGCTGTCCGCCCGGCTCTCGCTGAAAACCTGCTCCCACCGTTCCATTTCTTTCCAGGCGGCCGCCATCGCCTTCTTCCCGATTTCCGGGTCCGGAAAAGAAACCTCCAGGTCCACAATCGTGCCCATCAACCAGCGGGTTTCATGCAAACGAACCAGCCGTTTTTGGTGAAGAAAAACCGCGCCCCCAAATACCAAGGCAACAAGCAGTGAAACCAACCCCACCGCCAAGACGCGCCGGTTCATGTCCTAATTACCATTCAACTTTTCGGATTTTGAGAATCAGAGAGGATATTCCGCGATATATATTTGGACCATTAATTTCGCAGGTTCAAAATGGCGGTCATACAATTATCCGTCTACCGTCCACCGGTTGCGCGGCTTGTTTCGTAGGTCGTTCCTCGTTAATCGTTTTTTTTCGCCTTTCCGCCCAATTATTTGTAGTGGCAGGGCTTGCCCTGCAAACCCTTCGAGCAAGCTTCCTTACAGGATAAACGACCACTACAGGCTAAAGCCTCGCCCTACCCGAACCCTTGAACCCTTGGCCCCTAGAACCCGTTTTTTTGCGTTCCGCATTCCGCAATCTGTTTTATTCTTCCTCAAAATCATCGGCCTCTTCCAGGCCCTCGTAAACCCGCTCGTCCTCGTCCGGGTGTTCCAGGAGGGATTCTTCTTCCTCTTTTTTCTCGGTCTCCTCCTTGCATTTCACGCACAGCCGGGTAAAAGGCATGGCTAAAATCCGTCCCGGGGAAATCCTCTGGCCGCAGTCTTCACAAACCCCGTAGCTCTTTTCGTTGATCCGGTCCAGGGCGGCGTCAATCTCCTGTAAACGCTGGCGGGTGCGGTTCCCCACCAGAAGAGAAAATTCCCGGTCCCGCTCGCTCGTGGCCAGGTCATAAATGTCTCCGATCTCGTAACGATGATCGGTCTCGCTCTCGATCCGGTTCGCCACTTCCCGGAGGAGGTCTTCCTTCATTTTAATGAATCGCTTTTTGATCGTATCCGTCGGAGGAACCTTCTGTCTGCCCTTTTTCTCCGCCGTGAGCATGGCAGCGGGAGGCCGGAAACCGAGTTCGAGTTCGGGAGCTGAAAACTTCCCCGCCACCGCCGGAGTCATCTTCGGTTTACTTTTGGTCTTGGCGGTTTTAACCATGGCCTTTGTTGGTTTGACCATGATGGGGGAGGGTTTCGGCTTACCGGCCCGGGGTTTGAGCTTTGGCTTCAAAACCGATTTCGCCCGGATCTTCGGCTTGGCTTTTGTTACCGCTCCGGGTTTGACCGTCTTCTTCGAACCCAAACTTTTTCTGGAGGCCAGGGAAGGTTTTTTCACCTTCTTCTTTTCTGCCTTTTTCATACCTGTCTTTTTATCCCCCTTTTTAGCTTTCGCCATGATTCCCCCGGTTTTTTAGGAAAGTTTGGAAGTTTATATTTAAAGTAAGTAATCCCTGGCTGTCAAGACCCGATTTTACGGGTCTTTTGGTCGCAGGACGAGGCTGAAGCACCGGACCCGAAACCGGGCCCCCGCTATTTCCGGATCATAAGGCGGTAACGCCACCCCGGGTATTTTTGAGAGTCGATTATGGCCCGGGTAATCATTGCCTTGGCCGCGAGAACCGAGTCGAGAGGGGTTTTTCCCCGGGCCAGGAACGCGGTAATGGCCGAAGACAGCAGACAACCGGTTCCGTGAACCTGCGCTCGGACTCTCCGGGTTCCGGAAATCCAGGAAATTTCGCCTTTCTCAAATAGAAGATCCCGGGGCGCCCCCCGTTTTAGATGCCCTCCCTTTACCAGAACCGCGCCCGCCCCGGACCGGGAAAGGGCCCGGGCCGCCTTTTCCATCTCTTTCGGGTTCCTGACCTCGAAGCCAGTGAATTCGGCGGCTTCAACCAGGTTAGGGGTAATAATCGTTGCCAGGGGAAACAAATAATCTTGATAATCCCCGGCCCCGCCCTTTTCCATCAGCCGGGTGCCGTCCCGGGCGCGGAGAATCGGGTCCACCACTACCTTTTCAATTTGAGCGCTTTCGATCAGGCGGGAAACCTCCCGGATATTAGCCCGGCTCCCCAGCGCGCCGATTTTAATCGCCTGAATGGAAAAATCTTCCAGGACTGACTCCACCTGTCTTCTCAAAATACTCGCGGGAACAGGTTTAACCTGATAAACCCGGGCATTGTTCTGCGCGGTGATTACCGCGACCGCCGCGGTCCCCCACACCTTCAGCCGGGAAAAAGTCAGAATATCCGCGACGACCCCGGCTCCTCCGGTGGGATCAAAACCCGCGATGGACAGACAGGAGATTTTTAATTGGGAAGGCTTTTCCACTATATACTCCCAAATTAAAAAGATTCTCAGATTAGCTATTGTCATTCCCGCGCAAGCGGGAATCCAGACTATTAAAAAAAAATGGATTCCGCATCAAGTGCGGAATGACAGAATAAGGTAATCCAAAGAAAGGTCCATGGGGAACTCGGCGAATAATCTTTTTAGAAATTCGTCATTGGAAATTAGAAATTTCTAAAAATTTTGGTTCATTACTTTATTTACTTTCCCCAGTCATTACCGATCAGGATCGTGACCGGCGAACTTTTTTTCACCTGGGCAAGCTTGATCCCCCCGAGGAGAAAAGAAATCTTTTCAGCGATCTTTTTATTTTCCTCCCAATAATAAATCAAGCTCTCCGGATACTGGCCTTCCTTCGGAGATAAAACTTTCACCTTCGGAAAACCGTTCTTGTTGAGAATATCGATGAGTTCCTGGGCCAGCTCGGGCTTCCCGGTGGCGTTAAGAATTACGATCTCGGGTTCGGTTTCCCCGCCGCTTTTCCCGGCCGGGGCCAGCCCCGGAGGGGGAGTCGCTGCCGGGGGGGCCGGGGGGGGCGCGGTTTCCGCCTCTACCCCAAAAAGTTCCCGGGCATGGGCTTCCATCATCTCCGTGAATTTTTCATTCGCCCCGTGGACATCTTCCTTAATCCTGCAGGCCTGGTCCAGGACGAAGACCCGGGGAATCCCGGTCACCCCGAATTTCTCTCCCGCCACCCCGGTCCGGTCGGCCATCACCAGGAAGGATATCCCCCTTTCCTTGATATAATCGTTCAGAACCTCTTCGGTCTGATCCTTCCCGTATCCAATCATCACGATCTGGAGCCCCTTGTCCTTCCATTTTTCATAAAGCTCGAGCAAAAGGCCGGTCTCGGCCTTGCAGGGTTTGCACCAGGTGGCGAAAAAAGTCACGATGGTCATTTTCCTCGGCTTCCATCCGATCCGGCTGGGTTTTTCCCCGCAAAAATCATTCAGGAAAACCATTTTCCCGTTGAGATCCCGGAGACCGAAATTCTTGACCGGTTCCCCCTGGGCGGGAGCCTGGGCGCGGGCGAAATGAGCCAGAACCATGACTCCCGCCGTTACCCCCAGAATTAAAAACCAGATTCTACCTGTACCTGTCAGAATTTTATTCAATTTTCGTCCCTCCTTGAATATTTAAATTAGCCATTATCCTGTCATGGGATAGAGATGCCTTTCCCTGGGTTCCTGCGTTCCTCTCGGCCGCCCGGTTGATCCGATGGGCCGACCAGACCGCGTCGATTTCATTTGCCAGCCAGGTGGCGCCGCCCAATCCGCCCCAAATCCCTTTGCTTCCGGTGGTCTTGGCCTGGGCGCTTCCCAACGCCCCGAAAGTGGTGCAAACCCCGAAAAAAATGATTCCCTTGATAACCTGCCCGTTGTAAACCTGCCCGAGCCCCGGGACAATCGAAAGCACGCCTGCCACCCACAACCTCTTCGGATGGCGGGTCGGGGGTGAAACGCCGGGTTTTTCCGCCGGGTTAACTTCCGGGGCGGGAGCCGGGGTTATCTTCTCGGGAGGAGCGGCCTCCTCTTCAGGCCTGGCTCCAGCCAGCCGGCCCGCCACCCGGTCCACCGAGGGCAAAAGCTCATCGGTCTGGCAGGGACAGCGATCGGAAGCGATCATCTCAATCTCGCCGGTCTCGACGTTAATCAGCTGGGCGGAGATCACGTAAATATTCCCGACCCGGCTCAAGCTCCCGGTCACCATCCTTTGCACCCCCAGGAGTCTCCCGACCTGGACCGCGCACTCGCTCGAAGAACAGTCGGAAAGCTGTTGACCCTGTTCCTTGAGAATCCGGTCCATATTGTTACGGTCAATTACCCGGAACTTGCCGGTCCGGAAAAGTCCCTCCCGGAGAGACTCGGACAGGGGAATTCTCAAATCCCGGGGAATATCCCCGACTATTTCCAGATCGAGAACCGCCAGGAAAATCTTCCCTTCCTCGGCGAAAGCTCCGGTCCCGGAAAAAACCAGAAGGAAAAAAAACAACAGAACTTTTTCGATTGTCCTAACCTTGAACTTTGAACTTTGCCCCTCTGGGGTTCTCGTCCTGAGCCCCCTTTCGGGGTCGAAGGAAACTTTGAACTTATTTAGGCTCATTTCAACCCCTGGGCCAATCCCGTTAAAACCTGTCCGGCGATATTGGGAGCCAGCTTCTGAATCGCCCTCTGCCCGGCCCGGGCCGGATCGTTTCCTCCATCCATAACCTCCAGGTCAACGGTAGCCAGAACCTTGCCGGTGTCCGTCCGCACCGCCCGGACCGTTCCCCGCGCCCGGGAGAAAACAATCTGCCCCATCCGGCTGGACTCGGCGGCCTGGACCTCACCGATGATCACCACCTCCGCGATCGGGCGGAGCGCCCCCACGATCTGGGGAATATTGCCGGATCTGAGCAAAGTCTCCGAAATCTTTTCCAAAACCACCCTTTGCTCGATTACCGGGAATCCTTGGCTGACCAGGCCCTGGACAATCTCGCCCTCCACCACGGAATTATACACCGGTTGGCCGGCATTGGTTTCAAAGATCCTTACCACGAATCTTTTCGAGGGCAGGTTGACGGTGAAATCCGCCCGGGCCCTTCGCAAAGCCTGCAAAAAATCGGGTTCCAGTTCCCCTTCCTTGCTCAACCCATCCGGGAGCAGGGAGGCCTCCACCACCGCCACCCCGGAATCGCCGGGGGTACTGATTTCATACACCTTCGAAACCGATATTCCCGAATCGCCCGCCTGGACCTTTTCCAACAACCTCCCCTTCCCCTGCAGGAATTCAAATCCCACGTTGAATCCCTTTTGCGGGTATCTGGCCTGGGCCTTCTCGAATAAAACCCTGATTTTAAGGTCTTCCCCGAGCGGCTGTCCCACCTCGCCTTTCTGCTTATCCCCCGCCACCACCTCTAGTTCCAGGGACGACAGCAGGTCTTGAATCCTGGTCTTGGCCTTCTCAATCTCCGTCCGAAGATCCCGTTTCTCCAGGCCGGAAGAATCCCCCTCGGCAAAAGCCTCCATCTCGCCTGAACCGGCCAGGACCCGCAGGACCAGCTGGTGTGAGTAAGCTTCCTCGAAAAGGTCCAGATACCGGAGGTAATTACTCAAGGCCAAAAATATCTGGTTTTTGCTTTCGTAAGATTGAGCTGCCTTGCCCACCTCGGCCACGGCTTTAAGAATATCGCGGATTTTATCCCGCAATCTCCCGGCCGCATTGGAACGCTCCAGGACCGCCAGGGAATAGTGAATTTCCCGTTTTGAGTCGAAATACCTTTCGACAATCGTCACCCCTTCCAGGGAAAGATCCACCGAGGATTCGCTTTTCACTTCGGTCACCGAACCGGCCGACCCTTTTTTGCCCTCCTCCTCCCGCTGGATGTCGGTGATCGCCTCCTTCACCTGCACCTGGATCTGCTTGGCGATGTTGGCCCGGGCGGCGCTGTCGGCCCGGTTTGTGTCGGCAGTCTCATCCCCGGAAGCCGGGCCGGATCCCACCCCCACCAGGTATCTCTGGGCGGGAAAGCGGGGGATCTTCCCTCCCTGAATCCATTCGGGACGATCCTTGGCCAGGGCTTCTCCCCCGGAAAAAATTAGCAAGGCTAAAACCATCCCCCCATGAAGCAGCTTTGGGCCAAAACCAGTTTTTCGATTTTTCATTTTTGGCTCTTTCTCATTTCAAGTGGGTAACTTTCCCCTCCCTTGACGGGAGGGGATTAAGGGGAGGGTGAGATAAGCAATTCTCCCTTATTACCGCTAAAACTCCGTTTGTATTTTGTAAGACCTCATTATTCCAGAACCTTAAAACCTTAAACCCATATCGCTGAAGGTATGTATCTCTTTCTCTATCCTTATTGTTTTCTGCCGCATGTTGTCCGCCATCCACTTCAATAATAATGCGGTTTTCAAAGCAAACAAAATCAACTATGTAATTGTCTATGGTCTGTTGCCTCCTGAATTTCAACCCTTCCATCTGTTTCATTCTCAAGCGGCTCCAGAGCAGTTGTTCCACATCTGTAGGTCTTTTCCTGAGGGCGTTCCCCAATGTTTTTATTCTGTTCACCGTAGCAACACCCCCACCCTAACCCTCCCCCGTCAAGGGGGAGGGAATATTATTTACCCACTCATTCTGAGAAAGAACCCCATTTTTCTTTTAATTTTTCGAGTTCCTTTTCCAGGTCCTGGAAGGCCTCCTCCGGAGGTCCCTCAACCTGCTCGTTCCGGTTTCCGGTTTTCACCACCCCTTTATCCTTCATTTTCTGGATCAGCGGGGCCAGACCTTTGCCCTGGTCCATCCGCCCCTGCATCTCCTCCGCTTTCTTTTTCATCTCTTCCGCCATCCGGGAAAGATCCGCCACCAGGTTATCCTTCGACAAGCGCGCCAGGGCATAGGTAGTGCCGGGAGGCCCCGCCCTGCCCCTCTGGTCCATCCAGACCGAGATTATCTGCGAACCCGCCAGGGAAAGTTCCAGGGCTTCCCGGTCCACCCGGACATTGTAATCGTGAATGAACTGGGACCCGCCGAAGGCCGAACCGCCGGACTTCTCAAAATCCACGAGCAGGGAGGAAACCTCGACCTTGATGGTCTTGGCCAGCTCGACCCGGGCATCGTTGGCGGCCTTTTCTTCCGCGTCCTTGGGATCGGAGGTCCTCCCGCAGGAACCCCGGGCAAACGTATATCCTTTTTCCTGGGGCAGTTTCAGCACCCAGGCCGGAGGCGAAGCCGGGCCGGATTTGCCTAAATTTTTATTTCCCGCGCATCCATAAACCCCACCCAGGACAAACGCAGCAAATATAATGATAATAAGATGGATTTTTCCGATGCGGGACATTCCCTTGCTAATCATTTACTTAATATTGTTGCAAAATTCAAGTGTCATTTTTATCAAATACAGGGAGACAAAGCAAATAAAATCTGTTCTCCCGGGTTAAAAAAATGGGCAGGTCGTTAATAAAACGACCTGCCCATAAAGTCTAAGATGTCGAAAAAATTACTGGTCTTTTATAGGCCCTGGTTCTGCGCATCCCGTTTCTTTTTCAGCTCGTCGTCCAGGGTATTCAGCATCTCGTTGGTCTTGGCTTCCAGGATGGCCCGTTTCTTCTCTTTCAGGGCCTCCTGGGTCTTGGATTTGATCTGGTTGAGAACGTCATCCACCGCCAGCTTGGCCAGCGCGTAAAGCGTCCCATCCGAGTCGGTGAAGTGATCGATGATCTGGCTTCCCACCAGGGTTGCCTCGCTGACGGTCTTGGAAACTACCGAGGTAAATTCGTCCGAACCGCCGCCTTCCTTATCCACGAAATCCTGATGTTCTTCCATAAAATCCTTCATGAAAGAAGCCACATAGGTGTTAATAACCCGGCCGAGCTCCTGGCGACCCCGGGAATCCGCTTTTTGTCTCTGCATGGCGATGTTCGGTGACTTGGCGGCGATCCCGACTCCGTAAAGAGCCCCGCCCTGGTCACCCGGGAAAGCGCCCGATCCCTTGATGATCCAATCCGGCTTGGCCGGACCGCCACCGCATCCCGCCAGGAAAAGCGACGCCGCGAACACCGCGCCTGCCACTACCCCAATCAGTCTGGTTACCTTCATTGTTATTCCTCCTTTTCTTAAAAAAACTCCGATTAGCCTAAAACTTGGATTATGATAGCATAAAAAAGTTGCGAAGTAATCCACTCACCTCCTTTCGCAATAACCCGCTCACCTTCGCTTCCTTAATATTATCGGTAATTTTCCTGAAGATGGAAGTGATGAAACTCACACCCTGTCCCGGAACTTTGTTGAGGCTAATCCTAACATAAGTAAAAAGACGTTCCAACATCCGCCATTTATTTTTCGGCAGTCGGCAACGAGGCCCGTTTCGGTGACGTTATTCGGTTACGTTCTTAAAACCGATTGACGGAGCCGAACTACGAAACGGGCTTTGTGGCCCTAACCGTAACCCTTTTATCTTATAGAACCGGGTGAATGTTCGGGTGCATGATCCCAGCCGGATCGATCGTCTTCTTCAGATCTTTGAGCAGGTCAAAATAAACCTTGTGCCGGGGAAGGTGGATCTCCCCCACCCCGTGCATGTTCCGGAAGAGCGGCGCGCCCCGGTCCGCCAGGAGCTCGGCGGTTTTGCGGACGAAGATGCTGGCCCGTTTGATCGAATCGGGGTTGCTGTGATCCCACCACCAGTCGAACTCGATCGTGGCGCAGCGCGTGAACTGCAGGGGACCCTGCATCGCCATTCCCGCCAGGGTCATCTCCCGATAAACCCGCGGATCGGGGGGGGTCCAGTATTTCGCCCGCAATTCCTTGTATTCCTTCCAAAGTTCCGGAAGTTTTTCCAACTTCACGAACGAGGCGATCCACTGAAAGGCGCCCCGGTAGGCCGCCACCCGGTTTCCGAGCACCCCGTAGCCTTTTTTGAAGGTATCGGAATTTACCATGTCCTGCATGTTGAGGGCGGCCGCGTCCATGAAGAACATCCCATTCCCCTCGATGATTTCCTTGACGATCTCTTCCTTGATTTCCAGTTCCTGGCTGTTGTAGGCCTGGAGCAGGATCGGCACCGAGTGGGCCGGCACCATCTCGGCCACCTCGTCCGCGTTGACTCCGACGATGCCCGCTAAAATCGTGGACGGAACCCCGTGGTGCAGCTTGTAGGTGAAATCGATAATGTTCTCCCGGCCGAGCTGGTAGACCGCGTCGATGATTTGTACCAGCGCCTTGTCCTCCTCCGCCCCCGAGGCCGCGGTTAAAAGCAGCTTCTCGGCGGCAAATTCCGGGAAGAGCTTGATCGTGATCTCGGAGCAGACCCCGAACTGCCCGTCGGCGTTGAAAAACATCCCCGCGATTTCCGGCCCGGGGCCGTACTGAATCGGGACTTCCTGCGACCCGATCTTGACGATTTCGCCGTCGGGAAGAACCCAGGTCATGTTGACTATCATCTCCGGGTTGCCCCCGTATTTGACCATGCAGCCCGCCCCGCCCCGGGCGATATAGTTGGCCAGGACCGAAACGCTGGCGAAGGAAAGCGGCAGAACCGGTTTTAAAACCACCCCCTCCGCGATTTGGTATTTATTCGCGTCCATGAAGAGGGACCGGAGTCTGACCGCCGGTTCAATCGTGGCGGTCAGGGTTTCCGGATCGATGACCGCCCGGTTCATCCGGCGCAGGTCGAGCAGGATTCCCCCCCGGCGCGGCAGGGCCAAACCGGCATGGTTAAAACCGGTCGAAAACGGGATCACCGGAACCTGGTGCCGGGCGGCGATCCTCATTATTTTCTGGATCTCCAGGGTAGACTTGGGCAGGGTGATGATATTGGGAATCACTCCGGAACTGATGCTGAAATCCCGGGCGTAGGGCAGGAGATCGACCAGTCGATTGCTCGCCCAATCCTCCCCGACCACTTCCCGTACTTCCCCGAGGATCTCTTCCCATTTCCTCTCCGGGGGCGGTTCCGCCGCTTTCGCTTCCGGTTTAACTCCCTGGGGCAGGGAGAGCTGGGGATTAAGAGTGCCCTGGGGATCGAGCAAACCCTTGACCTTCCCCAGCAAATGGGAAAGACCGGAATTCTGGGCGTAAATCTCTTTGGCCAGTTTTCCTTGGGGCAGATCGAAAAAAGCTCCCGCTTTCCAGAGGGACCGGCTGGCCTCCTCGATAAATTCCGGGGAAACCCCGTTTTCAAAAATATCGTAAATCCCGTAAACCGCCCGGCCCCGGTCAATGGAAACCAGGGTCCGGCCCAGGTCGGCCGGTTTACCCCCGGAACCCTTTTTCAACAACTGTCCAAAAAGCTCATCCATCTGGGCCATTCGCTTGAAGGTGGTGAAAAAGGCGAGATGGAGCGGGGAAAGCGCCATTCCGGCCTCATCCAGGTAAAGGGCAATCTTTTCCCCGGGAGCAGAGGAAATCACCTTTCCCTCATATTTCTGGGTCAGCTCTTTCACGGTTTCCATCTGCCAGTCCACGTGTTTCTTTCTGCCCTCGAAGCCGACCACCATTACCCAGGGAGAGTCCGCCTTGGCGCCAAAGGTTTTTTCGAAAGCCCGGCGGTCAAATCCCAGATATTCCGTCCCGATCTCCAGCACGGGGATCTTTTTCAGGGCCTGTAGCAGCCCGGTCATTTCCGCGAATCCGAAAACCAGGGCCTTCCGGCTCTCGCGTTTCGGGTAGAGGTAAACACTGGCCCGGCAGACTACCCCGAAGGCATCCTGGGCGGCCAGGTACCAGCGGGAAAAAGACGGCCCCCCGTCTTCTTTCCAATCCGCCATTTCCTCGTTCATGGCGTGGGACCCGGTCAGGTGGATCCTCCCGTCCGCCAGCGCCACTTTCATGTTGGTTACCTGTACCTCGGGATACTTGGCCGCGCCCTTGATCACCTCCCGGTTGGCCAGGCTCTCCACTACCGAGCCCGATCCGCCGGCTACGGGAACCCCCACCTTGAAACCCAGGGGATCCAGGACTTTCCGGAGCTGGTCAAAGGTAACCCCTCTCTGCACGTGCGCCATCAGGTTCCGGGAGTCCACCCTTTCAATCTGGTTCATCTTCTGGAAGTCAATGGCCACCCCTTCCGCCTGCGCGACGGATTCCGGAAAGAATTGAAAATATTTTGTATAAACGGAAACCCGGTGTTCCCGGGCCCAGGGCAGAAGTTTCTGGACTTCTTCCGCCCGGTCGGGTTGAACCGCCAGCAACCGGGAGGCTTCGACCGGCCGGGCGAAAAGACCGCCGATCTGTTCCTTTCGGGAAATGACCCGGTCCTTCCCCATGATTTCCAGAAGCGCTTTCGTTTCGATCCCCATGGTTATTCTCCCTTAATCAACTTGCCCATTTATTTTTCGGCTCACTGCTGTCTGATTAGATTTTTTCCGGCGGCACCTAAAGTTTCTCCAAAATGTTCATCATCGGATAGTTTTCCACGCCGGGGATCGCCAGTTTTCCCGACTGAAGAAAAAACTTTTTCAGGCCCTCAGAACCCTTAACCAAAAACTGCTCGTTGAGCCTGGACCGAAGCGGAATCCGTTCCAAGATCCTGCGGGCGATCCAGTTCCCCTTCCAGTTCCGGGTGTAAAATTTGAAATCCCGGAGCGCCTTCTCCCGGTTCTCCACCGCCAAGGCGGCCACCTTGCCGGAAATAATGGCCCCGACAATCCCGAAAAGCAGCGCGGGATCCATCATCCCCGCGAGCGTCCCGGCCAGGATTTTGTCCTCGACGAAAAGCCGGGGATTGCGCACGGAGGCCATCGGCACCTGGTTTTCGATGTAAAACCACTCTTTCAGGTCGAGCCCCTCCCGCTCCGCCAGGTAATCCTGGCAACGTTTCACCGCGTCGCGGGAAACCGGTTTCTTCCGTTGGAAGATCAGCCCGAAGAAAACACCGTTAATAATGCCGTGGTAGTAATACTCCCCGATGTAGTCGTCAAAGTAGACGAGGTACTCGTTGGGCTTGTCCGACTCAAAGCGGGCGGCGTAACCGTAGACCCCCTGGGAGGGCACCCGGAGTGATTCGAACATCTCCGGGAAAAGCCCGGTAGCGATGATGCTCCCCGGGGGCAGTTCCTGATGGTTTCTGATCTCCCGGGAAAACTCGAAGCGCACCCCCGCCTTTTGGGCCTCGCGAAAGAGAAAAATGTCGATCGAGCTTTCCCGACTGCCCCGCTCAATCCCGTACATGCCGGTGGCGGGGATCCGGTAGCCACGCTTCCCGAAATAAGCCCGAAAATTCTGAGCCTCATGGAAATGCCCG
>Ga0315297_10000933_pt1 | contig 17675 bp, 9 predicted proteins | sample YL17G15_0_MG_FD_203628 | JGI IMG/M metagenome (GOLD analysis project Ga0315297, IMG submission 203628) | Sediment microbial communities from Yellowstone Lake, YNP, Wyoming, USA - YL17G15_0 | ecosystem: Environmental > Aquatic > Freshwater > Lake > Sediment | place: USA: Wyoming | collected... | reverse complement strand
ACGTTCATCTTCAAACCGGGGGACAACGCGGCGAACCTTGAGAGCGTCCTCGACGGCGCGGGCAAGGAATACGGCCTCTCCGTTTACGCCGTCCCGGCGGTGCCGTCCGTCGCCACACACGAGGTGCCCGTTCCCCGCATCGCCCTGATGCACACCTGGCAGAACACCCAGACCGAAGGCTGGGTGAGGATCGCCCTCGACGAACTCCAGATCCCCTATGACTACGTTTCCGTCCACGCCGTCCGCGACAACGCCAAGCTCCGGGACAAGTACGATGTGATTCTCTTCGGGCCCTCCAGCGCGGACGCATTGAGCGTCGTCTCGGGCGTCAGCGGAGCTCAGCCGATCCCCTGGAAGAAAACGCCGCTCACACCCAACATCGGCTCCGAGGACTCGACCGACGACATGCGCGGCGGGATCGAGCTGGACGGCGTCCTCCATCTTCGGGATTTCGTCAAGGCCGGCGGCCTGTTCATCACGATCGGCAACAGCTCGGCCCTCCCCATCCAGTTCGGCCTGTCCGGAGGGATCTCCATTCGCCAGACGCCGAACCTTTGGGCCCGCGGCAGCGTCTTCAAGGCTGACATCGCGGACAAGACGAGTCCCATCGTCTACGGCTACGATGACTCCTTGGGCATCTATTTCAGCCAGGCTCCGGTGTTTGGAGTCGGCGGCGGATTCGGCGGAGGCCGAGGCGGGATGATGGGGGCCGGCGGCGCCGCGGCAGGCCGGCCCACCGGCCGAGGGGACGCCAAGGATGCCGATATCCCCCAGGGCCGGCCGCGTGACATCGGCAAGGCTTCGGTCGACGAGTTCCGCAAAAAACAACCGCAAGGGGCGGAGGCACCGGCCGAAGGCCGCGGCGGAATGGGGGCCTCGGCGGCCCCGCGCTCGAGAACCATCATGAACTTCACTCGGACCGTCGCCGACCTCCTGATCAGCGGCGGCCTGGACGGCGGACAGGAATTGGCCGGAGCGCCGGCCCTCGTCGACGCGCCGCTCGGCACGGGCCATGTGGTCATGTTCAGCTTCAACCCGATGTGGCGCCACGAGACCCACGGCTCTTTCTTCCTCGTCTTTAACGCCATGCTGAACTATAAGGACCTCGGTTCCGTTCCGGCTCCGGCCCCGGCGGCGGCCCAGAAATAGGAAGGGCGTTCGATTCCGGTGGCAGGCCCGTCGCGCCTGTCACCGGATTTTTTTTTCGGAAGGGCCTTGAAAGCCGGGCCTCAGGATTGGATCACTTGATGATCCACAAGTGCAGGGGGTAGACGGTTCCGTCGTCCGCCCGCACGTTCTCTGTCCGGTCCGGCTTCCAGCCGCCCATGGTGAAGTAGCTCGAGACGACGCGGGATCCCGGTTTGAGGGTCTTCTGGAGGACCGGCCGGAGGGCCAGGTTGAGGTCCTGGCCGAGGAACAGGAGGACGACGTCGGCGTCCGATAGATCTTTGATGTCGAGGACGTCGCCTTGGCGGAACTCCACTTTGTTCTCGACCCCCTCGGCCCGAGCGTTCTCCCGGCTTTCCTTGATGCGCGCGGGATCGATATCGATGCCGACGGCCCGTTTGGCGCCGTACCATTCCACGGCGTCGATGACCAGCCTCCCGTCGCCGCAGCCGAGGTCATAGACCGTATCCTTCGGCCCGACGCCAGCCAGCTTCAGCATGGCGTTGACGACCTCGGGCGGCGTGGAGATGTAGCGGATGAAGATCCGGTCGGGCCGGCGAGGATCTTCTTCACGAAGGTCGACGATCATGTCCGCTCCGCCGGCGATATTCACCCGGCGCGTTCTGGTGATCGTCGTGTAGTTGTTCGGTTTCAAAATCACGGTCAGTTCGATCACCGCGGCGCCGGCCGGGAGGACGATCTCCTCGGGGATCTTGAAGATCCTCTCGAAACCGGGCTTGTCGAGCTTTTGGCCGTCCAATTGAAGCTCGGCGGCATAGGAGGACAAGAGGACTTTCATGATTCTCGGGGAGGAATGGTGCGGGCCGGCCGCCGCTCGGCTCCAGATCGAGAGGAGAGCGAGCGCCAAGGCCGGGGCCGCAAAGGCCGCGGTCCTTCGTCCCATGCCGGGCTCAATCATAGCTTCGTGCGACTCCCCGAGGACTCTCTTTCATGTCCATCGTCCGAGCAACGCCGGAGCTGAAAAACGAGCTCATCGAAGATCCTATTCTTCGGCCTCTGCGGCGGCGCGATGAAAGACATCCGCCAGCGCGCGAGCGCTGATGGACCACTGAAAGGCCTCCGCCCGGATCAAGCCCGCCGTGATCAGCCCCTGCCGGAAGTTCGGATTTTCCAGAACGGAGAGGATGCCGTCGGCGATGCTCTCCGGCCGGAGAGGGTCGGCGTAGACGACGGCATCGCCGCCCACCTCGGGAAGCGCGCCCCGCGCGGATGTCACCACGGGGATCCCGCAGGCCATCGCCTCGAGGACGGGCAGGCCGAATCCTTCGTATAAGGAGGGGAGGACGAAAAGCTCCGCTTCCCCCATCAGAGGGGCCCGGTCCTCTTCGGGAACATAGCCCAGAAACTTGATCCGGCTTTCCAATCCCAGCCGGCGCAGCGTCGCGTAGATGTCCTCGTTCTTCCAGCCCTGTCCACCCGCGACCACGAGAGGGAACCGCTTCCTGACGCCCTCCGGGAGCAGGGCGTAAGCCTCGAGCAGCCGGGAAAAATTCTTGCGGGGCTCGAGCGTGCTCAAGGAAAAGAGATATTCGCCGTTGAGGTCATATTTTCTCCGGACGGCCAGGCGCCGTTCCGCGGGAATGTCCGGACGGAACGCGTCGTGATCGACCGCGGGGTGGACGACCGCGATCTTTTCGGGCGGGACCCCGTACGTGTCCTGAAGCTCCCGTTTGACGCAATGCGAGATCACGACGACCTGGCTGGCCTGCCGCAGCGTTCTCGGCAGGTACCGTTTTAAAAAGAGATGGTCCCGGCCCTGCTGGCAACCCGGAAAATGAACGTACCCGAAATCATAAACGACGGGAACGCATCGGGAGCGGAGCAAGGGCTCTCCGACGAAGTTGGGGAAGAAGAATATGGTTCGCCGACGGGACCGGAAGAGATCCAAGGGAAGCGGCAGCCGCAGACCCAGGCGCCTCAGCCGGGCATAGGCCAGGCTGGGGAAGGGCCGGCGGCGGAGATCGAGAACGGCGCCAAGTCGGGCGGCCAAATCGGCCAGATATTTCTCCTGGGAACTCCGCCACGGTTTCAGGAAAAATCGATAGGCCAGGATCTTGACCGGATAATGATCGGGATGCGCGCAATAGGATTTCAGTAGTCCCAGAGTGTAATAGCCGACGCCGCTGAGCGGCGGATACAGAGCGCTCGATTCGACGATAAGGTCGGGGGCGGTCCGCTTCATGAATAGAGCTTGGGTCTTTAAGTTATAGACAATCCGCAAATTATCACAGGGATGGAAGCGGCGTCAAGCGCTCAAAGCTTGGGCCTGGGCGGCGCCCGCGACCGCCCGGATATCGGTGATCGTCTCCCACAGCGCCGCTTCGGTCGCGCCCGGAAAGACGGCGACCAGCCGCAAGACCGTCGCGCCGCCCAGCCGCGTGACCGAGATGGACCGCCGTCCTGCGGCGTTGATCCGGCGATGGATCTCAATCTGAAGGCGGTCGAGCTTTTCCCCGGGAAATCCGGGCGGGACGAGACGCCAGCAGAGGACCCCGGTATCCGGCGCATGGCAGAGCTCGATATCGGGCTCTGCGGCGAGCCTCGCGGCCGTGGCCCGGATGGCCGCGACCGGAGCGCGCAGGCGTTCGATGACCTGGGTCAAACCCTGGTGAAGGAGTGAGGCGACGAGCGGAAGGGCGGACAACGGCCGGGTCGAAGGAGCCGATTTGAGTCCCGGATTGGGCCCGATGTCGTCCTTGCGGTTGAAATATTCGCCGGTGACCGCCATCCGTCCGAAATCTTCGCCGCGGCGGACGAAGAGCAGCGAGTTGGGGATGGGAACGCCCATCTGCTTGTGGGGGTCCCAGACGACGGAATCGGCCAGCTCGATCCCGGCGAAAAGCGGGCGGTATTCGGGAACGAGGCTGTAAGCGAGGCCGTAAGCCCCGTCGACATGCAGCCAGGCCTTCAGGGTCCCGCTCATTTCGACGACGGGAAGGACCGGATCGACCGAGCCGGTCGAAGTTGTTCCCGCCGTCAGGCCGAGGCAGAAAACGTCCTTCGTGCTTTTCAGGGAGTTCAGGATGTCTTTCAACCGGCCGGCGTCGAGCCGGCCGTTCCCATCCACGGGGACGGCGATGAGGCTGTCTTCCCCGAGGCCCAGGATGCGGACCGCGTGGCGGAAAGAAAAGTGGGCCAGGCTGGACGTGACGACGGCCAGGCGCCCCGGGTCGGAAAAGCCCTTGAGGCCTTTTTCGGCCAGGTTGAAGCCGCGGTCCTCGGCGTGGCGGTGGAGGGCCATGTAGATCGCTTGCTGATTGGCATACGTGCCGCAATACATGAACGTCGCATCCGAACCCAAGGCCAGCCCGAAGAGCCGGCAGAGGGCTTTTCCGCAGAGCTCTTCGAGGACTGCGCCGCCGGGCGAAACGTTCCAATTGGTGACGCCTTGATTGTATTTCAAGGCGACCCGCGCCCCGAATTCCGCTCCGGGTTCAGGGAAGGCGTTGAAAAAGCTCTGGAACTCGGGGCGGTCGTAGTCCATGAAGTGGGGGATGAGTTTTTCTTCGATGAGGCGGGATAATTCTTCGAGAGTCAGACCCTCCTCCCGAAAATGGATCAAGGCTTCAAGGTCGTCGGCGATGGCCTGCGGCGAAGCTCCGGAATAGAGCGGCGTGCGGCTCTGTTTGTTCATGGACGTTCGGAATCCTTCCTTGACTTGAAGCGCTTTTCAGGATTTATAGCTCAGCTCGAGGCCCGAGTCAACGTCCTCTTGAAAACTTTTAGCCGGCCGGCGGATCAGAAGCTCGTGTTGAAGACGGGCAGGACCTTTAAATATTTGGGATTGTCGCGGACGATGTTGATCAGCCCGAGCTGAATCCCGTTGACCCGGAAGGCATAGTTCACGATCCCGATCGAAAGCCCGATTTGCGAGCCGCGTATATAATTAAAAGGGCTCGCTGCGAAGCCGGTCAGCCGGCCGTCCTTGACGACATGGACCATTCCCCCCGCCAGGTGGATACCTTTAAGGATCTCGCCGCCGACGGCGAGCCCTCCGAGGGTCAAGCCGTTGATTTCTTTCGCGCCGGCCGCGAGGCCGCAGATCGTCAATCCGGCGATCCTCTCGCCGGCCCCGGCGGCAAACCCGCTGAGATTGATGCCGGACAGGCGCTTCCCCGCGCCGAGCCCTAATCCGGCGATATTGATCCCGGTCATGTTTTCGCCGGATCCGGCTCCGATCCCGCCCACCGTGATCCCCGTCAGGTTCTGTCCGGCTCCGATTCCTATCCCGCCGAAATTGATCCCGGTGACATTGTCGCCGGAGCCGGCTCCGATGCCGCCGATGTTGATCCCCGTCATGTTTCCGCCGGCTCCCACGCCGATCCCGCCGACGTTCAAGCCGGTCATATTCCCGCCCGTTCCTGCGCCGATGCCGCCGATATTGAGCCCTATCAGATTCTCCCCGGCTCCGATGCCCAGGCCGCCGATATTGATCCCGGTCGCCGATTTCTCGGCGGAGACGCCGAGGATTCCAAGCTGGATCCCGCGCAGATAAGCTCCGCCGGGGATCAATCCCAGGGACAGACCCTCGATCAACGCTTCCTGGTTGTCCTTCCGGGGCTGCCAGAAGGTGACGTTGATCCCGGTCACGCGGCGGACGCCGCCGTCCCGGAAATTGAACCGGAGTCCGCTGAATTCCCGGGAGTTGCCGAAACTGAGCCCCCATTTTTTACTGGGGATATCCAGGCTTTGACCGAGGATGACGCAGGGAGCGGCCAGGGCCAGGATCAGTCCCCAGACTGCCGCCCGCCGTCCGGAGACCGGGCGCGGTGTTCTTTCCATGTCACGTTCTCCTGTCGTCAGAGATAGGAAGGCTCATCGTCATTTGAATCTACGAATGATCGGGGAAAAAGGTTCCCCGGCGGTCGCCGCGGCGGAGAGTCGACCTTAGCCCTTCCGGACGAAATGGGGCATGTCGAAGGGAATCTCGAGCGACAGTTCGACCATCCCCTGATATCGGCCGCCGCGGGTCCACGGCGCTTGAAAGATCAATTTTTTAACGCCGCCCTTTTCGATCGTGTAAACGTTCGTCCGCCGCCCGGCCATGATCTCCTTGAGCTTTGTCTTGGCCGGCTCCGGATGGCACTCTTGGACGTCCGTCCCGAGAAGCGCCCGGCCGCCGTCGTCTTGGAAGTTCTTAACGGCCCGCTCATTCATCTCGAGGATGATCCTGTTCTCGTCGGTGACGGTGACGGCTCCTTGAAATTCTTCGATCCAATCGTGTTCAGCCATGATCATGTCCTTGTCAGATGAAATGTTTGTCGCGTTGCCAGAGGGCTTGGAACGAGAAGCACGCTTTCCGGCAGAGAAGGACGGCCCGATTCGTTTCGTCCGGCATGTTCATAGACTTGCGCCGGATCATGGGAATATCTCAATACGTGACCAGGCCCGCTCTTTTCAAGATCTCTAAATAGCCCAGGATGGCCTCGAGGCCGGTCTCCTGCCGATTCTCCGTGTCGAGCAGTTTCTTAATGTCGAGAGCGCTGTTCCGGCCGTCGCAGAGGAGCTGGATTTCGGCCGTGGAGCGGGCGAGGCCGCGGTCGGCCGGCGCGGCGGGCGTCGCCGGCCCGGCCTTCTTGGCGGCTTCCTGGACGAGCGGCTGGTAGCCTTGATAGCCGTTCACGGTGATCTTGGACGTGGGCTTCGGAATGACCGCCGCGGCTTTCTTTTCGATATCGGAAAGCTGGAGGGTGGCCAGCGGAGAGCCGAGGAGCGCGGCCGTCAGGCGCATATGGTTTTCGATCGTCTTCAGTCCGGCCTGCTCGAGGCCGGTCACGGCCGCTTTCTGGGATTCGATATATTTTCCGAGATTGGCCTTGTCCGCGGCGAGCTGCCGGACCGAGTCCAGCGTGGCCCGCTCATTGATCGTGGCCGCCTCGACGTAAGCCCGCGCCTTCTTGACAACTGCGGGGAGCTCGTCCTTCGTCGCCCGCTTGATTTCTTCAAGCCCGCGGGCGAGCTGGTGGCCGATCCGGGCGGAAGCGTTGCTGACGATCTCGGCCGCGATCTGGGCCGTGGTCCGGTCGTCGGCCGAGGCGATCGTGTAGGCGGCCGCCGCGCCGATGACCACGGCCCGCTTCAACTGGGTCGGGTCGAGCTTGTCCGGCCGGTCCTCGGAGGAATGGAACCACTGGTCGGGCCAGGTATTCATGACGATGCCCGGGACACCCACGCCCCAATCGTTGAAGACCTCGTGGTCCGAGGAGCCGAAATGGGTGCCGATATAGTAATACATCGGTTCCTCGCTGCCGCTCGGGGCCACGATCCGTTTCTGGAAGGCGCCCGACATTCCGTTCGTCACGTACGAGCGGTTGGTCTCGCCGACGTAGCGGTAATAGTTCTCCATGACGTCGTTGATGTAATGCGGGTTGCCGTAGGTCGTGCGCATCATGGTGAAGAAGGCCAGGCTTTTTGTCAGCTGATCGCCGACCATGTCCAGGTTGATGTCGCACAGCGTCTTCCGCATCCGGTCCTTGTGGGCCTTGACGTAGGGGACGGTTCCCGAGAATTCGGGCGCCCACAAGAAGCGGATGGTCCGCTTCGGCCGGGGGAGGCGGCCGTCGGCGACAAGCGTCTGAAGCGTCCGGGCCATCTCCAGGATGGCGGCGCAGCCGGAATAATTGTCGTTGGCGCCCTGCATCGCATAGCCTTCGAAGAGGTGGGCGGTCAGGATGATCTCGTCCGGGTCGGCGTCGGCCCCGGGGATGGAGGCGACGACGTCCTGGAGCTCGTATTTCTGGCTGGCGGCGGCGACCTTGGCCCGCACGGTGATCGTCTCGCCCCGCCGCAGCCGGTCCCGGAGGAGGACGCCTTCGCGCGGCGGAAGATAGAAGGCGAACTTGGCCGGCCTGTCTCTCATCCCGCCGATCCCGCTCCAGGGGATGAGCAGGGGATCGAACAGGGGCCGCGGCGAATTGAAGGAGATCACGCCCTCGGCCCCCTTCTGCTGGCAGGCGACATTGTGGACCATCGCCGCCGACGCGGAGGTGACGACGATCTTGCCCTTGACGTCCAGCCCCTCAAAATCCTTGGGTCCGCCTTCGCCGACCCAGACGAGCTCGGCCGTGACGTCGGCGTTGGCCGATCCTGAGGCCAGCATGGCCCGGAGATCGGTGTAGGAGGCGATCTTCTGCAGGCCGGGCCTGACCTCCCAGAGCTCGCCGGCGACGCCGTCCCAAGTTTCGCCGCCGGGATAGCGGACAATGGCCGCGTCGGCCAGCCCGTATTCCTTCAGAAGGTCCAAGATGTACTTCGCTTCCATGAACGTCCCGGCGTATTCGGCGGCCTTCCGGTCCCGCGGCGCTCCACCCATGATCAGGACGTGGCCGAAGGCAGTTTCGCCCGATGACTCGCCGATGATCTGGTCCATCTGCGGCTGGGAAAGAAAAGTCCACTGGAACCAAGGCGTCATCTGGGCCCCGCCGGCGAGGGAGAGGATCAGGACCGCCGCCGCCGCCGCGAGAACCGTCGGAGTCTTTTTCATGTGCGGCCTCCCGGATAAAACTCGGAACGACAGAAAACTTATTTTGAATCAAAAGACGGGCGAATAGCAAATCCTTAAAAGAGGTGCCCGAAGTTGAAATAAAAACCGGTCGTATCCCGGCCCAGGCCGATGTCCATGCGGACGACGAAGGTGGACATGTAGAAACGAAGCCCGATCGTCGGGTTGGCCGCCCAGCCCCGGAAATCCAGGTCGCCGAACGACGGCCAGACCTTTCCCGCGTCCAGGCCGACCACCCCGCCGAGACGCCAGAAAATCGGGAAGCGGAGCTCGGCGTTCATGAGCAGGTGGGATTTGTCCAGATAGCGGTCCTGGGGCGATCCGCGCAGCGTCTTATTTCCTCCAAGCGGGAGAAGCACTTGGGTGGGCAGATCATCGCCGAACAGGCTCTGGCCGCCCAGGCGGAAAGCGAAAATGGTCTTAGGGTAGAACAGAACGGTGTAATATTGGAACCAGCCGGCGAGCCTGGTGAAATGAACGCTCGTCCAGCCCATGCCCGGCGCGTACTCGGCCTCGGCCTGGAGGACGACGCCCTCGGAAGGATGATTGAAGCTGTCCCGGCTGTCGTAGCGAACATTACCGAAGATAGAAACATAAGAGGCCTGTCCGAGGTCGAGAGAGTAGGGGATCGTAGGAAGCCCGCTCCCGTCCTCGAGGACCGTATTTTTGATCGTGGCGTATTTCAGCCCGACCTGCCCCACGGTCCGCCGGGTGAATCCCCGGCTTAGGGCGAGTTCGATCGCCAGGGGTTCGCGCGTGTACTGGACGCGGTCATCGTATCGCGAGGTGTTCCCCACGCCGAAGAAATTGTTCTTGATCATCTTGTCGTAGTCGATGGTCAGGTCGAAGGCGACCGGATAGATCTTGCCCTGCCGCGTCTCGAAGTCCGGCCAGGAAAAGACGAACCGGTACCACCGCTCGCCCTTGGAGCTGTTGAAGAGGGTCAGATCGAAGGACTCCGCGAGGCGGAGAGGATTGAGGAGGAAGGTCTTCAGGCCGTAGCCGAAGCCGATGTCCGTGTCGTACATAAGGATCGGGAAAAAATCCTTGGTGAACTTGGCCGGGCGGACGACGGTCGGAGGCGCTTGGGGGGACGTCTCACAGACGTGCTGCAAATCGACCTCGGCGGCGACGCCGAAATGGTCGGAGGCATGGACGCCGGATAGCTCGGAATCGACGGCGACCGTCGAGGACAGGACATCCTCCGGCCGAAAGCTGTTGTTCAGGAAGATATAATCGATCCGGCGGCCGATCCCGGAGTCAACGGCCTCCGCCAGGGCTAATCCCTGGCGTTTCCGGCCGGCGGCGCTCACCGGCCGGCGCGAATATTCGATGTTTTCGTTCAGCCCCGGGTCCCAAGTGAAGCGTAAGCCCGGGGCGGGGGTCGCGTTCCGTTCTCCCCTCAGCGTCAGGGTGTCGTAGGCGCCGGTCGAGGAGATGAATTCTCTGACCTCCGGCGATTCCTTTTCCGCGTTGAAATCGCCGGCGATGATCACGGGCGAGCTTTCGGGCAGGGTCTTCAGGTCCCGGAGGAGCCGCCGGACCTCGGCCAGCCGCCGGATGTTCTTGGCCTTGATCTCGGCGACGGTCACGGCGAGCTGAGCGGCCGTCATCGTCCCTCGTTCCGGCGCCGCGGCCAGGTTTTGGAACAGCATCTCCTCGTCCGGCGGCGAAGCGACGAGATGGACGTTGACCAGATAGATGGGCGTGTTCTTCACCAGGATCCGTCCGACCAGGGAAAAGACGGCCTCGCCGAAATGGAAGGTCAGAACATCGCCGTACAGTCCGAACGGTCCCGAGAGCTTCCAGACGTCATGACGCCGGAGGTCCAAGGACGGTCGGGCCAGGATGGCCATCCCTTCCTTGAAATTGCCCGGGAGGCCGACGGGCCCGAACTTGATCCCGCCGTTCACGACCTGGTGGATCTCGGTGAAGCCGAGCGACTTTGCCAGGCGGCGCGCGGAGCGGCCGGCGAAATTCGCTTCCTGGACGAAGACGACGTCCGGATCGATCTTTTGAATCTGTTCGACGAGGGCGGCGAAACGCCGCTCGCGGCGTTCCGCGGGTTCGTATTCGCCGAACTTGAAGAACCCTTCATAATCGAGGCCGGACCAGGCGTTGATGGTCAATAGACGCAGCCGGGGAGCGCCTGCCGTTTGACCGATCAGCCCGGGAACGATCAGAACGAACGCCAGTAGGGACAAAGCGATGATCCTGGGCTTTCTCATCTCTGGCCTCCTTGTTCCGTATCTCATGAGAAAATCTTGCCTTCATACGCCGCGGAAGTTGTCAATACCTCGTCAAAGAGCTGTCAAACTTTTTTAAAATACGCTCCTTCGGGCCGCTCGAGGGAAAGAATCAGGTTCCCAGCTCCGGGCCGCCTTACGCCGCCGGAACTGAAATTATACATAGAGCGGGAGCGTGAAGGAAGAGCTTCCTTATCTTTATTGTCTTCATGGAGGGAGAGGTTGTCTTTGGGGAGATATGTCGGAGAAGGGAGAAAATCCCTTAAAAACAACGCCGCGGCTCCGGCCCTTAAGCCCTTCCTGATGAACTGGAGCTGTCGACCACAACTAAAGGTAGTTGACATTTGCCATATCTGCTATATATAGTATTCAATAGAGGTTAGTGTTCTGCGTCCAGAGAGGGTCGTCAAGTTTTAGGCGAGGTGAGCGACTAAATTCATGGACCATATTGTAAAGTCCGATACGAAATTCGGCCGTTCGTATTTCGAGAAAAAAAAGGCCATGAAGGACTCAGACACCCTCATCCCGGCAAGGCCGGTCGTCCTGGCGGTCGATGACGACCCGGCCCGACTGGCCTCCTTGCGGTCCGTACTGGAACCCGAGTATTCGGTCCGGACCGCGGACGGCAGCCGGGCCGCTATCCGGCTTCTTAAGGCCATCGGCGCCGTCGACGTTCTGATCATCGACCTCTTTCTTCCGGATCATGAGGGGTCGACCTTGATCCGGTACGTCAATGAGATGATCGAAAAGCCCGACCAGATCGTGAAGATCCTCCTTTCGGAGCCGGGGAATTCCCTTGAGGATGAGGGCGATGCCTTCCGAGGCCGGATCGATCATCGTTTCGATCGGCCGTTCGATCCCGTCGAGATCAAGAAGATCGCCGGCTCGCTGCTCGCTCAGAAGTCCAGAGAAAAAAGGCGGATCATGCGGGCCGCTTTCAACAGAGAGGCCGACCTCGAGGTTGAGATCGGACATCGCGGGAAGGCCGCAATCGCTAACCTCAGCGAAAGCGGGATGTTCGTCAAGACGATCCTGCCTTTGGGTTATCTGCTCCCTTTCAAGATCTTCCTGCCGGAGGGCCCTCCGCTGCTGGCGACCGGACGCGTCATCCGCGTCGATGAGGAGAACGGCGGCGTCGGAGTCAACTTCCTGCTGTTCGAAGAGGAGAGTCGCGAAACCCTGGTCCGGTTCCTGTCGGATCATGTCCTGAACGACAGCCTGTCCGATCTGAAGGAGAAGTATCCGTTCCTTCAGGTTGATCGCATCGTCGCCTTCACGGACAAGGCGAAGATCGTGGAATGGATCTCGCAAGCCCAGCGGTCCCAGACGGAGATCACGGCCATCCATCCGGATCAAAGGACTCCGGCGAGCCTCCGGCTCGAGGCTTTTGAATCCTGGCATGACTGCCGGTTCTCCGGCGAGAACCTGGACACCCGGTTCAAAACGTCGGACAGTCTCTTCATCTCGTTCCAAATCGGGTACGCCACCTACAATTTCGAGACGGTCGTCTATCGCATCTCCTCCGATGGAACCCGCCTCGAATGCCTTTTCCCGAGGATCGTTTTTTATTCGGAAAAACGATCCTTAAAACGGACGGCCTCCGACGGCCAGCTCGAGGCGGAGATCATCCTGCCCGAGCCGTTCGGCGCGCCCATCCGCGGCGCGATCACCGATATCAGTGAGGGCGGAGTGAGCTTCGTCGCCGAGGCCGCCCACGTCGCCCTGCTGATCGGGACTCCGCTGGAGTCGATCCGGATCTTCCACGAATCGAAGCTCGTCCGCGAGGTCCGGGGCGAGGTGCGGAATATCCAGAAGATCGACGGGAACGGCCAGGACCAGTTGAGATACGGAGTCCAGTTCGGCATCGGACGGCTGACGGTCTTAGCTTCGGAGATGGCCAAGATGAGCGCCCCGGGAGAGCGGCCCAGGACGCACCCCACGGATAAGTTCGGGACCGGGCCGAAACCGTATGCGGACATGAGCGAGTTGGCCAAGGAGCCCCCCCAAGTCATCCGTCTGGAAAATCGGAAAGGCGAGGAGATCGTCGGCCTTCTGAACACCTCCTTGCCGTTGGACCAGAATCCCATTCCGGTCGTGATCGTGCCTCCGGCGTTCGGCAAGACCAAGGAGACGCTGTTCGCCCTGGCCCAGACGATCGTCGAGAATTTTTGTGTCCGGGGCAAGCCCATCGCCGTGATCCGGTTCGACGGGATCCGCTGCAAAGGGGAGAGCCATAAGGATCCGGATGCCTTCGAGCCTCCCTATGAAATGGTCCATGCCAGCCTCAGCCAGGGGGCCGAGGATATCCGGGCCGTGCTCGATTGGCTCCAGCTCAATCCGATGCTCAAGGCCAGCGCGGTCATCCTCGTCAGCTTTTCCTTGTCCGCTTTGGAGGCCCGGATCGTCCTGAGGGACGAGCTCTACCGGGAGCGGATCAACTATTGGATCACCTGCATGGGCACGATGGAGTTTCGGGAGCTGATGAACCGGGTCAACTGCGGTTTGGACCTCCTGGAACAGCACCAGCTCGGAGTCGATCTCGGCGTCATCCCCCTCCTGGGCAATCTTATCAGCATGAAACCCTACGCCGCCGATGTCGTGGCGAACCGCGTCGCCACCCTGGACCAGGCCCGGGAGGATATGCGCCACCTCGACATCCCGATCACCTGGATCTACGGCGAGCACGATCATTGGGTCAAAGCCGAGTTCGTCCGGGACATCATGAGCGTCCATGCCGAGGCCGCCCGCGAAGTGATCTCGCTGCCGATCGGGCACAACGCCAGGACCTCGGAAGAAGCGCTTCATCTGTTCGCCACGGTGACGTTTCTCATCCATCGCTTCCTCTATAAGGACACGATCAAGCCGGCCCTCCCAGACAAGGAGAATATGGACGTCATGCGCCGGGCCGAAAAGGACAGGCTCCCGCCGCGGAAGATCAAAAATCGCCAGGAATATTGGCAGCGCTATCTCGTCGGAGAGAGAAATCTGGTGGGATTCGATGTCATGGCCCTATCGGACGATTATCAAGGTCTCATGCGGGACCAGATCGAAGCCCTGGACCTCCGGTCGGGAGACCGTCTGTTGGACCTCGGCGGCGGCACGGGGAACTTGATCGAATATCTCCTTTCCCGGAAGCATCCGCTGCCGGCGCACATGACCATCGCCGACCTCATTCCCCAGGCCATGAAACTGGCCCACCAGAAGCTCGTCTCGCGTTTCGCCGATCTCGATCGATCGGGGACGCTCGACCTTGTCTGTCTCGACGTCGAGATGAGCCGTTATCTCCCCGTCCGGCGGTTCCTCGACGGCGAGATCGGGCGCTTCCGGGCCCTTTCCGAGCGCATTGAGAACCTTCCGCTCCAAAGCGGCGAAGTCATCGATGAGGCGTACTCGCCCCGCCTCCACCGGATCATCAGGGGCGATGAGATCTCGCCGGAGGTCGACTTCTGGCTGAAGGGACGGTTCGACCTTCCCGAGTACCGGATCATCGTCGATTTCAATCGGGCCGTCCGCTATCTCCAGGGCTCGATCACCGCGACGCCGACCTTCCGCAGACTCGTCTTCAACGGCAGCCTCGAAGGGACGCATCATCTGCCGTTCAAAAACGAAAGCTACGACAAGATCGTCATGAGCCTGGTCCTGTCCTACATCTTCAACCCCGTGGAGACGCTCCTCGACCTCAAACGGATCATCGCGCCGGGGGGGCGACTGGTCCTGTCGAGCATGCGTCCGGACACCGACGCTTCGGGTCTTTTCACCCGGCTCGTGGCCAAGATCGAGGCCGCGCCTCCCGAAGCTTTTCCGTCGGAACGGTCCAAATCGGTCATTCTCGATTCGATCCGATCATTCCTGAACGACGCCCAGGCCCTCGTCGAACTCGAAGAGGCCGGGACGTTCGATTTCTTCGAACCGGAAAAGCTCGACGGCCTTTTAGAAGAGGCTGGCTGGGAATGCCTGCTGATCCGTCCCTCTTTCGGCGATCCGCCGCAGGGGTACGTGGCCGTGGCCAAAGTGAGGGACGGCCATGGATGAGCCCCAGGTCCATTTCGAAGAACGGCTCAGCCGGGAATATGACCTGAAGGGGCGGACCCGGCTGATTCTCTTCCTGAGCGGAATCCTTTATCCGAGTTTCCTCGCCCTGGACGCGATCTACGCCGCCCCCTTTTTCAGCCTGTTCCTGATCATCCGTCTGGTGGTTCTGGCCGCCCATATCGTCCTCCTTGTCTTGCTCAACCGCATCCGGACGTACCGGGGATTCACGAACCTCTGCATCGCCCTGACCGTTTTCGACGTGGGCGGGATCGCGGTCATGATCCAAGTCCTGGGCGGCTTCCAGTCCGAGTACGTCCAGGGGCTTTACCTTATCATCATGGGCATGGCCATCGTCGTTCCCCTAGCGTTCCGCGACACCATCGTCCTCTATGTCCTGATCTGGGTCAGTTATGCGATCCCCGGCTTCCTCAATATGTCGATCGGAACAAGTCAGGGACGTGGCGTCATCACTAACCTTTTCTTCCTGACGGCGATGGACCTCATGGGAGGCTTCGGCTCCTACGTTCTGGACAATTACCGGCGCCGCGAACTACGCAGCCGCATCGAGCTCGAAGCGACCACGGCCCAACTGCAGGAGTCGAACATCAAGCTGAAGAGTCTGGACGAACTCAAGACCCAGTTCTTTGCCAACATCAATCACGAGCTGCGGACGCCGTTGACCCTCATGCTGGCCCCCCTGGGCCCGATGATCGACGGGAACCTGGGCCGAGTCTCCGGGAAGCACAGAGACACCCTCGCCATGATCCGCCACAACGGGCTGAAGCTCCTGAAGCTCATCAATAACCTCCTCGACCTGACCAAGCTCGAAGAAGGGAAGATGCGGCTCAAGATCAAGTCCCTGGAGTTCGTCGAGTACGTCAACGCCCTGCTCGGCTCGGTCCGTCCTCTGGCCGATCGCAAGAGCATCAAGCTCTATTTCCAGCATCCTCCCCATGATGTGCCCCTGACCATCGATCCCGAGAATTTCGAGAAGGTCGTCCTCAACCTGCTGTCCAATGCGCTGAAGTTCACTCCGGAAGGCGGCCGCATTACGCTCTACATCGAGGAGCATGAGACGAACGTCACGCTCATCGTCGAGGACACCGGCATCGGCATTCCCGAGAACATGCGCGGGGCCATCTTCGACCGCTTTTCCCAGGTCGACGGTTCCCTGTCCCGGGCCCACGAAGGGACGGGCATCGGCCTCTCTCTGGCGAGTGAGATCGTCAAGCTCCACGGCGGCCGTATTCGCGTCGAAAGCGAGTTGGGGAAGGGCTCACGATTCTTCGTCGAAATTTTGAAAGGCGAGGACCACTACGCCGAAGACGTTCTCGACCGGCGGGTGGCCGATCTCCCGGTCACTTTCAAGAAACGAGCCACCGACAGCGAGCCGCCCCGGATCCAGGACATCGTTTCGGATTTCCGCAAACTCCAGCTCACGGACCTCGAGAGGGAGGAGATCGGTCCCGAGTCCAAAATCCGCGACCGGACCCACGCCTATCGACTGCTGGTCATCGACGACAATCCCGAGATCCTTAAGCTGATGAAGCTCCTGCTCGAGGACGAATATGACCTGGACTTCGCCTCGTCGGGGGAGGAAGGCCTGGGCTTGATGCGAACGAACATGCCTGATCTCGTCCTCAGCGACGTGATGATGCCCGGCATGGACGGCCGCGCTTTCTGCCGGAAAGTGAAGGAGGATCCCGCGTTGAAGCACATCCCCGTGATGCTGGTCACGGCCCGGTCGGGCGCCGAGATGCTCGTCGAGGGCATCGAGGCCGGTGCCGACGACTACATCGCCAAGCCCTTCGATTCGATCGAGCTCAAGGCCCGGATCCGGTCGCTCCTGCGGATGCGCAAAGCGGAGGCGGACCTGGCCCTCATCAACCAGAACCTCAAGGTGCGGACCCAGGACCTCGTGGAGCGGCAGCGGACGCTCTTCCTGGCGATGGTCAAATCCCTCGTCTCGGCCCTCGAGGCCAAGGACAAGTACACGCGCGATCACTCGACCCGGGTGACGGATATCACCATCAGCATCGCCAAGAAAATGGGCTTCGAGGAGCGGGAGCTCCGGGACCTGGAGCTCGCCTCCGTCCTTCACGACGTCGGGAAGATCGCCCTTCCTGAGCGGATCCTGAACAAAAAGTCCAAACTGACCGACGAGGAGATGAGCCAGATCCGGAACCATCCGGTCATCGGCGAGACCATCCTCATGCCCGTGGTCGAACTGCGGCAGATCACGAAGCTGGTCCGCCATCACCACGAACGCTACGACGGCAGCGGCTATCCGGACAAATTGAAGGGCCAGGAAATCCCGGTCGGGGCCCGGATCATGGCCGTCGCCGACACCTACGACGCGATCACTTCGGATCGGCCGTATCGGAACGGCGAGAGCCAAGCCTTCGCGGTCAAGGAGATCATCCGCTGCTCCGGGTCGCAGTTCGACCCTGAGGTGATCGAGCATTTTCTCGAGATCGCGAAAGACATCCCTCCCGTCGACAAACCCTCCACGGCCGCGAAACCCTCCTGATCAGGCCAGGCGGTCACTCTTGGAAGGAAACCCTTTGAGGGGGTTTCCTTCCAACGGTCGCTTCGCTCCCTGCCATCCTTCCAAGGAGCATTGTCCCACGCATTGATAGGGGGGTGTCACTCTTGGAAGGAAACCCTTTGAGGGGATTTCCTTCCAACGGTCGCTTCGCTCCCTGCCA